>Ga0172375_10008555_pt1 | contig 13728 bp, 10 predicted proteins | sample LakKiv1m_FD_114537 | JGI IMG/M metagenome (GOLD analysis project Ga0172375, IMG submission 114537) | Freshwater microbial communities from Kabuno Bay, South-Kivu, Congo - kab_092012_11.1m | ecosystem: Environmental > Aquatic > Freshwater > Lake | place: Democratic Republic of the Congo...
AATCCAATTCATCGCGCAAACCTTTTGATTCTTTCTGCTTAGGATTAATAAACTTCAGGTAGTCATAAAACAACTTATTGTCTTCCGAACCGGTTATCTTCATGTTTCCCACATAGGCTGTGGTGTCTGTTTCCATTTTAAAATCCTGGTCTTTGTCCACTATCACTTCAAAATACTGGCTGTTGGGGAGAATAATAATATAAATACCTCCGGCAAGCGCTTCATCTCCTTTAAAAATGAAAACACCATTCTGCGCAACCACTGTATCTTTCAGGTATTGCTTGTCGGCAAAGTAATAAGCCAGCTTGCAGGTTTTATCAGGGATGCCGGTAATTTTAAACTGAAGGTTATAACCTTTATCTTCCTTTCCTCCTCCGGCTAATGACACCATTGAAATTCCGAAGAATACTGCGGTAAACAGAAGTGAATTTTTGAACATCATTTTTCTCAGAAATTTTTAATTGCCCGCAAATTTAGCAATTGTGCACTGCCGGGTATGTTAATTGAATGTTAAACGGGCAGGATTTTCTGGGCGTATCGTTTAACCGATTTTCAAGCCCATTAAACTTCTTTTGTAAAAAGTGGCATTGTTTGCATCTACTTTTGCTTTTACTTTTATTTCCATAGGAGCTGTTCCGGTAACAATTACAACACCCATAGCAGAAATTTATTTATCAACTACTATTTGCAATACTTTACCTTTGCGCATTATGAAAAAGATCATTCTCAATAAAGGCAAGGAACATTCACTCAAACGTTTTCATCCCTGGGTTTTTTCAGGAGCTGTTTCTGAGCGAAGTGATAAAGTAACGGAAGGCGATGCGGCTGAAATTTTTTCTGCCGAAGGCGAATACCTTGCCACCGGCTATTGCTCGCAAGGTTCCATTGCTGTAAGAATTTTATCATTTGAAAAAACAGAAATAAATGCCGGTTTTTGGAAACGGAAAATTGATGACGCTTTTCAGTTGAGAAAAAGGATGGGCTTAGTTGACAGCAGTGCAACCAATGTCTTTCGTTTGATAAATGCCGAAGGCGATGGCGTTCCGGGCTTGATCATTGATTTCTACAACGGCACTGCGGTGGTGCAGGCACATTCTTTTTTTATTCATGATAACCTTGCACTTATTTCTGAAGCCCTGCAAACTACTTTTGGCGAAAAGCTGAAAGCAGTTTATGATAAGAGCGCGGAATCGCTTCCGGGAGCAACCGTCATTGCGAGCGAAGCGAAGCAATCTCATTATGTATATGGAAAAGCAGAAAGCAACGAAATAACCGAAAACGGAAACCGTTTTTATGTGAACTGGGAAGAAGGACAAAAGACAGGTTTTTTCATTGACCAGCGCGAAAACCGTAAGCTGCTGGCAAAATATGCAGCAGGCAAAAAAGTGCTGAATACTTTTTGCTATTCAGGTGGTTTTTCTGTTTACGCGCTGAAAGCAGGAGCCTCCTGGGTGGTTTCGGTGGATGCTTCACGCAAAGCAATAGAATGGACCGTGCAGAATGTATTGCTCAACGGCTTTGATGAAAAAACACACCAGCCTTTTGTGGGCGATGTGCAGGAATATCTTAAAAACTGTCCCGATAATTTTGACATCATTGTTCTTGACCCGCCCGCCTTTGCAAAACACCTGAAAGCAAAACACAATGCGGTGCAGGGCTACCGCAGGTTGAACGAAAGCGCCATCCGCAAAATAAAAAGCGGTGGACTTATTTTTACTTTCTCCTGTTCGCAAGCGGTTGACCGCTCCCTTTTTGAAAGTTCCGTAATGGCTGCCGCCATAGATGCCAAACGCAAAGTGCGCATCCTGCATCACCTCAGCCAACCGGCAGACCATCCCACTAATATTTTTCACCCGGAAGGACAGTATCTGAAGGGGTTGGTACTGGAGGTTTCATAAATACGACCATGAAAACTTTTTTTTCATTTTTATTTTATCTCTTTTCTCATTTTCCCTCTTCGCCCAAAACGAAGAAGAATATTTCTCAGACACAGAACTTCGTTATGAAAATTATATCTATCATGAAAACATTAAAAGCGTAGTCCTTGAAAATAACAGGGAACAGCTTACCTTTCCTTACCTAGCCCTGAACAGTGAAGATGTCCTCCGCCTCGATTTTGATGACCTTGACGGAGGCTATAAAAACTATACCTACGGAATTGTTCAGTGCAATGCCGACTGGACTCCTTCCACCCTCAGCACCGCCCAATACATCAGCGGTTTCTGGGAAAACCCCATTAACAACTATGCCTATTCTCTCAACACCTTGCAGGATTATACCCATTACGCCACCCTCATCCCCAACGAAAACACCAGGATTACCAAATCCGGAAACTACCTCCTCATGGTTTATGAAGATTTTGACAAAGAGAAGCTGGCGCTCACCAGGCGTTTTATTGTTTATGAAAACTTAGTGGAACTGGAAGCGCATGTGAAACAAGCCACCATCATCAGCGAGAGCCGTTACCGGCACGAAATAGATTTTTCAGTGAAATACACCGGCTTCAGAATTGACAATCCTTTTACGGATATAAAAATAGCCATTGTTCAGAACGGCAGATGGGACAATGCCTGCACTGATTTGCAACCTCTCTTTGTGCAAGACCGCCTGCTCATTTATGATTATGAAGACAAAAATACTTTTCCGGCAGGCAATGAATTCAGGCATATTGATATCCGCAGCATCCGTTTTCTCAGCGACCGGATTCAAAACCTGGAAACAGAATTCAATGGTTATAACGTTTATCTTTTCCCTGATGAAAAACGCAGTTTCCTGCGCTACCAGACCATGGCAGACCTCAACGGAATGTATTATATCACCATGCAGGAAGCCAATGACGATGATGTGGAACCCGATTATATCCATGTTTATTTCCGCCTGAAAGCTGATAAAATAATGGAAGAGGGAAATGTTTATTTGTTTGGTGCCCTCAGCGACTGGCAATGCAAACCGGAATTTAAAATGACTTATAACACAGAGAAAATGCAGTACGAGGCAAATGTGTTTTTAAAACAGGGATGGTATGATTATGAATATGTTTTTCTTCCGGCTGGAAGCGACATTGCTGACGAAACCGTTATTGAAGGCTCGCATACACAAGCCGGGCAAAACTATACACTGCTTATTTATTACCGGGAAGCAGGACAATATTACGACCGTGTTATTGCAGCAAGAATTCTGAATTCACAGCGTGATTTTTAACGCCTGTTTTTCATCGCACGGTCCATGCTCCTCTTCGCATCCCGCCCTTTGATGTCCTCACGCTTATCATAAATCTTCTTGCCTTTTGCCAAAGCAATTTCCAATTTGGCATAACCGCTTTCACTGATAAAAAGTTTGGTAGGCACAATGGCAAGTCCTTTGTCTTTCAGTTTTTCCGAAAGTTTTTTCAGTTCCTTTCTCTTTAACAGCAATTTCCGGTCGCGCTTTGGGTCAAGGTTATTATAGGAAGCTTCCGTGTAATTGGAAATATGAAGATTTTTCACCCACGGCTCATTATTCATAAAAATACAATACGCATCAGAAATATTGGTTTGCTTTGCCCGTATTGATTTTATCTCAGGTCCGGTCAACTGAATTCCCGCATCAAATTTCTCTAAGAAAGCATACTCGAAAGATGCCTTCCTGTTCTTATTAATATTCTCAGATTGTGATTTCGCTTCTTTCAATTTAGATTGGTTTTCACCCTCTCCTTTGGAGAGGGCAGGGTGAGGCTTTAGTTCGCTTCCATTCTCATAACCGTATGCACGCCTTTCACTTTCTTCAGTTTATTCACTAAACTGGTCAGGTGTTGCGTATCGTGAACGTAAACCGTTACCGTTCCGTCAAAAGTTCCGTCATGCCCGTCAAAACTGATGGAGCGCATGTTTACGTTCAGCTCGCTTGAAATAATCTGCGTAATGTTATTTACAATTCCCACCTCGTCAATTCCTGTAATTTTCAGTCCGGCAAGAAACGCGATTGATTCCTTGCTCGTCCATTTTGCCTTGATAACGCGGTAAGCATGTTTCGACATCAGTTGTATCGCATTGGGGCAGCTTACCCTGTGAATTTTTATTCCTTCACTGATGGTGATAAACCCGAATACATCATCACCCGGAATTGGATTACAGCATTTTGAAAGCGTGTAATCTAATTTCTCCATGTTATCGCCAATCAACAGTTGAGCGGGCTTTCCGTTAAGGTCAGCCAAAAGATTTTCAATCTGCTGAGGTTTCTCCTCTTTCTCTTTTGTTCCCGGAATAAATCTTCTGAGATATCCCAGCCAACTCTTTTTATCGGTTGCTTCCAGTGCTTCTTTGAGGTCGTGCAGTTCTATATTCTTTCTTGCAATCCTGTAATACAAATCCAGCGGACTCATCACTTTATAATATTTCACTAAGCGATTGACCGTATTGTTATCTGTTTTAGCTTTCAGGTTACGGAATTTCCGGTCAAGAATTTCTTTGCCCTCTTCCGCAAGCTGACGTTTTTCATCTTTCAGCGCCTGCTTAATTTTTGATTTAGCTTTTCCTGTAACAACAAAACCAAGCCAGTCTTCTTTAGGATATTGTTTTGAAGAAGTGAGCACTTCAATCTGGTCACCGCTTTTCAGCTTAAAACTCAGCGGCATCAACTTGTTATTGATTTTTGCGCCAATACATTTCATCCCTACTTCCGAGTGAATATCAAAAGCGAAATCAAGAGAAGTGGAACCTGCCGGGAGTGTTCTCAGTTCTCCTTTGGGCGTGAAAACAAAAATCTCATCTGAAAACAGGTTCAGTTTAAAATCGTCAATAAAATCAAGTGCATTCGGGTCAGGATTCTCAAGCACGTCTCTTATTTTTCCTATCCATTCTTCCAGGACATTTTCTCCGGCAGACTCTTTATATTTCCAGTGAGCGGCAAGTCCTTTTTCAGCAATATCGTCCATTCGTTTGGTTCTTATCTGCACTTCCACCCATTGCCCGGCACTGCTCATTACCGTAGTATGAAGTGATTCGTAACCATTGGATTTAGGCGTGGAAATCCAGTCACGCAGCCGGTCAGGATTAGGAACATAATGATCGGTTACAATCGAATAAGCTCTCCAGCAATCAGACTTCTCGTTTTCCTGGTCTGAGTTGATAATAATCCTGATGGCGAACAAATCAAATACTTCTTCAAAGGGCACTTCCTGTTTCTTCATCTTTCTGTAAATGGAAAAGATGCTTTTTGTTCGTCCCTTAATATCGAAATCAAGTCCTGCATGGGTGAGCGAAGCCATGATCGGGAAACTGAACTTATTGATGAAGCGCTGACGCTGGCGATGCGTTTCTTTCAGTTTGTTTGAAATGCTTTCATAAACTTCCGGCTCGGTATATTTCAGCGCCAGGTCTTCCATTTCTGTTTTAATAGTGTAAAGACCTAATCTATGAGCTAATGGTGCATAGAGGTAAAGCGTTTCGGATGCAATCTTCAGTTGCTTATCGCGCGCCATGCTGTCCAGCGTGCGCATGTTGTGCAGGCGGTCAGCGATTTTTATCAGGATAACACGGACATCGCTGCTCAAGGTTAGCAACATCTTCCTGAAATTCTCCGCCTGCATGGAAGAAGTAGCAGAAGTATGGTCAAAAACACCGGAGATTTTAGTCAGCCCGTCAACAATGGTAGCAACCTTATCGCCAAACATGCTTCTGATGTCGTCAAGGGTGATGTGTGTGTCTTCCACCACATCGTGCAGCAAAGCGCAAACAATGGATTTCGCGCCCAACCCAATCTCACTCGTCACAATTTCAGCTACTGCCAGCGGATGATAAATATAAGGTTCGCCCGATTTTCTGCGCATGTCTTTATGCGCTTCCAGCGCCACATCAAATGCCTTGCGGATTAACTGCAGGTCGCCTTTAGCCTGGTAGCGTTTGGTGGAGCGCAGCAAATGGCGATATGTTTTTAAAATCTCCTTTTTCTCAGCTTCTATATCTATTGATACTTCCATAAATTATTCTGACAATTCCTTTTTTGAAGGAGTGTAAAGTTAGCAAATTATGAGGGATGTAATATGTAATATGTAAAATGTAATATGTAATATTTGCCGACAGTCTTTTTTATTACTAAGGCACCAGTGCACTGAGACAATACAAAGGATTTTTAGTGAAACTTTGTGTCTTCGTGACTTAGTGGCAATTAAACATAGCCCTGCTCTCAGCCAAATTTGCAATGGTCTCAGCCAAACTTGCAATGGTCTCAGCCAGACTTGCAACGGTCTCAGCCAAACTTGCAACGGTCTCAGCCAAACTTGCAATGGTCTCAGCCAAACTTGCAACGGTCTCAGCCAAACTTGCAATGGTCTCAGCCAAACTTGCAATGGTCTCAGCCAGACTTGCAATATTTACAAGATGTTGAATATAAGGTATAGAATGTATAAAATAATCGCCCAATGGCAAAAATGGCAAATATTCATCGAAAAACTAAAAGACCAATAACAAATAATCTGTTGCTAATGACATTAACAGGCGACTAATGACCAATAACATGCGACTAATGACCAATAATAAATTAAATATTAACCCATTTCTTTTTAATATGCCACAGATTACACAAATTTCACAAATAAAATATTGTCTGTGAGCAAAAATCTGTGTGAATCCGCGTAATCTGTGGCATATTCTTGTAGGTTTGTAAAAAAATATCAGGAAAATGAAAACAACAGCAACAAAAACAGACCGCTACCCGGAAGAAAAAAACAAAGTGCTCAATGAAAGTTTTCGTGTAAGCGAGAATTTTTACCATAGTGATAAAATTCTGAGAAACTACTTTAAGAATAATGTTTCAGCGAAAGGATTCAATTATATGAATGAAAAACTGGAACAATTGGGCAAACAGGCTGCCGGGGAGATGAATGAGCTTTCTCTGCAGGCTGATAAAAACGTTCCTGAACTGGTAAAAAGAAATTCATTGGGCGAAACCATTAATGAAATCCGTTTTCATCCTGCCTATTGGGATTTAATGAAAATAGCGGTGGATTCAGAAATGTTCCGCGTGAAATGGGAACCTTCTTTGAGAAATAAATTCGGCAATGAAAAACAAAGGATTGGTTTTGCAGCCGGTTATATTTATGCCATGAGCGAGTGCGGACAATATTGTCCGCTTTGCATGACTGACGGGGTGGCACGCCTCATTGACATTGCCTGCGATGAAGAAGATAAAGCCCGCCTGCTGCCTCATGTTTATACAAACAATGTTGAAGATTTTTTTACGGGCGCCATGTACCTCACCGAAAAAACAGGCGGCTCGGATGTTGGCGCAAACATTACCACTGCAACGCATAAAGAAGGAAAAACATATTTGCTCAATGGAGAGAAATGGTTTTGCAGCAATGCAGACGCTGATTTAATTTTTGCCCTTGCGCGGACAGATGAAAACATCAAAGGTACAAGAGGTCTTTCCATTTTTCTGGTGGAGAAAAAACTTCCTTCCGGAAAAAGAAACTCCATTGATATCATCCGCATCAAAGATAAGTTAGGTGTACGTTCCATGCCTACGGCAGAATGTATGCTGGAAAATACTGAAGGAATATTGGTGGGCAACGAATTTGAAGGTTTTAAACTGATGATTGAAATGGTGAACCTCTCGCGCCTGTATAATTCGGCAGCCGCTCTGGGAAGTTCTCGCAGGACATTGATTGAGGCATATCAGTATTTATCACATCGTATTATTTTTGGCAAAATTGCTTTGGAACACGCACTGATTAGAACCAAACTCACAGAACTTGGCGCGCTCAATGTGGCTAATTTCTACCTGGTATGGCGCGCCATCAAAGCGCTGGATTTAGCGGATGCTGGCAACGAACAGGAAGCGCAATTGTTCCGCATCATCAACCCGATGACCAAAAAATGGTCGGCTGAAACAGGCGTTTACATTGCCCGCGAAAGCATGGAACTAATGGGCGGCTTGGGTTACACAGAAGATACCGTTATGCCCAAACTGATGCGCGATATAATGGTGCTGCCCATCTGGGAAGGCTCAGGAAACATTATTATTCTCGACATGCTTCGCGCAATGGGTAAATCAAAAGGATTTGAAGCCATCTGCAAAGAAATAACACGCAGCGCTGAAACCAGTGCTGAGCACGGAAAATGGATAAAAGACGAACTGAATAAACTCATTTTCTTTTCAGAGAAACTCATCACACTTAACCAGGAACAAACCGAAACTTCCGCCAAACCTTTCTTTGAAAAACTGACTTCGCTTTACCAGGTTTCATTGCTGATTGATGCGCTGAACGAAGAAAGCAAAGCCTGGATTGTTCCTGCGCTCAAGTATCTTATTGGAAAATATTCTCCTTCGGAACTTAAAGAAGTGAAGCCTTTGTCGGTTGAAGAAGTGAAAGGATTAATTGCCTGGGGGTTTTAAAATTAAGCTTTCCAAAACTTCTATCTTCGTTCCCATGAAATTCAGGGGCTGTATTTACTTTTTCTCCATTGTTGTTATGTTTTTTTCCTGCACGGGGAAAAAGAATAACCATGAAGGCAAAACCATTTTCCGTTATAACGAACCCAAAGGAATTACTTCTCTTGATCCGGCTTTTTCACGTACGATGGCAAACATCTGGGCGGTAAATCAATTGTTCAATGGCTTGGTTCAGATGGATGACAGCACCTTGGTTAAACCTTGCATTGCCAAAAGATGGGATATATCAGATGACGGTTTGGTTTATACATTTCATCTGCGTGATGATGTTTTTTTTCACGACAACGAATCGTTTCCTGGTGGTAGGGGCAGAATATCTTCTGCCCACGATTTTGTTTACAGTTTCAATCGCATTGTAGATGAAAAAGTTCTTTCTCCCGGAAGATGGATTTTTAATAATGTGGATTTCAATGAAGGTAAGGGCTTTTCCGCGCCTGATGATTCTACCTTTATAATTCATTTGAAAAAACCTTTCCCGCCTTTTATCGGGATGCTCACTATGCAATATTGTTCTGTGGTTCCGAAAGAAGCGGTGGAGTTTTACGGAAAAGATTTTGGCAGAAATCCTGTTGGCACCGGACCCTTTAAAATGAAATGGTGGTATGAAGGCGTGAAATTGGTTTTACATAAAAACGAAAATTATTTTGAAACGGATAACGGACAAAGGCTTCCATATCTCGATGCAGTTTCCATCACCTTTATCAATGACCCTCAAAGTTCATTTCTTGAATTTGTGAAAGGGAATACGGATATGCTTTCCGGTCTGGATGACGGCAGTTACAAAGATGCTATCATTTCTTCATCCGGTGAATTGAAAGAAGAGTTCCGCGATAAAGTAAACCTGGTTTCACAACCTTTTCTTAACACGGAATACCTTGGTTTCTTAGTAAACGACAGTCTTGAAATGGTGAAGAAGAGTCCTGTAAGAAAAAAAGAAATACGTCAGGCAATCAACTATGGAATTGACAAACTAAAAATGATGCGTTATATCCGAAACAATATTGGCGCGCCTGCAGTCAATGGTTTTATTCCTGAAGGATTGCCATCATTCAGCAAAGAGGTTGTTGGCTATGATTACAATCCTGCAAAAGCGAGTGAGCTATTAAAACAGGCAGGTTATCCTGATGGCAAAGGCTTGCCGGAAATTACGCTGCACACTACCAGCCAGTACCTTGACCTCTGCGAATATATACAGCACCAGCTTTCGGAAATCGGGATAAAAATAAAAACGGAAGTGAACCCGCCCGGAACACATGGAGAAATGGTTGCCAATGCGCAATCGCTGTTCTGGCGCAAGTCTTGGATTGCAGATTATGCCGATGCGGAGAATTATCTTGCGCTTTTTTATTCTGATAATTTTACGCCAAAAGGACCGAATTACACTTTGTTTAAAAATGATGTTTATGACCGCTTATATGAAGATGCACTGAAAGAAGAAAACGACAGCATACGATATAAAATATACAGAGAAATGGACAGCATTATTATTGAAAACGCCCCGGTTGTCCCGCTTTATTATGACCGTGTGTTGCGCTTTGTAAGCAAAGATGTGGAAGGGCTGGGAAGCAATTCAATGAATTTACTGACTTTAAAGAAGGTTAAAAAATTGAAAAATTGAAAAAATTTCAAGGATATAATCTTTACAATCTTTTAAACATTCCAATCATTCAATGATAATCCATCTCACCGTAAAACCCGGCAGCCGCAAAGACGAGTTTATCATTGAACCTGACGGGAAAATTAAAGTTAAAATAAAGGAGCAACCTATAGAAGGCAAGGCAAACAAATACCTTGTGAAATATCTTTCAGAAATTTTCGGGGTATCGAAATCAAAAGTTGAAATACTGAAAGGAGAAAACAATCCTCACAAGAAAGTAAACATAGATATTGATGAGCTACATGGAAAAGAGATTCTTAGAAATTATCTCATCAGCTAATCCACTAATTAGCTAATCATTTTCTCCATAATAATAAATTCCAGTTCTTTTTTCGGGATTCCAAAACGCGGGGCGCCCATAGGAAAGGGTTTTCTTTTACCTGTGTCTTTATAACCTTGCCTTTCATACCAGGCAATCAATTCATCCCGTCCTTTTATAACCTGCATATAAACGCATCTGCAGTTTTGTTTCTTCGCCTCATTTTCAGATGCAATCATCATAAGTTTTCCAATTCCTCCGCCTTGCAAAACCGGAGAAACCGTCAACATTCCCAAATACATTTTGTCGCCATGTTTTTCCAATCGCACACAACTTATTATTTCTCCGGTTTCATTGGTGAATTTCAGAATCAAGCAGCCCGGCTTTGAAATAATAGCTTTCATATCTTCTTCATCCGTACGTTGCCCGCCTAATAAATCCGCTTCGGTGGTCCAGCCTTTTTTTGAGCTTTCAACACGATAAGCTGAATTAATCAGCGCACAGAGTTCCTTTACATCACTTAATCCTGCTTTGGAGATTGACATTCGTAGGTGATTTAATATTCTCCTCCCACTTTGCGTGTGTTTAACTCTTTATTCTTTGACAAAGGCAAAGCGGCTGGCGGCTCTTCAAAAAATATTTTTTCATTAAGTGAAAAAATGAAAGCGAGCAAATCTTTTTTCTCCGCTTCTGTCAGTCTCAGTGAATCAGAGGAAAGCGTTTGGTTGGGAACTTTCAATCCTTTTCCTGCGCCACCGCCATCATTATAAAAGTCAATCACCTGTTGCAGTGAACTGAAAACCCCGTTGTGCATATAAGGCTTGGTGAACTGTGCATTGCGGATTGTGCCTGTTCTGAAGGCGTCAAACGTTTCATTAGCAGGATTGATTTCATAACGCCCTTTATCAGGACTTAAGCCTGTGAATGTGGTATCATGCGGAACACCCAGCACCTCAAACTCGGAACTGATGTAAGGCGGTTTCACGCCATTGAACTGCGGCACAAAATGACAGGTGGCGCATTGCGCCTTGCTCATAAAAAGATTAAATCCTCTCTTTGCTTCCGGAATTAATGGTTGGCTTTCATTCATCGCTGCATCAAATTGAGAATAGTCATTACTGAAATCAGTATAATAAAAAATAATGGCAGAAGTAATATGGTCTAATGTTATTTCTTTTTCTTCGGGTGTGTGTTTCCTAAAATTGTTTAATGCTTTTTTATAGTCTTTACACGATAAAATTTTTTCGAGCAGTTCTGTTTCATTACTGTTCATTTCAATAGGATTAGTTATTACATCTTTTGCTTGTGCCAGAAGCGAAGTGTGTTTCCCGTCAAGCATCAGCAAATGATTATAAACAACATTTATGAGGCTTGGAGTATTGCGTGGAAGCGTGATAAATCCATTAAACTGCAACGAACTTGCAGCAGTTGTATCCGTAAAATATTGTGTCGGTTTATGGCATGAAGCGCAACTTCTTTTGTTGTTTCCTGACAGTAGCGGATCGTAGAAAAAAAGTTTACCGGTCCGTCTTATTTCAGCTAAAGTTTCTATATCATTTACTGTTGAGTATATTCCCTTTGAGTGCATTCCTTTGTAAAGGTTTTTATTAAAAATGGAATTGCAATTATCGTTCAGACTGTAATCATTGTAATTTTTGGAAACAACAGAATAGCTACGAATAAATCTCTGGTTCAGCAAAAAGAGGGGATTTACAAAATCACGAATGAATTTATAATGGTCGAAACGTGTAAAACTTTCAGGTTGTTGTTGAAGAAATTCCAATGAACGATTATAAAGGTCAAGGTAATCCTTACTCAATGCAGTTAAAGGAAAACTGCTGTTATAACTGTTGTAAATAGTTTTCACCTCGTTCATCATGAACCGCAGTTCAGTTATGACCTGTGAAGTATCCGGACACTCGAAACCGGTAGTGTAAATTGCCGCAAGGTTAAGCAGGTAAAGACGATTGGCAAGAAAGAAATGATGATAAGTATCTATGTTTTTGGTAATGGAATCAGCTTTGAAAACATCCACCGCTTTTACCGATTTCAGCATTAACTGGTATAATTTATTGCGGTCGGGGTTGTCCGTTTCCAACTCTTCTTCTGCAAGTGAAAGCCCTGCCCCCAGCCTTTTGTACGGTTTTTCATGTTTTTCAAATACTTCGTTTTCCCACTCTACCGGCAGCGGTCCGTTCATTTGTTTGTAGGTAACCGGCTCAAGATAACGCAGCCAGAAATCAATACTCTTGAGCTTGAGACGGCAGTAATGGATTTTTTTCAGCAGGTTGTTTTTTCCTGTTTCGGTTGTGAGAGCGGTTGTTTTTATTTCATTCAGCAGTTGTGCTTGCTGCTCATTAAAATCAGTGAGCCTGCTGAAATAAAGATTCTGATATTCATTGCCGCTGCGGAAACCTGATAAAAAGAAAATCAGGGAAACAATCAATATTCCGGCAATGGGTTTTTTCATTTTTATTTTTTTTCTGAGAAGGCTCAAAGTTCGTAAAGGAGGCGGAAACAAAAAATTGCATTCAGTTATTTGAGACTAATGCATCGCCTTATAAAAAAACTCTGTAAGCAGTTCTGAATGTTCGGTGCTTACGTTGTCCACGCCTTTTGATTTCACATCCATTTCGCGCAGCCACGATATAATCTGACGCACCCTGCGCTCAGGATAATTAGCGGCAGCCTTTTCATAATCTTTGATAAAAAAAGGATTTACGCCCAGTTCGGCAGGAATTTTATCTGAAGATAGGGTGGACTTAAGAAAATGATATTTGATGAGCTTTGAAAAATACCCGTAAAGCGAAGCCATGAGCACCGGCAGCGGATGCTCTTTCTGGTTCTGTGCGAAATAATTTACAATACGGGCGGTTTTTAAAATATTTTTTTCAGCGAAAGCGCTTTGCAATTCAAAGATGTTGTAGTCTTTGCTGATGCCGATGTTGCGTTCAATGATTTCGGAGGTTATTTCAGCTCCTTTGGGAAGACTGATAAAAACCTTACCGGTCTCGTTCACAATTTTTCCGAGATCATTGCCAAGGTATTCTGCCAGCAAACCCGCGTTGCGGGCATTAATGGAATATCCTTTTCGTTTTACATAATCGTTTATCCAGTCAGGAACTTTATAATCTTTCAGTTTTTCTGATTCAAACAAAACGCCTGTTTTGGCAATGGCTTTAGCTAACGCCTTGCGTTTATCAAGTTTTTTGTATTTATAACAAATAACCAGCAAGGTAGATTTCTGGGGGTTCTCAATGTATGTGAGAAAGGGATCAGCGTCATCCTGCTTTTTGGGGATGAGGTTTTTGATGTTCTGCGCCTCTTTCACTATAACCACCTGATGGTCGCCCATCATGGGGAAGCGTTTGGCTTCGCTTAA
>Ga0172375_10008559_pt1 | contig 13723 bp, 10 predicted proteins | sample LakKiv1m_FD_114537 | JGI IMG/M metagenome (GOLD analysis project Ga0172375, IMG submission 114537) | Freshwater microbial communities from Kabuno Bay, South-Kivu, Congo - kab_092012_11.1m | ecosystem: Environmental > Aquatic > Freshwater > Lake | place: Democratic Republic of the Congo...
GGGAGTAGAGTATATCAAAAGAAAAAGAAATAAGACTAAATTTGCCTTGTTTGATTAAACTTAGCCATCATTTTTTCAACAACAACTTGCGGTGCAAAACCTTTGTTGCTACATGCTTTCATAAATTCATCGTAAATTCTTCTGTCGATGTTAAAATCAAGCTTTCTTTTTTGTGCATCTGGTGGTGTTGCTGCCATGATTAATTGAAATTGTTTTGAGTATTTAAATTTATTGAGGATCTATTGTAAACCCCATAATCCTTTATTATTTTTATTAGGATTAACACCCAGTATTCCAAAGTCCTGCCGAGATTTTGTTTTTCTTTTTTTGGAATCTTGTTTTCTAGCTCCTTCTTTTATGTGTCTCTTTCTATGGCATTCTGGGCATAATGCAACCAAATTTCTAGTGATACTTTTCCCGTTATTTGCTACATGTTTTATGTGGTGGTATTCTTCTACAATTAAAACTTTGTGACAATCTTTACATCTTCCTTTTTGAATGATTCTTACTGCACTTTTTTGTTGTTTGCCAATGGGTTGCCTTTTTGGTTTTGCCTTGGAGGTATTATAAATATTTCCTAAATTAAAAAGATCCTTCATAATTAATTAATATTAATCTTCTATATAAATCTTACTATTAATCTTAGAAAATATCCAAAACGCCCAGACCATGAGTCGAACATGGAAATCCGTGAGGAAAGCGGTTTTCGAGACCGCCCGAGTACCGTTGTCGCATCTGGGCTTTAATTAACTAGAAAATATAAATATATAAGGATTTAGATTGACGATTATAAAATTATTTCTTTTCTTCCGATTGTTTTGAATCTTCTAAAGATAAACGAGGCATCTGCATATGAAATGGAAGGCCTAGCTCTTCTTCTAATTGAAGAGCTTTTAATGAAGACTTCTGCAAGATTATATTTAAGATTAATACCCTTATATTGTTTGGCAATTTTTTATCTTTCCATTCTTCCAAAACTTCTTTCTTTGTTTTTTCATCTAACATAAGCAAAAGATCTCCAAAAATTTCAACCTTACCTAATTCTTTGTAATTTAAAACAAAATTAAAATTAACTTTTACAGCTTCGTCTTTTAATAGTTCTATTTTATGCTTTTCTATTGATTTTATATCAATATTTGATTCTATACTATGATTTCCCTTGAATTCTGGATTTTTTTCTACAGAAAGTTTTATAAAATTAAACCCTAATAGCTTGATTTCCCTGTTGGTTTCTTTATCCTTATCTACCATTTTAAATTAGAATTAAACTAAGTCCTCTTCAGAAACAACAATAAAGTCTCCTATTGCAATAACTGCGTTGTAAGGTATTAAAGCTTCTCCTTCTTTGGTTCTTTCTAGACTAAGATTTGAAGTATAGGGTGTTAAATTCTTTATAACTATGTGAATCAACTCTCCAGTCTTAGTTTCAAAAGTTATGTCTTTTAAAATTCCAAGTCTCTTTCCTTCTTTTGTTACGATCTGCTTATTTAGTAATGATTGAAATGGTTTTTTGTCCATGTTGATTTGATGGTGATTTTATTTATAAATGTTTCTATGATAATTTAACTAGATTGCAGTAAGTAAAATATAGCACTAAATTCTTTTTTAATTAATAATAATTAATTAAATAATCAAAAAAGAAGTTAAAATATCTAAATAATCAATTAAAATATTTAATAAACTATACCTCTCCTACCCCTTAGTTTCGTGTGGAAAATTATTACCTAATAAAAATAATAGTTTATTTTTTATATTATATATTTATAAAGATTTATATTATATATTATATATATTAAAATATATATAATGAAGTATATTAATTTTTTATGATTTTAATTAATTTATATTTCTTATGGAAAAGAAATAGGGGAGTGAGGGAGGTATTTTAAATTAAAAATTAATGTTAGTCTATTCGGTAAAATAACTATTATCTTACCTAAAATTAAAAACCATCTTTACTCATAAATAATCTTTCATAGGAAATAATGGTTGTAGAAGTATAGTTTCAGATATAATTAACTTTAAATAGTTGTTGTATTTAGAATTAAAATACTAAAAATGAGGCCCATAAAAACGGGAAAAACAGGAGATGAGTGTACAATTAGGAAATATATTTGACTCTGCGTTAAAGAATACTTTATTTAAAGATAAGAGTGTTTTACAAATTAGTTATAATCCTGAGTTAATTCCTCATAGAGATAAACAAATAGAGCAGGTTGCTAGTATGATGGCTTCTATTTTAAGAGGTGAAAGGGCAAGTAATTTGTTTGTTTATGGAAAAACAGGCACAGGCAAGACATTATCTGTTCAGTATGTAAAAGACGAGCTACTAAAAAAGGCACAACAACTCGGAGTTGATATTAGAATGGAGTATTTAAATTGTAAATTAAAAAAAGTAGCTGATACAGAATATAGAATTCTAGCTGCTTTAATTGGATTACTGGGGGGAAAGGTAGCTGATACAGGGTTGCCTACTGGGCAGGTTTATTCTAAATTTGTAGAATTGGTTGATAAAAAAAAGCAAATAATCGTAATAATTTTTGATGAAATAGATCATGCTGTTAAAAAGATTTCAGATGGCTTTTTATATAATCTAACAAGATTAAATTCAGAACTAAGTAAGGCACAAATTAGCCTAATTGGGATTTCAAATGATGTAACCTTTCTAGAAAATATAGATCCAAGAGTAAGATCTAGTTTAGGAGAAGAAGAGCTGGTTTTTCCGCCATATAATGCGTTACAATTACAAGATATACTAAATGAAAGAAGCAAACTTGCATTTAAGGATGGAGTAATAGATGAGGGAGTTATAGCAAAGTGTGCTGCTTTTGCAGCTAGAGAGCATGGAGATGCGAGGAGAGCATTAGATTTGCTAAGAATTGCGGGAGAGCTGTCAGAAAGAGAGGGAAATAATAAAGTTGATCTAAAATATATTGATCTAGCTAATGAAAAAATAGAAAGAGATAAAATTTTAGATATAGTGGAAACAGAACCAAAACAATTTCAGCTGGTTTTATATTCTATATTAAAACTAACAAGAATTCAGGAGATAAATGAGATTTTTACAGGTGATATTTATAATTTTTATCAGGAGATTTGCAAAAAAGTAAAAACAGAGATATTAACACAGAGAAGAATATCTGATATAATTGCGGAGATTGACATGCTCGGATTAATTAATGCGAATGTTATATCTAAAGGAAGACATGGAAGAACAAGAGAAATAAAGCTTTCAATACCAGAACAACTTTTAGATAAAGTAGAATCAATACTAGTTGAATCACTAGGATTGTGATTTGCTCACTAATCAACGCTTAAAACCACCTTGGACAAATGTTTGATTGGAGCTTGAGAAAGAAAATGACAAATGAAATATTAAAATTATGCTTAGAGAAAGGTTTTTTACTAGATAAAGAAATGCTCAATTTTTTTTCTTGTTTAAATTTACAGATTGCTAAGGAGCTAATTATTAAGATAAGCAATTTAAAATTTCAGGAGAGGGTGATTACAAGGACTTCCTTTATAAAAAATTCAGACAGACTAAAAGATTTTATACTAAAATTTAAAACAGACGAAACCACAAAAAGTTTTTTTTTAGATATTGGTTGCACAAAAATAGAACAAAAAGAAGAAAAAGTAGATGAAAACTATGTAAAAATTTTGTCGTCCCCAGTAATTGGGCCCAAGAAAGTAGAGGTAATAGATTTTGTACGGCACTTTAGAGCAAGATATAATCAGATAAAATCAATTTTAGAATCAAAGAATCTTGAGAATTTAACATCTATAAGAAAAATTGGAACAAATAGGGATAGTTATACTATTATTGGAGCGGTTTTGGAGAAAAGAGTTACAAAAAACAAAAATTTAATGTTAACTATAGAAGATATAAGCGGAAAGGCGATTGTTTTAGTGAATCAGAATAAAGAGGAGTTGTTTAGACAAGCAAAAGACCTTTTAGAAGATGATATTGTTGCATTTCAAGTTACTGGAAGCTCAAATATGTTATTTGCAAATAATATTATTTATCCTGATGCATTTTTACCTGAAAAGAAAAAATTAGATAAAGAAATTTTAATTGCGTTTACTTCTGATTGGCACATAGGATCTAGTTTATCTCTAGAAGAGAATCTAAAAAACTTTATTTCTTGGATTAATTGTGAGAGGGGAGACGAAAAGCAGAAAGACATTGCAAGAAAAGTGAAATACTTGTTTTTAACTGGAGATAATATTGATGGTGTTGGAGTATATCCTGAACAAAGCAGGCTGTTAAAAATTTTAGACATTAGAGACCAATATAAAAGATTGGCTGAATTATTAAATACAATAAGGAAAGATATTAAGATTATTATGTGCCCCGGGCAACATGATGGGGTTCGTGTTGCAGAGCCACAACCAATAGTAGAAGAAGATTGGGCAAGTGAGTTACATAAGATAGAAAATTTGACTCTAGTTCCTAATCCTGCAATGATTGAAGTTATTGGGGGATTTAAGATTTTGATGTATCATGGAGCCAGTTTTCATAGTTTAGTTGATAAGATTGATGATATAAGATTAAATTACAAACACAACTCTCCTGTTAGGATTGTTAAGGAATTGTTAAAAAGAAGGCATTTATCTCCAACACATGGGAGTGTTGTATACATACCTAATGAAAGAGAAGATCCGCTAGTTATTACTCAAATACCTGATATTATTGCAACAGGAGACTTGCACAGACCAGATATAGGGATTTATAATAATATAATGATGATTGCATCTTCATGTTGGCAATCAATTACCCCCTTTGAAGAGAAAGTAGGAAATAACCCAGATCCTTGTAAGGTGCCTGTTTTGAATTTGAAGACAAGAGAAATAAAAATTTTAGACTTTTCTGGAGATAATGAAGAAAAGGAACACGCAATTGTTCATGGAGAAAAAGTAGAAGATAAAATAGATGTTTTTGATGAGGTTTATGGGGGAGAGGAGATAAAAGAAAAAGTTTTAATAGATTTAATTAATTCAAAAGCGGTTCAAAGGTTAAAAGATGTTTCCCAGTATGGTCTCCCGGATAAATATTATCATAAAAAAGGATATTCTCGGTTTGATCATTCAGTAGGAGTTCTTATTTTATTAAGAAGGCTTGGTGCCAAATTGAAAGAACAAATAGCCGGATTATTACATGATGTTTCCCATACAGCTTTTTCTCATGTTATAGACTGGGTTATTGGAGATCCTTCAAAAGAAGATTTTCAAGACAAGAGTTACGGAGAAATAATAAAAAATTCAGACATCCCCTCAATTTTAAGTAAATATGGATTTAGGTTTGAAGATATTTTAGTTTTAGATCAATTTAAGCTTTTAGAAAAAGAGGCCCCATCTTTGTGTGCAGATAGGGTGGATTACACTCTGAGGGAGCTTAAGAAAGATAATATTAACACTGATTTATTTTTTAAAAATTTAGTTAACAATGCTGGAGAAATTGCATTTAATGATAAAGAGATCGCGAAAAACTTTGCTTTGGAATATTTAAGATTACAAAATGAGCATTGGGCAGGCAAACAAGCAATGGTAAGGTATTATATCTTAGCAAATGTGCTAAGGTTGGCCCTTGAGAAAAAGATAATAAATATGAATGATATTTATAAAAGCGAATCAGATATACTTTTGTTGCTTGAAAAGAGCGAGATTCCAGAAATAGTTTGTCAATTAGAAAAACTAAAAAATTCTTTAAATATTAATTTTGCAGAAGATTTAAACAAGGGAGTTTTATTAAAGAAGAAATTTAGGTTTATTGATCCTGAAGTTTTTAATAACACAAAAATAAATCTGGTTTCTGAGCTTTTTGACGAATATAAATTGTTATTAACAAACGAAAAAAACCAAAGTAATATTGAAAAGAGGTATATATTTTAATAATGCCTGAAGTATATTCACAGGAAACAGAGCAGTATTTTACAGATCTAGTTAAAAATGTGAAAATGGAGTTTAGTTTGGCGGAGTTAGCTAAATCAAAATGTTTAGACCCCATAAATCATGTTGAAATTCCACTTGCTATGACTTTAGCTGAAAAAACATTAGGATTAATTTCAACTATTTATCCGCAGTTGAATGATAAGCGGATTGTTGATAGAATTTTAGAGTTAGAAGAACAATACGGAAAACTGGATCAGGCTGTTTCATTTAAGATTGCAGAAGAAATTGCACATGAAAAATTTTGTAAGTTTAAAGATCAATTAGAAGCAATAGACGCGGGGATAAGAGTGGGTTTTGCTTATAACACGCTGGGCGTTGTTTCTTCTCCTATTGAAGGGTTTACAGGAATTAAACTTGCTAAAACAAATGATGGAAAAGAATATTTTCAGGCGTTTTTTTCAGGCCCCATTAGAAGTGCTGGAACTACTGCGAGTTGTATGGCATTAATGTTGATTGATTATCTAAGGGAGAACTTTGGGTATGCTAAGTTTGATCCCAATGAGGCAGAGATAAAGAGATATGTTACAGAAAATTATGATTACCATGAGAGAGTATCTAACTTGCAATATTTGCCCACAGAAGAAGAGATTGCTTTTTTATCTAAAAATTTGCCAATACAAATTGATGGAGATCCTACTGAAAAATTAGAAGTCTCAAATTATAAGGATTTGCCCAGGGTTCATACAAATACAATAAGGGGGGGAATGTGCTTGTGCTTTTCGGAAGGCCTTGCACAAAAAGCACAAAAAGGATTTAGATTATATAATGGATTAAAACAGAAGGGGTTTGTTTTAACTGGATGGGATTTTTTAGATAAATACATAGAGCTACATAAAAAAAGAGAGAAGGGAAGCACGGATACAAGCCCAACTTATTTAAAAGATTTGGTCGCAGGTAGACCTGTTTTTGGGCACCCATCTGCGTCAGGATCATTTAGATTTAGATACGGAAGGTCAAGAGTGGCAGGATTTTCTGCTACATCAATACATCCTGCGACAATGGCAATCTCTGGAAATTTTTTAGCATTTGGAACTCAATTAAAAATAGAAAAGCCAACAAAGGGATGTGTTGTTTCAACCTGCGATAGCATAGATGGGCCAATTGTTAAATTAAAAAACGGGAATGTTAAAAAAATGTCTGATTTTGAAGAAGCAAAACGCATTTATAGAGATGTGGACGAAATTTTATATTTTGGAGATATATTATTTCCTTTAGGAGATGTTATAAATAGGAATTATGAGCTGTTGAAACCTGGCTATGTTGAGGAGTGGTGGTATTTGGAACTAAGCAAAAAAGCGAAAGAAAAAGGAACTAAAGTGGAAATAGATTATCGGAATGTTACTCTTGATCTTGCAATTGAGTTCTCAAAACAGTATGAACTGCCAATTCATCCAAATTTTATTTTTTACTGGACACAAATTAAAAGAGAAGATCTTCTTAGCTTGCTTGATTTTTTGCAGTATTCTAACTGGAGAGATGATATAAAAGAAAAATTAATTTTACCTTACGAAAAGTCCATAAGAGATAGATTTGCCAAAGCTAAGAGAACATTAGAATTACTCGGCATTGAGCACGAGATTGTTATGGATAATTTAATTATCTTTCCTGGGAGAGCACTTTTAATGAATTTGGGAATCAATCAAGAAGAAAATGTTGGAGAAAGAATTAAAGAAATTTTTCAGAAAATAGAAAAAAATGAGAGCCAAGATGTTTTAGAGTTGATAAATTCTGTTTCCAAATTTAAAATAAAAGACAAGGCAGGAACATTTATTGGATCAAGAATGGGAAGGCCTGAAAAAGCAAAACTGAGAAAGCTTACAGGTAGCCCAAATGCAATTTTTCCTGTTGGTGAGCAGGGTGGCAGAATGAGGAGTATTCAGGAAACGTTAAATAGTGGTTTTATTAAAGGAGATTTTCCCCTGTATTTTTGTGATGAGTGCAAAAAAGAGACAATTTACAGTTCATGCGAGAAGTGTGGTAAGCAGACGAGAAGGCAATTTTTTTGTGTAGAATGTGGGAAGAGTTTAGATAAAAAATGTGAGTTGCATGAGAAGAGCAATTCTTTTTCAGAAAGAAAAATTGAGCCAGCATATTACATTCAAAAAGCCCTTGAAGTTTTGGGCATGAGAAAAGATGAATTGCCTGAATTGATAAAAGGGGTGAGGGGGACTTCTAATGATCAGCATGATATTGAGAACTTGGCAAAAGGAATTTTGAGAGCTAAATTTAATTTGACTGTAAATAAGGATGGAACAATAAGATATGATGGTACTGAATTGCCTTTATCTCATTTTAAGCCAAGGGAGATTTTTGTTTCGTGGCAAAGGATAAAAGAGTTGGGATATAAAAAGGATATTTATGGAAAAGAATTAGAGAGCGATGATCAGATTTTGGAACTAAAACCCCACGATATATTACTTCCTTGTTGTCCCGAGACAAAAGATGAGAGAGCAGATGACGTTTTTTTTAATATTGCTAATTTTATGGATGAGTTGCTGGAAAAGCTCTACAAATTACCAAAATATTATAATCTAAAAGACAAAAAAGATTTAGTAGGGCATTTAGTTGCTTGTATGGCTCCTCATAACTGTGCAGGAGTTATTGGAAGGATAATTGGTTTTTCTAAAATGCAGGGATTACTTGCTAGTCCATATATGCATGCAGCTATGAGAAGGGACTGTTTTGATTATAATACTTATCTGCCTATACGGGAAAATAAATCTTGGAAGATTATTAAGATTGGAAAGTTGGTTGAGGAATTAAATCCAACAAAGGTAGTTGATAATTGGGGAACCAAAGAAATAAATGTTAGCAACATAAGCACCTTGGGGTTTGATAACAATATAAAGGAAGTTAATGTAAATAATTTTACAAAACATGAGCCCATTAAATTTTTTGAAATTAAAACTTCATTAGGAAAAGAAATAAAAGTTACTGAAAACCACAAATTTTTTGTTAATAATAAAAAAATCAGAGCTTCCAATTTAAAAAGGGGGGATAAATTACCCCTACCTTATAAGATAAATATAAAATCAAGAGATATAACACAATTTAATTTAATTAAATTATTCAAGAATGAAAATTTGATGATAAGCAATATTAGAAATATTCTATCTAAACTGGATAAACAAAAATTATTCAAGATTTTATATAAACAAAACATATCCAAAAAACAGTTTTATAACTATAACATTCGAGATAGCTATCCTATTAATTTTGTGATAAACTTGGAGAAGAAAATAAAACACGAAGTTTATAAGAACGGTGAGATTTCATTTAAAAGAGATAATGTAAAACTGCCAATAATCATTAAATTAAGTAATAATCTTTTAGAAGTAATTGGGCTTTATGTATCTGAAGGTTATTCGAGAAGCATTCAAGGCAAAAAGGGATTAAATCAAGTTTATATTGCTAGTTCTGAAAAGAGCATTAGAGATTTTGTAAAAAAAGTCATTTTTTATTCTTTTGGGTTGAAGCCAAGTGAAAAGAAAGAAGACAGAGTTACATTTTTCTCAAGAATTTTGTATTTATTTTTCAACAAAATTTTAGAAGCGGGGAGTATTGCAAGGGAAAAGAGAATTCCCAATATCTTCTTAAATCTTCCACTTGAAAGGTTAGCTTGTTTATTAAGGGGATATTTTGAAGGAGATGGCTCTGCCGAAAAAAATAGAAAGAAAATTTCTTGTGATAGTGTAAGCGAAGGATTGCTTTATGACTTAGAATTTTGTCTGGCAAGATATGGAATTTTTGTCAAGAGATATAAGTATAAGAAAGAACCTGGGCCAAGAATAAGAGAGTTTTATCTCACAAAAAATAAAAAAATACCCAAATTTGAAATTACCAAGCTTATAATTGGTTCTAATTTTGTTAATACCTTCAAAAAAATTGGATTTTTATCTGAAAGAAAAAACAAAATTTTAGAAGGATACAATAAAATAAAAGAGTATGGAATGAAAATTGAATATGATCAAAACTTTGTTTATGACTCAATTACTTCTATAAAAGAACTGGCTGAAAAAGAAAGCTATTGTTTAAGTATCAAATCAAAAAATCATCTCATGGTTGCGAATTCTATTTTAAATTTTCAGTGTGATGGAGATGAAGCAGCAGTTATGATGTTACTCGACGTATTAATTAATTTTTCGCGAAAGTTTTTACCTGCTCATAGGGGGGGAACGCAAGATGCACCGCTTGTTTTAAACTCAAGAATAAGAGCAGGAGAAGTAGATGATCAGATTTTAGATTTTGAGCTAGTTTCTAATTATCCATTAGAATTATATGAAATGGCTGAACAAGGAAAGCATTCTTCTGAAGTTAAGATAGAAAATGTAAAAAAAAGATTAAAAGAAGGGAAAGATAATTTTGTAAATACTGGTTTTACGCATAATACTGAAAATATTAATAATTGTATTGTAAATTCTTCATATAAATCTCTTCCTACTATGAAAGATAAGGTTGGAAAGCAAATGGAATTATGCTCTAAATTAAGAGCGGTTAATGTAGCGGATGTTGCAAGATTAATAATTGAAAGGCATTTTATAAGAGATATTAGAGGTAATTTAAGAAAGTTTTCAATGCAACAATTTAGATGTGTAGCATGCAATGAGAAATTTAGAAGACCACCGATGATAGGTGTTTGCACAAAATGCGGTGGAAAAATTATATTTACAATTTCAGAAGGTTCTATTATCAAATATCTTGAGCCAGCATTAGAACTCGCAAATAATTTTGCTGTTCCGGCTTATACAAAACAAGGTTTGGAATTGGCAAAGATTTACATTCAATCAATTTTTGGGAAAGAAGAAACAAAACAAGTTGAGCTGAAGAAGTGGTTTTAGATAAATGGTAAATACAGAAATTTATAACTAAATTTCTGTCTCTTTAACTTTTATATAAAAAGATTAAAGATAATATAAAATAGATGGAATTAGAAGGCAACCCATAAGATGCCCCTTTCTGACTTCTGCATAAATTGCGAGCAAACCGAGAATTGTTGAGACAATAAAAACAAGAAAACCTAAGAAGCCGGAGAAAATTATGACTGACAAAGAGAGGATAATTAAAACAATCAAAGATATTTTTGAATAATTTATTTTTGAGATATTTTTAGAAAAGAATTTTGAAATATAAACTGAAAGAAAGAAAGCAACTATTGAAGAGATAAGAACTGCAATAAAAATGATGATAAGCTCTTTTTGAGATAGATTAAGTATGTCTTGAACAGCTGCTGCAGAGCCTGTTCTCGCTTTGTTAAGAATATATAATGTTGGAAATGATAAAATCATTATAATTATATTAACTGAACCAAGCAGAAATAAAAATTGCTTTTTAGATGGCTGAAAAAATTCAGATGAAAGAATTGCTGCTTGACTTGAACCTAAACCTGGCAGAAAAGCACAAAATGGGGAAAATAATGATGTTGAAATTGCAGGAGCGATTAACTCTTTTTTATCTATTGTTATTTTTTCTACTATTTGTTGAGGTATTTTTGTTTTTTGTGAGATTGAATAAATTAATGTTGATGCTCCAAAAAGGCCAGATAGAAGAGGTAGAAGAGGTTGTTTTAACTCCAGATTAAATGTTGCTAAACCCAAAAAGCCAGCAAGTATAAATATAATAAAAGCCCAGATTTTAGAATTCTTTTCTCTTGAAATAAGAAAAATTGAGGCTAAAATTAAAATAAATCCCATCATTCTTTGAATAAATGGATAAATTTTAGGTAAGACCGAGATAAATAGTGGAGACAAAATTATAGAAAAGATAGTTGCATAAGCACATCCAATTATTGTGTAATAAACAGCTTCGTGGGCTTTTCCTTCTAATAATAATTCATGCCCCGGCATTACTGCTAAAGAGCTTGTTTCTTCAGGAGCACCTAAATAAATTGAAGGAATAAAATCTAAGAAGGTATGAGTTATAGACATTGCAACAATAAAAATTACTAAAGACAATGGAGATGAAAATGAAAGAAAGAATGCAGAAGAGGAAATAATAAAAGCAGAAACAAGATTTATATGAATTCCCGGGAAGAGGCCAGTGAAAATTCCAAAGAGAATTCCGAGAGTTAAGGAGATAATGAGGTCTAACATTATATCTGAGGGTTATACTTATAAATAAGGTTTTCTTTATTATAATGAGATGAAAAAAAAGAGGATTGTTAAAATATCTATTGCACAAATAAGGTATTCTTTAGATTCTAGGGAAAATGTGAATAAGATTAAAAAATATATTGGCTATGCAAAAAGAGGGGGGTCAGAGATTGTTTGTTTTCCAGAGGCCTGTTTGCATCAGACACAAAAATTTGATGTTGAACATGAATTTATTAAGGAAATAAGAGAAGAATGCAAGAAAAATGAAATTTGGGCAATTATCACTGATGACATTAAAATAAAAAAAGATTATTACAATTCTGCCTTGCTTATTGATAGAAAAGGAAAAATTGCAGGGGTTTATAGAAAAATAAATGCTTATGGAGATGAGGGTGTTAAAAAAGGAAATAAAGTTTTTGTCTATAAAACAGATTTTGCAAAAATTGGCATTGTAATTTGTTGGGATTTGAGATTTCCAGAATTATTTAAAAAAATGAAAGTTCGCGGAGCTGAAATTGTTTTTTGCCCTGCAAGATGGTGTTATGAGTTTAAAGCATATGATTCAAAAAGAAAAATAAGAGAAAGAAGAATTTTAAGAGCGTTAGTAAGAGCAAGAGCATATGAAAATTTATTTTTTGTTGCTCTAACAAATCCAGTTATAAAAGGAAAGTATTTTCGTGATTTGGTGTCTTACTCTGCTATTTCTTCTCCGCATAAAATTTTGAAGCATATTCAAAGTAAGGAAGGAATTTTAACTGCAAAAATTAATTTAAACGAAATAAAGAAAGCAGAGAGGATTTATCCTGCATAAAACATGAGAAAACCAATAATTGGTTATATTTTTTGTGAGAAGAAGCCAAAAGAAGATGAGAAAGCATTTTTAAAAATTGCAAAAAGAAAAAAGATAGAGCTGATTTTATTTAATTTAGAAGAGGATTTTGATGATAAAAAGATAACTGAAAAAATAAAGAAGTGCGACATTGTATATAATAATAGTGCAGAAGAGGAAGCATTGGAGTTAGAGAAAACAATGGAAATCCTTGGAAAGAAAGTTATAGATTCTCCTAAAATTTCTTATGAGATGGATGATAAATGGGCTTTCTTTTTAGAATGCAGAAAGCATAATATTCCTACGATTAATACCATTTTATTGTCTGAAAATTTGAAGCTTGCTGAGAAAGAATTAAAAGAGTTTAATCAATGGCCGGTTGTTTTAAAAAGAATAGAAGGAACTTGTGGTGAATATGTTGCTAAAGCAAATAATATGAATGAAGCAATTAGAATAATAAAGAAATTCTGGAGAAAAGGAAGCCAGAGACTTCCAATAATTGCTCAAGAATGTGTGTTATCTATATGTTATAGAGTAACTACAATCGGGAATAAGATTGTTCAGACAGCTGTAAAACATAATAAGGGGTGGAAGAAGACAGGGGTTTATGAAAAGATTTCAAAGCCAGAGAAATTTGAGATAGACAACAATTTAAAAAAAATTATAAAAAAGATAATTAAGATGTCAAAGATAAATGTTTGTGGTATTGATTTATTAAGGAAAGACAAAACTTGGCTTGTTTTGGAAATTAATACTGTTCCTGCCTTGGATTTTTTTCCAAAAGAGAGAGAAAAGCTTATTGGAATGATTTTGGATTTACTTGTGAAAAAGATAAAAAAGTAGAAAGGAATTA
>Ga0172375_10008560_pt1 | contig 13722 bp, 14 predicted proteins | sample LakKiv1m_FD_114537 | JGI IMG/M metagenome (GOLD analysis project Ga0172375, IMG submission 114537) | Freshwater microbial communities from Kabuno Bay, South-Kivu, Congo - kab_092012_11.1m | ecosystem: Environmental > Aquatic > Freshwater > Lake | place: Democratic Republic of the Congo...
CAGCGCATGGATTTTCTCCAGCAGTTTCTGATTGGTTGCGAGTCGCGAAAGCTCCCTGTCAGCCCTTATGGACAATCGCACCCGAAGCATCTTTGCCTCCGCTCAGCATATAGTTTCTAAAAGCGTCATGATCCTTGAATTCTACATAATTGCCGGCCTCGTAGCTCGCATTCGACTCCAAGACCATCTTCACGAATTCAGGGTCGTATTCTCTTTCGCCCGCGTCGGGATAACTGAAATTCAACGGGATGCGGTTTTGCAGGGTGATCTGGTAGACAAAGGCCCGCAGAACGGAGGACAGATCGAGGCCCAGCCCCTCGACGATTTTCGTCGCCTTGGCCTTCAGCTTCGGGTCGATCCGCGTCGCAATGGTTGCGGTGTTTGACATACGGCCTCACTTTCGCGCAATTGTCGTCTTTTGTTTAACAACATAGCACGCCATCCCACCAAACGTCAACACAGAGACGACCGGGGGTGCGATTCAACTCTGTTGAAACCGCACCCGAGTCAGGCCCGCCTCATGCGGGAACGGGAATCTTCAGCGTCGCGATCAGGGCGAAGACCATCGTGAAAATCGCGACGGTCTCGACGATGCCGAGCGCGGCGAAATAGTTCGTGAGCCCCTGCCCCGTCTCGGCTTGGGCGTCGCAGGCGGCGGCCGCCGCCCGCCCCTGGAAGAGCGCCGAGAAGCCGATGCCGAGCCCCGCGAAGATTCCGAGAAACAGCAGCGGCAGCCCGACCGCCGCCCGGCCGAACATCACGAACATCAGGATCATGCCGTAGAGCGTCTGCGTGATCGGCGCGCCCACGAAGCCCAGCAGAATGAAGGGCGGCTGTTTCTTCTGCGCGTAACACTTCTTCCATACGCCCATGGCCGCCGTGGCCGCAAAGCCGGTTCCGCATCCCGAACCCGCCGCGCTCAGGCCGAGGCATGCGACGGCGCCCGCGACGCCCATTGCGTGGTTGATGGCAGCGATTGTATCTGGATTCATTTGCGTTCTCCGTTTGATGTGGGAATTGTCAGTGTGTGAAACGACGGGACTACGCCGCGCCGCCTTTCTGCCGGAAAGGCCGGAAGGGGTAACCGGACCACGTGATGCCCTTGTGATTCGAGAATTCGAGCGTGTTCAAGCGCACGGCATGCACCAAGATGCTGAGGCCCGCCATCAGGAAGTTGAGACCGTGCCCGACCAGCAGGATGGCGATCAAAGGCACGATCTTCAGCCAGACCGGCAGCCCGTTGTGGATGGCCATGTCGTTGAAGTTCTCAGCCACCTTGACCGACGCCAGCCCGACGGCGAACAGGCGCACGTAGGAAATGACGTCGCCAAGGCAACTGACGATGTTCAGCGGCATGATGCCGAGTTCGAGCCCGTGCTCCTTCAGTTCGCTCCGTTTGAACGTAAACACGAACACCAGCAGCACCGACACGACGAAGACCGCGTACATGAACCGCGGCGGATCGAAGATGCCGACGATGCCGCACGACATGCAGTACATGAACCAAACGATGCCGAGCCACCCCGCCTGCGCCAGACACCGGGAGTCTGGGAAGAGGCTGATCACATTCCAGACGCGCGCGACCGAAAGATGGGCGACGCCCAGCGTGAAGCAGACCCACATCGTGTTGTTGATGCCCTTCTCGGGATCGTTCAACCAAAGACTCGCCCCGTTGTTCAAGAAAGCCGGGTGCGTGCCAAACCACGTGTTCGAAAGCGCCCCCCACCCGACCGTCGCCAGCGCGAAAACCGTCAGCAGGACGAACGGCGCACGCGGCGCCGCCGGATATTTCCGCCGCGCGATCCCCGTCATCGCAAGGATCAGCGCACCGTATCCGCCGTCGCCCACCAGCATGGCGAAAAAGACACTGAAGAAGCAGAAGAACGGCACGCTGACGTCGGACTCGTTGTAGGCGGGCGAAATACCCAGTGACTCGAACAGCGCCAGCATGGGGCGGAACAGACGCGGCGGGCGCAGCAGCGTCGGCGGCGGCGTGTCGACGTCCTCCGGTTCGCGCATCAACAGGCCCCACGCATTTTCGGCCGCAGACGCACGAAGCGCCTCCACGGACTCGGCGGGCACCCAACCGGCGATCCACGCCACCGCGCCGCTGCTCTGCATCGTCTCGCAGGCGGCGGCGAAATCGCGCGCGTCTGTCCGTCGAAGGATTTCGGCATCGAGCGACGCCGTCACCGCGCCCGCGCCCTTCAGACACGCGACAATGCGTTCCGTCTGGCCGGACACGCGCGCGCGGCGATCCTGAAGCGCCGAAACGGGTGCCTCCGGCAGACCGAGGTCCTCGGCGCCTTCGGGCAGCGCGCCCCCGCCCACCGCCACGCCGTAGACGTAGCGCTCGTCGGTGCCCACGGTCGCGGCGAACAGGCCATCCGCTCCGGCGGCAGGCGCGACATCGAGCGGCGCGCGGAAAAGCCGGACGGGGAGACCGCTGGCACCGAGGCGACCGGGCAGGTCGGCGTCGAATTCGCCGAACGGCTGATAGCGGGCGATCACGGCGTCGAGCCGCGCCGCCTCATCGGCAAAAATCTGCCGCAGTTCGGCAAGGTGCAAAACAGCGGCGATCAACTTTTCCGCAGCCCCGGAGAGCGCGGGCAGAGGCTCGGCAAGAAGCGCGTCGATATTCGGCCTGCTGTCGCGATTCCGCTGCGAATCGACGAATACCGCCACAGGCCGCCCGGCCCGCACGTCGTCCAATATATGTCGCGCGTGACGGCACGCGTCCAACCGCGCCTGCGCCTCGCGGAACGGCGCGGAATCGCCGGCGGCGAACTCGAGATGCACGGCCCCCAGTTCGCGCAGGCGCGACAGCGTGCGTTCGCGTTCCGCCGCGACGCACAGCAACGTCACATGCCGCATGGGCACGATCATGCCGCCTCCTCTCTGCGGCCGTCCGCTGCGGTGCGCCCCTTGGCGATCTTGCCGCGCATGACGGAGGCGGTCTGTGCGTCCCCGATGGCGATTTTGATGACGCGGATGTTCTCCTTGCACGCGGGAATCTTGACCTTCTCGAACAGGTTTACGCGTTGCGACGTGGTGTTGAGTTCATCGAGGACGAGTTGGCGCTGGCGCTCCAATACGGCGCGTTCGGCCTTGAGAGCAAGCACGGATTTGACGAGCGCGGCGGCGTCATCGAACCACGCGGGCGTGGCGAACAGATCCAAGTCCGAGAACTCCGTCTCGATGCCTTTGAAAACCGGAATGGTCACGCCGGCGATATTGCTCGCATCCGTGAGAACCTGCCGGAGGGTGACGAGTTTGGCCAGCGCCTCCGGTTCGCCGCACGAAAAGAGCGCGCGCCACGGTTCCGACTGCGCGTGCGCGTCGGCCTCTTTCTCGGCGACCGCATCGATGCGCACGCCAATGGCGGCGATCTCCGCCTGCAACTGCTGCTTCTTGAGCTGCAGCATCGGCAGAAAGCGCTGAAACCGCTTAAGCGCGTCGTTCTGCGCCTTCAGTTCGGTTTTTGTGAGTTTGATCTTCGCCATAGGAGAGTCTGCAAAGGGTTAAGACTGTGAAACGATAAGAGAACTATGAGCATCCGTTGCGCTCATGATTCTGTGCGTTTCGTCGAGTTCGAGCAGCGTTTCCGGTTCGTTTTTTTGTTCCGAGAGCGTCGTATTTCTCGGTGTCTTCGCAGACGGCAGCGTCGCGAGCGGGAGAGTCAAGGCTTCGGCTGTAGGCGTCGGCATCGCGCAGGAATCGATCAAGCGTAATGCCGACGAATAACCCTTTCCGCCATTCAGTATAGTTCATCGGGCGTTCGCGCAGAAGAAGCGTGACGAACCGTTCGGCTTTCACCGGACCGAGGTTTTCGGACAGCACACGGAAGCCTTCGCGGCGCAATGCGAGATCAGTGGTCATTCTGAAATCCTCCTGACAAAGTCGATCGGATTGATCGCGGAAACACCGTCAATTTGCTTGTTCAGAATCCGTTTGTCAACCGTGAGGAAAAAATCAGCTTTCCCCCGTATGGCGCAAGCGATATGCGCGGCGTCCATCTGCTTCAACCCCAATTTCATCAAATTCCGCGCCTTGGTCTTGACCGCTTCATCCAGTCCACATCGAACAGAGGCGATGTTCCTCCACAACGCGATCTGGGCTTTCACCGTGTCATCGATATTCATCGCGTTCTCGTAATCCAAAACGAACGACCAGACCAGTGAGAGCACATTTTCTACGACTAATTCCTGAACAGGCAACTTCGCCTCTGTTTCCAGACGAACCGTCAATTGAGACTGGTCGTCGAACGGGCGGTTCAAACAGCAATTGTCGAGGTACACGCGAATCACGACTATTCCTTATCCCCTTACAGCCTTTTCCTTCGGCCAGAATTTAACGGTGAGTTTCGAGGGAATGCCCGCCTCGTCGGGACTGAAGCAGTCGGCCAGAATCTGCCAGCCGAGGTCGAGCGCCTTTTCGAGCGGAATGTTCACCGAGAGGTCCATCATCTCCGCCTCGAAGCGTGCGCCGTATTTCAAGAGCTTCTTGTCCCAGTCGCTCATGCGGAAGCCCATCGACTGCTTCTCCAGCGTTTCCTTGTAGGAGGCGTAGAGCTTGATCATGGCGTCCATGATGGTGCGGTGGTCTTCGCGCGTATTTTTGTTCACCTGCTGTTTCAGGCGGCTGAGCGAGCCGAAGGGTTCGATGCGGCCGTTGCGCAGGTAGAACTGGCCCTCGGTGATGTAGCCCGTGTTGTCGGGGACCGGATGGGTCACGTCGTCGCCCGGCATCGTGGTGACAGCCAAGATGGTGATCGAGCCCGCGCCCTCGAAGTCGACCGCCTTTTCGTAGCGCGACGCGAGCTGCGAGTAGAGGTCGCCGGGATAGCCGCGGTTGGAGGGGATCTGCTCCATGGTGATGGCGATCTCCTTCATCGCGTCGGCGAAGCTCGTCATGTCGGTGAGCAGCACGAGCACTTTCTTGCCCGCCAGCGCGAACTGTTCGGCCGTCGCGAGCGCGATGTCCGGCACGAGCATGCACTCCACGATGGGATCGGAGGCGGTGTGGACGAACATTACCGTGCGGGAGAGCGCGCCGCTCTCGTCCAGCGTGTCGCGGAAGAAAAGGTAGTCGTCGTACGTGAGGCCCATGCCGCCGAGAATGATGATGTCGACTTCGGCCTGAAGCGCGATGCGCGCAAGCAGGGCGTTGTAGGGTTCGCCGGCGCGCGCGAAGATCGGCAGCTTCTGCGATTCGACCAGCGAGTTGAAGACATCGATCATCGGGATGTTGGTGCGGACCATGTTGCGCGGGATGATGCGCTTGGCCGGATTGACGGAGGGCGTGCCGATGTCGATCAGGTTGTCCTCGAGCGCCGGCCCTTTGTCGCGGGGCTTGGCGCTCCCGGTGAACGCGCGTCCGAGCAGCGCTTCCGAGAACGGCACGCGCATGGGACGGCCGAGGAAACGCACCCTGGCGTCGGTGGCCACGCCGCGCGCGCCCGCGAAGACCTGCAGCGTGACGGTCTCGCCGTCGAGCTTGATGACCTGGGCGAGCGACGAACCGTTGCGCGACGAGATTTCCGCCAACTCGCGGTAGCGGACACCCTCCGCGCGCAGCGTGACGACGCTGCCCGCAAGGCTGTCGATGGCGTGGTAAAGCTTATACATGGGGGATTCCATCCTCGGTTGCTGATACGAGTGATTTGACAAAATTGGTTAACGGCTGAAAGGCCGGACGGTCGAACGGGACATACTTCTTTTGAGCGGCTTCGCCGAGACGTAATTCAGGGTCGGGAAGGGTGCTTAACCATGCGTGGATATGACGTTTGTCCGTTTCGGTCAATGACAAGGGGGTCGTGTCATTTGACGCAACGCATTCCATAAACCGTTCTACGCAGGGCCAAGCAGGCGCTGAGGACACGGCGTCGAGAACAAGAGCTTCCAAGGCACCAGATGAATTCTCCTTGGGCAGAACAAACGGCACCACCTGAACAGTGTTGGGAAAATTAGCCTGTTGGATTACGGCATTCACACTCGTCAAAGCTGCGTCGTATTTGACGTCAGCATCGCGGGTGATGCCGATCACGCGAATAATTGGAAAAGTCGTTTGAGTCTGCAGGTCAGCCAGAAACGCGGCGAGTTTGGGCGTGCCGCCATACTGGGCAACTTGAATCAAATCGGATAAGCCCAAGTGTCTTACCAAAGCGGAGAAAAAAAGTTCTTCGTCGCGGCTTTCGCCAATCAACAGGACGGATTTTTCAATGGAAACCAACTTATTCATCGAATTTCCAGCTCCGTTTTGAGGGCAACGTCGACATGCGCATGATCGAGGACGAAGGCAGCAATGCCGCAAGCAGGGTCGGGACGGAGCTTGATGACGGCAAAGTCTTCCGCATTCTCGGAAAATGCCTCATGCGCGGCGGCGATGCACTCGTAAGAATGCGTCGTCGCAAAGATCTGCACGTCGTGTTCGCGGGCGAATTTTCCGAGCGCCGACCAGATCGGGACGAGCGCGTCGTGCTGGAGGCCGTTCTCGAATTCGTCGATGAGCAGAATTTGCGTTCCTTCGGTCATCAGAGAGGCAAAGAGTCCGAGCATGCGGGCCGTTCCCTGCCCGAGTTGTGTGGCGGGGATCAGTTCCTTGCCTTTGCCGAAACCGACATCCACGTACACATACGGGTGCTTATGCCCTGAGAGTTTCAGATATTTCAGGTTGGTGATTCGAGGATCGATCATACGTAAATACTCGGCCAACTCGGGTTCACGATTTAAAACGGAAACATTGTTGACCCGTTCAGCGTCCACGACGGGAGATGCCAGACAGGCAGGCAATACGGTGCATTCAGGACGAGGCGGAGGAAGAGTCATGGAAAACGAACTGGCTTGACCCAGTGTGCAATGGACATCGTCATTGCTATCCTTCGCCCCGAGGAGCCCGTCCTTAAAACTGAATGTCCACTGTTGACTTGAAAGTGGAAAAGAGGACGACTCAAGTCGGACGGAAAAGGGATGTGATATGTCCTTCTGGTAAAACAGCCATTTCCAAAAATTATCGACATCATCTTGAGTCGTTTTTGCCAGATCGGAATTATCCGTCGCGGATCGCCGGAAAAGAGAAGGAGCGGAAAGGCGGATCGGATTATCTTGCGCCACAAAAAATGGGTTGTCCTGTAACGCAAGCCACACAGCCTCAAGAACCGAGGTTTTGCCCACGTTGTTTCCGCCCGCGATGAGGTTGACGCGGTGGAGCGGGGCGACCTCCAGTCGCTCAAAGGCGCGGAAATGCGAAACAGTCAGTTTGTCATACATGTGCGGCCTCCTCGATGGTAGCGAGAATCGCGTCGCGCCGCGCCGCGAACTCGGGGGCGTCGGCGGGCGTCTGGTTCCAGTCGATGAACGCCTGCGCGACGCCTTGGAAAAACGTGCGGGCCTTGGCCTTGTCGTCGAACGGATAGTCGTCCGACAGCGCCTTCTCGACCACATTGAACATCTCGCGCTGGCGCGGAGCCGGCGTGGCCGCGTCCACGTCGTTGAACGCGTTCTGCTGGAGATACACGGCGTCGAGCAGTTCGCTCTTCAGATAGAAAATGAAATCGGCGATGCTGGTCCCCTCTTCGCCCACGACCTTCATCATTTGCGCCACGTCGTTGCCGTGCCGCAGCACCGCGCGGAGCCGCTCCACGCGTTCCCGCTCGATGACGCTCGCGTATTTGCTCCAGCTCTCCAGCGGATCGATGGCCGGGAAGCGGCGGGCGTCGGAACGCGCGCGGGAGAGGCCGTGGAACGCGCCGACCACCTTGAGCGTGGCCTGCGTGACCGGCTCGTCGAAATTGCCGCCTGCGGGCGAGACCGTGCCGCCGATGGTGACCGAACCGACCGAGCCGTCCTTGAGCCGGACGACGCCCGCCCGCTCGTAGAAATTGGCCACCAGAGACTCCAGATACGCGGGGAAAGCCTCTTCTCCGGGGATCTCTTCGAGCCGCCCCGAAAGTTCGCGCAACGCCTGCGCCCAGCGCGACGTGGAGTCCGCCAGCAGCAGCACGTTCAGCCCCATCTGCCGGTAGTAGGACGCGATCGTGACGGCGGTGTAGACCGACGCCTCGCGCGCCGCGACGGGCATGGACGAAGTGTTGCAGATGATGACCGTCCGGTCCATCAGGGTCCGGCCGGTCCGGGGGTCGACGAGTTCGGGGAACTCGCGCAGCGTCTCCACCACCTCGCCCGCGCGTTCGCCGCACGCCGCCAAGACGACGATGTCGACGTCGGCGTACCGCGACGTGCTCTGCTGCAGAACCGTCTTGCCCGCGCCGAACGGCCCCGGAATGCAATAGGTGCCGCCCTGCGCAACGGGGAAAAAAGTGTCCACGGAACGCACGCGCGTGGTCATGGTTTCGGTCGGCTTCAGGCGCTCCGCAAAACAGGTGACGGGCAGTTTGACGGGCCAGCGCTGCAACAACTGGACGGCGCGTTCCTTGCCGTCCGTGTCCGCGAGCACCGCAACGGTCTGCTCGACCGTATAGTCGCCCGCCGCCTCGACGCTCTTAACCGTGTAGACGCCCCGCGCGTCGAACGGCACCATGATGCGATGGGTGAAAATGCCCTCCGGCACCGTGCCGATCGTCTCGCCGGCCGACAGACGCGCACCGGGCTTGGCCACGGGCGTGAACGCCCATTTCGCGGAACGGTCCAGCGCGCGGAGATACGTCCCCCGCTGAAGGAAGAACCCGCACTGCGCCGCGAGCTGCGGCAGCGGATTCTGCAGACCGTCATAAATCTGTCCCAGCAGACCGGGGCCGAGTTCGGCGGCCAGCAGATTTCCCGTGAAATCCACGCGGTCGCCGACCTGCAAGTCGCGCGTGTCCTCGAAAACCTGCATGTCGGCCAAACGTCCGCGGATGCGGACGATCTCGCTCATCAGGCGCTGCTCGCGGCCGTCCTGCGCGACGCAGGCATAGCCGACTTCGTTCTGCGCCACCGCGCCGTCGAACGCGACAGTGATCATGTTGCCGTTGACGCCGACGATTTTTCCGGTTGTGTCCATAGGGAGAAGGTGAGGAATTAGGAGTTAGGAGTTAGGGGGATAAAGCCGGGGAAAAGGCGGCGAGTTTGTCAAACGCGGCTTGGCCCCGCGCCTTGTCGAGCGACGCACGGCGCACGGCGATGGCCAGCTTGACCGCATAGGCGAAGACCACGCCAAGCGAAAGCGGATCGGGTCCGGCGAGCGCATCGGCGACGCGCCACCGGAGTTCGTCGAGCGCACGCTCCCGCTTCAGCGGATCGCCCGCCTCGAACGCCGCCTCGACGCCCTCTTCGATCTGGCGGTCGCACCCTCGCGTCGGACGAAGCCACCGCGCCCCGTCTGCACCACGCAGCCGGGCCCGACGGCGCGTCACGGCGTTGCGCAAAATCGTCTCCGCGTCGGACCACGCCGAAGCCAGCGGGTGCCCCGTCGGCCGCCCTTCCAACAGCGCCGCGACGGCATTGGCGTCGACCTCCGAAAGCTGGCTGCGGCACGCGTCAAGAAACGAACACGTCGAAAGAACCGGTGGCGTCTCGGCTCGCAGATAGGGTAAACTTGAAAGAAGGTAGAGAACGCTCATAGCCGACACTGTCCGATGCCCATCACCCGGCCGTTTTCATGAATGCCGCCAAGCGCGGACGCAACAGTTTGGACAACGCATCGGCCACGGCAGCACCCGTGAACGTATGCTCGACGCGTCCGTCGGCCACGCGGACCACAAATCCCGCGCCGACATACTCGTCCGTGACCACGCGGAGTCCAGTCCCCGTTCCGGCTTCGGCGGCCAACCGGGCGCGCAGCGCGTCGGCTAGCTTGCCGGCGGCCCGAACCTCGACCGTCGCGCCCCCGCGAAGATAGGCGCGCATCGCCTCGGCGGCTAATTCGGCGGCGAGCGTCTCGTCGTTCAGAGCCGCATTGACGTCGCGGAGCAACACGCCTTCGAAAAGCGCAGTCACGGCCTTTTCGACTTGCAGCAGCGTATCGCGTGCCGCCTGACGGATCGTCTCCTCGGCGCGTCGTTCGAACGCCTCGGCTTCTTGGCGCGCACCAGACGTGATTCGGGCCGCCTCCGCGTGTGCCTTGTCCAGCACCGCCTTCGCTTGCGCGCGCGCTTCTTCCAGCAGACGGTCCGACTCGGCCTGCGCCTTGGCAACGCCGTCGCGCTGAATTTTCTCCAACAGACTTTGAAGGTCTTGCGTCATAAGTCACCTGACAACCGAAAAACAACCATGCAGCCGCAAGTCACGGCGCACGGACGGGATTGCGCGTCATGATAGGTATGCGGGGAACGGGGTCAAGCCTGAATCGAGCCCCAAATATCTATTGGCGCGACGACGATGCACAGCGCGGCCCGTCACTTCGCCGCACGGGTGTGCCGCTGCTTGAAGAACCACGACAACACAGCCGGGTCGGCGTAGGTGCGCGTCCAAACATCGTGTCCGGCTCCCGGATATTCTCGGTATTGGATGTTGCCGCCGCACGCCTTCAGCTTCTCCACCATGTCGCGCGACCGCGTCACAGGAACGGCACCGTCCTTGTCGCCATGGAAGGTCCAGATCGGAATCTTTTTGATCGTGTCCGCGCGCCCAGAATCGCCACCGCCGCAGATCGGCAGGGCCGCCGCGAACAGGTCGGGCTTGCGCTGAATGATGTCCCACGTCCCGTAGCCGCCCATCGAAATGCCCGTGACATAGACGCGCGACGGATCCACCGGCCGCTTCGCCATTGCGTCCTGCAAAAGGAGCAACGCAAGCTTCATGGGCACGGACGGCATCGCGGGCATGCTGTGGCGCGGTGCGGACCAGTTGGTATTCACCCACTGCTGTCCGTTGGGGCACTGGGGCGCGATGATGATCACGGGCTCTTTGGTTGTCGCGTAACGGACGAGATCGGTGACACCGTGCTTGAGCTGCGCCAGATTGTCGTCGCCTCGCTCGCCCGCGCCGTGCAGGAAAAGCACGAGCGGCACGCGCTTGCCCTCGGGGAGGTCCTTGGGCATGTACAATCGGTAGAGGAGCGTTTCGCCCTCGGCCGACTTGAAGATTTCCGCCGTCGTGAGTTCGGCTGCGGTCTGGGCGAAAAGGGTGGCGGCAACGGTTCCGGTGCAAACGGCGGCAGCGAACATTTTCATGGCGGTCTCCTTGCGGAGGATTTCTTGCCGACACAGCGCGGCACACCTCCATGACCGTGAGTCTACCAACTCCCTTCCGGCGCTGTCAAACGGAGTCAATAACCGAACTGCGTCCAATAAGCGGTCTTGTAGGGATTCTGGGCCGGAACATGCTGCGGACGCTCGTTTTCCATACAGGGACGAACGGTACTCCACCACCCGTCGTAAGCCTTCCGCATGCGGGCGACTTCTTCCGGGAAACGCGACGCAACATCGTGTTCTTCCCGCGGATCAGCCGTCACGTCATAGAGTTGCGCGTGGTTCACCAAGCGAAACCTCGCGGTGCGCACCGCGCACTGCCGGTATTGGGCGGCGTCGGGGTCGGTGCCGGGCTGCCAGCGGCCCACGTGCGTGAAGAGCGTCCGGTCCTCCCCTGAGGCCTTTGGATCCGCGAAGAACGGAAGCAGCGACCGTCCGTCGAGCGCATGTTCCTCCGACGACTTGGCACCGGCGAGCGCGCAGAGCGTCGGAAAGAGATCGACGTGCGCGGTCAGGGCCGGGCATGTCCCGCCCTCGGGCAGCACGCCCTTCCAGCGCGCCAGCAACCCGACCCGCGTGCCGCCTTGGTATGGCGACCCTTTCGCGCCCCGCATCCCGCCGTCGAACAGCCGCCGCTGGGCCGTGCCGTTGTCGCCGAAAAAGAGAACCAGCGTGTTTTCCGCCATCCCCCACTCGTCGAGGCGCGCAAGCAACCGACCCACGTTCCAGTCGATGTTCTCGACCATGCCGCAGAAGCCGGAGGCCTGTTCGTCGAGTCCGAGATCGACGTAGCGTTTCCGCCACTTGTCGGGCGCACGGCAGGGTTCGTGTGGCGCGTTCGTGGGCAGGTAACAGAAGAACGGCTCGCCGGTCTTGCGCCGTCCGTCGATCCAGTCCAAGGCGCGGTCGAAAAACACGTCCGTGCAAAACCCTTTGGTCCGTTCGAAGCGTCCGTTGTGTCGCAGCACGGGATTGAAATAGTCGTTGTTGGGCACGTCGCCGCACGATCCCGGATAGGTCTGACCAATGCCGCCGCCCCCATGGATGAGCACCTCGTCGAAGCCTCGGCGTCCCGGTTGGTAAGGGTCCTCGTCGCCCAAGTGCCACTTGCCGAAGATGCCGGTCGCATAGCCCGCAGCCTTGAGCGCCTGCGGCAATGTGAACGCCGAGAGGCTCATGCGCTCGCGCTCGAAAATCGTGTGCGTGACGCCGGAGTAGAACTCGTGGCGCCCGGTCATGAGCGAGCAGCGCGTCGGCGCACAGGTGGGGCTCACATGAAAGTCCGAGAACCAGAGCGACCGGGTCCGGAGCGCGTCCAAGTTCGGCGTCCGGATGTAAGGATGCCCGGTCCAGCCCATGTCGCCCAGCCCTTGGTCGTCGGTCAGGATCAGGACCACGTTTGGGCGCCGCCCGATTAGAGAAGTGTTTTCCGCGGGCGCAGCCCGTCCGACTGCGGCCGCCGCGGCGGCCATGCCGATTCGCGTCAAGAAATCGCGCCGCGTCGTCATAGCGAGTCTCTCCTTTTCGCCAACCGCCAATTCCCTCACTCGACGTTCACCGGCGGCAGCGGATCGTTCATTTCTTTCTGAAGCGCGGCGAGCCGACGCTTCAGTCCGGCGAGCGTTTCGTGGTGGGCCGGATCGGCGGCGAGGTCGTGCAGCTCGTGCGGATCTTTCGCAAGGTCAAACAGCAGAAAGACGTTGGGCTTGGGGTACCAGATGAGCTTCATGTCGCCCACGCGGACCATGCGCTGAAGCAGCATGTACGCGCCGTAGATCGCGTCGTACTGTGTCTGGCGCTCGCCTCGGATGAGCGGCAGCAGACTCTTGAACCGCACGTGCGGCGGCACCGGCGCGCCGGCCAGTTCGAGCGCGGTGGGCTGGATGTCCTGAAGGTAGACCGGCGCGTCGACGCGTTTCCCCTTGGGCACGCCGGGACCCGCGACGAGCAGCGGCACCTTCATGCTGTGCTCGAACATGTTCTGCTTGCCCATGAAGCCGTGCTGCCCCACCGACAGGCCGTTGTCGCCCGTGAGGAAAACGACCGTGTTATCCGCCTGTCCCGAGCGATCCAAGGCGTCGAGCACGCGGCCGAGCTGCTCGTCGAGGTAGGTGATGAGCGCGTAGTACTCACTGCGGTGGACCTGCACCGCATGCGGCGTGCGGGGGTCGGGCGCGAGCCGCTCGTCGCGCAGCGTATGCTCGCAGCCGATCGCATCCTTGTACGGATTGGAAGGCAGAAAGTTCGGAGGCACGGCGATCTTGTCCGGCGGATAGAGGTCCACGAACGCCTTCGGACTCTGGCGCGGATCGTGCGGCGCGTTGAAGGCCGCATAGATGAAGAAGGGCTGATCCGCCGGGCGAGGGGCTTCAAGAAACGCGACCGCATCGTCCGCCGTGACCGCGCTCCAGTGGCGGCCGCCCGTCCAGTGGCCGCCGCGCGACTCGTCCCACGGCTGCCAGAGGTCGGGCTCGCCCTCCTTGGGCCGCTCGTAGGCCGCCTCGCAGGAAGGCGGCATGCCGCCCCGCACGTGGCGCGCCTCGTCGAACACCTCCGCAGGTTGGACGCCGGTCACATGCCACTTGCCGGTCATG
>Ga0172375_10008561_pt1 | contig 13722 bp, 18 predicted proteins | sample LakKiv1m_FD_114537 | JGI IMG/M metagenome (GOLD analysis project Ga0172375, IMG submission 114537) | Freshwater microbial communities from Kabuno Bay, South-Kivu, Congo - kab_092012_11.1m | ecosystem: Environmental > Aquatic > Freshwater > Lake | place: Democratic Republic of the Congo...
ATAACAAAACGCGTCCAACACGCGGCCCCGCAAAGAATTCGCCAGGAGAATCCGGTTCTCGCGCTGATCCAGATAAAAACCGGTTTTGTGGCCCGCTTCGAAAATCACTTCGAAACGCACGTCGCCTTCACGAATCAGAACCGACGAAGGTCCGGGCCGTCCGATCCAGCCCTTCCGCTCCTCGAGGCCTTCGATAAGACGCGAACCCGTGTCGCTGCGCTCGTAAATCGCTTCCGGCGAAAACACTTTCCGCAGAGAATCTAGAATATCCTCTCGCAAGCGCTCCATCCCCAGCGTCAACAGCTGCACCACCAAAACCGGACCATATCGGTCCACGATGAGCCCCGGAAGACCGTCTCCTTCACTCGAAACCAAACGCATCGCGTCGGCCTTTGCGAGCACTTTTTCGCGAAACGCCGCCGCTTCGCGGAATTTTTTGACGAAAAAAGCTCCGTCGATCGGCCCTTCGAAGCGCGTCAAAATCCGCGCCGTGATCTCCGTCCCGGGATTGTAGGTCGCCTGACCCATGAAACGTCCGGCCTCGGTGGAAACAACCAGAAGATCGCCCGGCTTCGGGGAACCCTCGAGACGCGCGATTTGACTGCGATAAATCCACGGATGGCCGAAACGAAGAGATTCGCGCCGATCCCTCTTAAGGATGAGTTTGGCGCGACTCAAATGAGACCTTTCTTTTTCAGGGCTTGTTCAAACGGCCGGCTAAAACCATGTCCTCGTACTTTTTCCTCGAACAAGATATTTCCTTCACCTTTTTTCGAATCGGCGAGCATTTCGTTGAAAGTCGCCGGATCCGTCACGTAGGCACCCGATCCGCGGGCCACATTGGATAAGGCTCGATCCCGAGTGACCACACGCATCGTCATCTTCCCTTTATTCTGAAACAACCGTCGTTCGATATATGAATCGGCAGTGATGTCTTTTGAGAAAACGATCGAAAATTGATCCGTGCTGTAGGGACGAAACTCCTCGTCGCTGCCTTGCCCGTCTAACACGACGAGCACCCGGGCATCCCGGGCCGCGGCAAAGTCGGCGATTCGCGCCAGAAACGCAGGAGATAACCGGCTGCGCGTCTCTTCCCGCTTCGTCTCGTGCCAAAGATTATACCCGTCGATAAGCCATTCTTCAGCCATGGTGGGTCGAGCCTTTGGGGATCGAAGAGGCAGGCACTCCGGGTGTATTCACCTCCCGGAGGCCTCCGTCGAATCAGGGCTTATTTTTCGTCGATTTGCTTGACTAGATAGGCGTCAAGAAGATCTTTTTTGCTGCGCCAGCGGCCGCCGATCTTGAATCCCGGCAAAACGCCTTTTTTGAGCCAGCGATAGACCGTCATTTCATGAACGCCCAAGTATTTCGCAATTTCCTTGGTCGTCATGATCTGCGTCCGCTCGGGCCTTGCGCCATCTTTGAATTTCGGTTCTGCACCGTTATTCATATTGTCTCCGTCTTAAGTTCGGCTATTCCGAACGATCTGTTGGAAGTATAATATAAAAAGTAACATTTGTCAATTTTTTTAAGTGATATTAATCAAATTTATTTTTAAACATATTATTTCAGATTTTAGCTAGCCTAGCCTTGACGGGAGGGCCCTGAAAAAGCCTGAGGACGTAAGAGGTCTCTACTCTTCGGGTAACATCGAAAAATCTTGAATAAAAATGGCGCTTTCCGTGCCGTCGGACGAAACTTCGACGGTCACATCCACAAAATCCCCTAGTCGGATATCGGAAAAATCACGGTATTGATTTTGTGCGTCGTAAACATCGGTCAAATCGGGCCCCGTACGAAAAGCCTTTTTCGTCTCCGGCTCCCCTTCGATCTGGGGTTTGAAGCTCACGCCGATGTACCCCGTCTGGGGATCAACCATCAACACGGTCCCCTCGTAATACTCCTTCTCGGCGGGTCCGGAGCCCTCCGCCGGTTCGACCGGCTGGGCTGAAGATTCGGAAACCTCCGCCGGTTTTTCAACCGGAGCCGGATCCTCGGCCGCAAACACACACGCGGCAGAAAACAAACACACCCATCCCACAACCAGTCCGCGTTTCATGAAGTCCTCGAAGGGAGCCGAATGAACATCCGGCCCGTCAATAATTGAGCGCTTCGTCGACTTTTTCTCGAACCTTCTGAAGCGAAAGATTCCCTTTTTCGAAGTAGGCAAAATAACCGAGCCCCTTGAACTTGTCTTCGACGTCTTCCTCGAGACACCCCGTGACGACGATCACGCGCACCATGGGCTCGATGCTCTGAAGTACGGGCAAAAAAACCTCGCCGGTCAGAATCGGCATTTTAAAATCGAGTAGCACGACCTTGGGGCGCAAACGCGTAAAGATCGCCACGGCGTCCTCAAGGTTATTCGCCACTTCGACGTTATAGCCGCAATTCTTGAAGTACTCGACGAGCATTTGGGTAAAATTAGGCTCGTCGTCGATCACCAAAATACCGCGTTCAGACATCCCTTGCTCCTTGACCCGCGTCAAGCCGCCGAAAGCGGCCCGAAACTCGCTTATTTCTTTTTAGGTTCCAGCGAACCCTTGTCGATTTCTTTGAGAAGATAGTTGTCCAGCACTTCTTTTTTGGTTCTCCATTGACCGCCGACTTTGAAGCCCGGAAGCCTCTTCTCTTTCAACAGACGATAAACGGTCATGGAATGGACGCCTAAATATTTTGCCACTTCTTTCAAAGTCATGATTTGAGTGCGCTGGGGTTTCTTTTCTTCTACCATGCTTTTTATCCTCAAAGGTTATGCGAATGAGAATTCATTCGCCGCTAATACTTACGGGATAGAATAACACTTTTTTTATAAAAAATGAAGTAACTTTAATCAAAAATTACCATTATTAAAAAACCCGTCCCTGGAAATATTCTACCTAAAAACTGGCGGAACCAACCAACGATTTTAAGAACGTCCGGCGGGAAAGGTCTTGCGGACCCATTTCAAGGCACCGTCTTTGTCGAGGAGGCGTCGCTCAAGCTGCTGATCTTCGACGCTTCTCAAAATTTTTCCGATGAGAGGACCTTCGGAATACCCCATATCGAGGAGATCGCGCCCGCCCAATAGAGGTTTTGGACGTATCTCCTCGGCACTGAGACTTTTAAGCTTGCGTTTAAGAAAACGCCAGTTGGTCAAGTCGCCGTGGCTCGACAGGCAATCGATTCGGTGCTGCTCCAGTTCCGTGTGAAACGTCGGACGCTGAAGAAATTTTTTGAGCGTACTCTCGCGCATCGACCGGACATCCTTGAAGCGCATATGCCCTTCGACGCACGCCACGACCCGGTCCTTGAGTTCGTTGGAAAAGCGAAGCCGCGTCAAAACCTTCTCGGCTAGGCGGGCGCCGACGACTTCATGGCCGTTAAAGCGAATGCGATCTTTGCGGCGAAACGTAGCCGGTTTCCCGATATCGTGCAAAAGACATCCGAAAGCCAACTCCACGGAAGCGTTTTTTAAATGACTCATCACCAATCGCATGTGCGCAAACGCATCCCCTTCGGGGTGAAAGGCCTTCGGCTGGCGAACCCCTTTGAGTTTATGAAGCTCGGGAAGAACCTCTTTTAACAAACCGGATCGATCGAGAAGAACCAGCGCTTCCGAGGGCCTGGGCCCCGTGAACATCTTGACCAATTCATCGCGCACGCGCTCCTGGCTCACGACCGAAATAAGCCGGGCCCGGCGTCGGATTTCCTTGAAGGTGTTGGGCTCGATCGGAAAACCCAAATAACTCGCAAATCGGACCGCGCGCAACAGACGCAATTTATCTTCGTCGAAACGCCGTGCCGGATTTCCGATCGCACGGATTTTCTTCTTTTTTAAATCCTTCTCGCCGCCCACCCAATCGAGTACGCGCCGCTTGATCGGATCGTAAAAAAGACCGTTCACCGTGAAATCGCGTCGAAGGGCGTCTTCCCGAGCGCTCGTAAAACGCACTCCGGAAGGATGGCGTCCGTCGACGTATCCTTCGTCCGTCCGAAAAGTGGCCACTTCGAAAGGAATCCCCTCTTCAACGACGAGCATGACTCCGAACTGGGCTCCGACCGGTACGGTTCGCGGAAAATATCTGGCAATGAGTGCGGGCAAAGCATCCGTCGCAATATCGAAATCTTTGGGATTTTTTTTGAGCAGTAGATCGCGGACACAACCTCCGACGAAATAAGCTTCGTGTCCCTTTCCGACCAACCGCTTGACGATGCGCAGCGCGAGCTTCTTTTTGTCCGGCATGGGGGTCATTATACAGCTCGAAGCCGGATTCGCGATGCGAAACGTTTCACGTCGGCGAGCCGGCACGGTTCGTGAGGAGGGCGAATCACCGTCGCCAAACCCGTCGACACGCCTTTTTTGGCCGACTCCTCGAGAGAGGAGCCTCCGGAGAGCGCCCACACAAAACCCGCCACGAGCGCGTCCCCCGCTCCGACGTCGCGTTCGACGCGAACCGGCGGAACCTCGACGAGAAACGAGATCCCGGGTGTTCGAAACAACACGCCTTTAGAGGCCATGGAAACGACGACGATCTCGCAAAACCGAAGGAGGCGGTCCGAAGCCCGGAGGATCTGGTCCAACGTTTTAAGCCTTTTTCCGGCCCAGCGCGACAACTCGAATTCATTCGGCTTCACGAGAAAAGGTTTCGCCCGGATCGCCTCGCGAAAAAGCTCCCCGTCCGCGTCCAAAACACAACGCACGCCTTTTTGGCGAAGAGCCCGAATCAGATCGAAGTAAATGCGCCGAGGACTTTGCGGAGGCGCGCTTCCCGAAATCACGCAGAAATCGCCCGGCTTACAGGAAGTTAAAATTTTCGCGCGAAGTCTTTCGAATTCGGATCTCGAAAAATCCGGACCGGCTGCGGCGATATGAAAACACTCGCGTTTCGACCGATCGACGAGCGTGGTGTTGATCCGCATTTCTCTCGAAGTCCTCACCGCGCTGACACGAATGCCGAGCGCACTCAGCGCGCGCATCCACCGACGGCCCGTCGCGCCGCCCGCAAACGAAAAAGCTCGCGTCTCACCGCCTAAGGCATGGATTGTCTTCGAGACGTTGATCCCCTTCCCACCCGGCTCAAAAAAAACGGATGGCGCGCGATTCACGTCGTCCGAAACCAAACGGTCCACGACAATTCGTTGGTCGAGGGCCGGATTCAGCGTCACCGTATGGATCACCGCGCGATCTCCTTTTCGGCCTGATCGGCGTTGAAATCGTCTTTCCGCTCATAAAGACGGGGCACCCATACGAGCCATTCTTTGTAATCGTCGTAATCCATGCGGACGGCTTCGGAGGCATGCCTTCGCGCAAAAAGCTTGAATCCCTCGCCAACCCATCGCGGGGGCCGCTTATCCAAAAAAGAGGTTCTCATGCGTTCGCCAAAAACACGTAAACGGGTCGCGTTCGAAGTCACGGTCATTTCGAGCCCTCCCCGATCGATGCGGACGCGGAGATCTTTCGTGCCGAGTTTGAAAAAATTGCGGATGCGTTCGGGCTCGCAGATCATCATGAGCGAACCTCTTTCGAGAAAAGCGGAAGGATAAGTTTGCGCGACCAAAAAATCGAGACGGGAGCCGCCACCGAGGCGGATCACGACGTCGAACGCCTTGTCCCAGGCAATCTCCGCCTCCGAATCGGGACCCGTGCGAATCCGCGAACCCGGTTCGAACCGCTGCCCCTCGCTGGCGGGTTTCCAACGCCCAGGCCCCGGCGCCAACACCTCGACCTTGCCGGCCGTTCGAATCAACTTGGGCGTCTCGAAACCCCACGCCGGCGTGACCAGGGCCAGCGCAACGAGAAAGCCGGCCATCAGACCTTTCGAGAAACAGCGCATGATCAACGCGCTTTTTTTAACGCTTCGCGACAATAAAATCGGATGGAACGCGTCAGACGAAACTCCGGGCGGACCAGATCCCGCTCGGTCAGCCAACGATACTCGCGATGTTCCGCCGTATGCAACCGGACGCGATCGGTGCGGGATTTGGCGAAATAAACGAACGCGATGTGCTTGTGAGTCTGACTGATCCGATGAACATCCACATAAGAAGGAGTCGGGATCGGTTTGACCCCGGGATGGGCGATACGCGGTGCCTCGGCCAAAATCCGTACCGCCAGGCCGCATTCTTCGCGGATCTCGCGATAAAGGGCCTGTTCGGGATCCTCGTTGAGTTCGATATGACCCCCGATAGGAAGCCATTCATCATATCGCTTGTGGTAAATGAGAAGAACTTTTCCGCGATGCACGATGAACGCCGAAACCACGAAATCGTACAGTTCATGAATGTGCGGCATGACGGTCCGAATCAGTCGATCGTTTTGAAATTCACGTAATCGACGACCTCGACCGGGCAATGCGACAGCGAAACAAGCCGGTCGTGGTTTTTTTTCATGAAGGCACGATGGGTTCTCTCGGTTTTCCAGAAATAGCAGGAGGCGTACTGATCGGGCGCATTCGTGCGCGCGAAGGTGTGGTAATAAAGAAAACCTTTCGCGCGTTTGGCTTCACGATGCCAGAGACGGCAATCCGCGCGGTATATCTTTACGTTCTTTTTTTTGATTTTAAAAAGGACAAGATGTACGAACACACGCCCTCCCGGGTTCGCTTCGTTCCGCTAAAAAAAGAGAGGAGTTCTTATTTCAGTAAAGACCAGGTGCGTTCGCCGACGATTCCGTCCGCCATCAGATGATTCTTGCGCTGGAATTGACGAATCGCCGACTTGGTTTTTTTGCCGAGACGGCCATCGACCGGACCGGGATCGAATCCCGCGCGAACGAGGGCGCGTTGAACGTCGGCAATCGTCACTCCGGGAACGCGGATCGCCGAAGAACGTTCGACCTTTCCGGAATAGGCCGGAAGTGAAGTCTGCGCGCTTTGAAGCTGGTATTGAAGATCCTGAATCTGTTGATCTTTGGCCTGAAGCTCCGCTTGGAGCGACGCGATTTGAGTCTGGGCGTCAACGGCATCGGGCTTGCGAGGCTTGGTCGTGGCACAACCGGACAGCACTAAAACGGTCAATCCTAACGCCAAAAATTTTAACGAGGTACGCATCATTGGATCTCCTTTGCCGACCTCCCGGCCCTCCCTTTTTCTAAGGGCGTTGGCCCCATCGCCGCCGGAATGTCTCATGAATGACAATTATACGCATCATGAAATTTAGTGCAACAAAATTCACGATTCTTAAGGGAAAAATGGACCGATCGGTCCAGTGTGACGGCGGTTCGCAAAAACCGCCTCATGCGAGCCCAAAAACCCGTCTGGTTGGGGGGCTAAAGACCGACGGCTCTGCGAAGAGCGGCGACGTCGGAGGATCTGAGTTCGCGGCGCTCTCCCGGCTTGAGGGTTCCTAGAGTCAGCGGGCCGTAGGCCACGCGTTCCAGTGCGATCACGCGATGCCCGATAGCCTCGAACATTCGGCGGATCTGCCGCTTCTTTCCTTCATGGAGCGTCACGCGCAGATGAGATTCTTCGCGCGTTCGTGTCACGACCTCGATCGCGCAGGGCGCGGTCTTCCCTTCTTCGAGATTGATTCCTTGCCGGAAACGACGCAGCGCGGCATCCGTGACGCATCCTTTCACGAGCGCTTCGTATTTTTTCTTCACGCCGAATTTGGGATGAGTCAGACGAAAAGCCAGCTCGCCGTCATTCGTCACGATCAAAAGCCCCGTCGTATCGCGGTCAAGCCGCCCGACGGGAAACACGCGCTCCGAAACGTCGGTAAAAAAATCGCCGACGGCGCTCTCGGCATGCGGGTCTTGAAGCGTCGTCATGACCCCCCGGGGCTTATGAAGGACGAAATACCGCTTATCCTGTCCGGCACCGCTTTTAAATTCTTCTCCGGCGACCGTGATTTTGTCTTTTTCGGGATCGACGCGATGGCCTTTTTCCCGGATCGGGACGCCGTTAACGAAAACTTTTCCTTGCTCGATCATCTCGACGGCGCCGCGACGGCTTGCCAAACCAAAACGCGCAAGCACCACCTGCAACCGAACGCCTTTATTTTTATCTTCCATGACTTCCCTTCTAGGTCTGAGCCTGTCGGCGGAGCCGCTTCCTGAGGAGAGGGTCGAGAACTTTTTTTCTCAAACGGAGCGTTTTCGGAGTCACCTCGACCAGTTCGTCCGAACCGATGTATTCGATCGAAAGCTCCAAATTCATCTCCCTCGGAGGCGTGAGAACGATTGCTTCGTCGGAACCCGCCGCGCGAATATTCGAAAGCTTCTTTGCCTTGCAAGGACTTAAATCCAGGTCTTCGCCTCGGGCATTCTCGCCAATGATCATCCCCTGGTAAACGTCGACGCCGGGGCCGATAAAAAGATTTCCGCGCTCCTGCGCGTTGTTAAGTCCGTAAGACGTTGAGGTGCCGTCTTCGCTGGCAATCAACGAACCGTGCGGCGCCACGCTCAAAATGCCGGCTTCCATGGGTTTGTACGCATCGAAGACATGGTGCACGATCGCCGTACCGCGTGTTTTCGTCATGAGGGCGCCCTTCAACCCGATGAGGCCGCGCGTGGGAATCTGATATTCCAAATGAATTTCTCCGGTCGAGGCTTGGGACATATTCTTTAAGCTCCCACGGCGACGGCCGATCTCTTCGATCACGGTTCCCTGATATTCCGAAGGAGCGTCAACGAGTAAAAATTCGAACGGTTCGAAACGTACGCCGTCTTTTTCGTGCAAAATGACTTCCGGCTGCGAAACCTGAAGTTCGAAGCCTTCGCGACGCATCTGCTCGATGAGAACGGCCAAATGCAACTCGCCGCGCCCGGCAACGAGAAGGGTGTCCGGACTCTCGGTTTCGGTGACGCGAAGCGAAACGTTCGTTTCGAGCTCTTTAAACAACCGGTCTCTCAAAACCCTCGAAGTTACGTATTTCCCCTCGCGGCCGGAAAAGGGGCTCGTGTTCACGCCAAAAGTCATCTGGACCGTCGGCTCGTCGATTTGTAAAGGCGGTAAGGGGGCCGGATTCGCGGGATCCGTGATCGTTTCTCCGATCCCGATATCTTCAAAGCCGGCGACGGCTACGATATCCCCGGCCTCGGCCGTCTCGACCTCCTGCCGTTCAAGCCCCTGATAAGTCAAAAGGCTCGTGATCTTCGAATCGACTCGGCTCCCGTTCCGTCTCATGAGAGCGGCGGTTTGGCCTTTACGAATCGAACCGCCCGTAATTTTACCGATGCCCATCTTTCCTTTATAAAAATCACCGAGAAGAGCCAGAACGAATAGTTGGAGCGGCTCGGAGGCATCGGCCTTGGGCGGAGGAATTTCACGAACGATCGTCTCCAGGAGCGGATCGATCGTATCGGAAGGATGCTTGATGTCGAGCGTCGCCGTTCCGCGCAGGCCCGAAGCATACACCACCGGGAAATCCAGCTGCGATTCACTGGCGTTCAAGTCGCAGAACAGGTCAAACGTGCGGTTCAAGGCATCCTCAATCTGAGAATCGGGACGGTCCACCTTATTGATCACGACGATAATCCGGTGACCCAGCTCGAGTGCTTTTTTCAAGACAAACCGCGTCTGAGGCATCGGCCCGTCCTTGGCATCGATCAACAAAAGGGCCCCGTCGACCATGCGCAGCGTCCGTTCGACTTCGCCGCCGAAATCCGCATGCCCCGGCGTATCGACGATATTGATCTTCGTGTCATTGAAAGAAACGCTCGCGTTCTTGGCCCGAATCGTGATCCCCTTTTCCCTCTCGAGATCCATCGAATCCAAGATGCACTGCCCCATCTCATCGATGTTACGGTGAGCGTGAGTACGGCGCAGGATCGCGTCGACAAGGGTTGTCTTCCCGTGGTCGACGTGCGCGATGATTGCAATGTTTCGTATCTGGATATCTGCCATAATTTTTAATCCGGGTGAGAACGGATTTACCTTAAAATACGACGCCCAATAAAAAAACTGCGGGCCCGAACCCCATCCGCAGTTTGAGTGAAAGTGGAAGCCGTTCGAGTGCAAATTATACCATGTCCGAGCGGAAAAACAACCGCAACCGGACGGGGCCCGATAAAGATATGCTAAGATAGATTCATGTTAAAAATCAAATCCCTCACCCTCAAGAACCCGGTCATCCAGGCTCCACTGGCCGGCTATACGGACTTAGCCTTCCGCCTTTTGTGCCGTGAACACGGAATGGGGCTTGCATTCATCGAAATGGTCGCGGCCGAAGGACTCATCCGCCAAAACAAGAAAACCTTCGAAATCATGGAAACTTGCGAGGCTGACCGCCCGTTGGGAGGCCAACTCGTCGGCAACCGTCCGGCCGCGATGGCCGAAGCGGCCCGACTCATCGAACGGATGGGTTTTGACGTACTCGACATCAACATGGGCTGCCCGGTGCCAAAAATCGCCGGAAAAGGCGCCGGTTGCGCCTTGATGGCAAAACCCAAGGAAGCCGAAGCGGTGATCCGGGCTGTCGTCGAAGCGGTTCGCATCCCGGTGACGGTCAAAATGCGGCTAGGGCTCAAAGACGCCAGCGGCAAAGAAGCGTGCGCGCTCGCCCGGATCGCGGAAGACGCAGGCGTCTCGGCCGTGAGCGTTCACGGACGCACGCAAGCGCAGGGCTACTCGGGAAAAGCCGATTACGACGCGATTCGACGCGTCAAGGAATCGGTCCGCATTCCCGTCATCGGTAACGGCGACGTCTTCTCGGCCGAGGATGCCTTAAGGCTCGCCGAAGTTTCGAAAGCCGACGGACTCATGATTGGGCGCGGAAGTTTGGGGCACCCCTGGATCTTCGAAGAAATCCGTCTCGCTTTGGAAAGAAAAACTCCGAAGACGGCCCCCTCGATCGAAGATAAAAAGAAAGCGCTTTTACGACACCTGGAGCTTGAGCTCCGCCACAAAGCCGAAAAACTGGCCATCCTCTATATGCGCCACCTGGCGCCGTGGTATTTCAAAAACCTCCCCGGGAGCAAAGAATTCAGAATCGCAGTCAACGCCTGCACGCAAGCCAAACGCCTCCAAAAAATCATCAAAGAATTTTAAAGAGGCGTTTGGGCGCTTAAAGATCAGTTGCGCGAGATCTTGAGGATTTGATACTTGAGCGTTCCGGCGGGAATTTTGATTTCCGCGGTCTCTCCGACCTTGAGACCCAGAAGTCCCTTGGCGATCGGCGACGTCACCGAAATCTTGCCGCTATCAAAATCGGCTTCGTCCGGGGTGACGATCGTATAACTGAATTCTTCCCCCGATTTCAGATCCTTCAAAAGCGCCGTGGCCCCGATAAAAACCTGGTCCTGGGGGATCCTCGACTCGTCGATAATCTGAATATGCTGCAATTTTTCTTCGAGATCGGCGATGCGCTTCTCGTTGAGAGCCTGATTGTTTTTCGCCGCATCGTACTCGGCGTTTTCGCGCAAATCTCCGAAGGCGCGCGCTTTGGCAATATCGTCTGCAATCTCGCGGCGCTTGGTCGTTTTGAGATACTCGAGGTCTTTCTTTAATTTACCCAATCCCTCGAGGGTCATCGGAATTTTATCGGTCATATCGTCTCCATTAATGGTTTCACGACTTTTTTTAGTCTATCAAAAAAGGGAAGGCCTTCGCGACAAAAAATTTTGAACCTTAATCCGACTCGAACAAAAGACGCCGCAAAACGAGAAAAACCGTAAACCGCAGAGCCGTGATCGGATGAAACAAATAGGCCGAAAAAATCCAACCTCGCTTTTGGCCGCGGGCACCCTCCAAAAAACGAAGCGTTTTACGTGCAGCGGAACGCATCGACCCCTCGAGCGGCTCTCCCCGCTCTCGCTCGAGAGACCGGTAAAGCACCAAAAGAAACCCCCGCAACTTTCGAAGCATTTTCCGGGTCACGGGCCCATAGCCGGCGCTTCCCGGGTGAATGCGCCAAAAACACAGCACTTGGTCGATCCACCAGAATCGCCGATGAAGGCTCAGATGGGCCAAGACCCACCAGTCAAAGTTGAAAGACGGGCTCTTGAAGCTCAAAATGAGCTCCAGGTCGCGGCGGCGAACCACAAAATGAGAAAACGAAGCTACAGGATTGCGCCGTGCAAATTCCACCGACAAATCAAACGAACGGTTTCTGGGCATCGACCGGGCATTGGCCCATTCATAAAGTCTCCAATAAAAAGATTCTCCGCGGCTGCCAAAAGGACGGTAGCGCGAAAACACCACGCCGACGTCCGGATTTTCCTTGAGAACCCGCACTTTCCGTTCGAGATTCTCGGGCGCCCAACAATCGTCCGCTTCGAGAAAAGCGATGATCGCGCCGCTGGAAGCCCGAAAAGCGGCCCGATAGGTTTCGCAAAGACCTTCGTTACGTCCGCTTGGATGACGAAACGCGATGATTTTCCCGGGACAGCGCGCCTGCCACGCCAGAAGCTTCTCGTAAGAACCGTCCTTCGAGCCGTCATCCACCGCAACGATCTCGAAGTCCTGAAAGGTCTGCCCCAAAACCGATCCGATCGCTTCGTCGAGATAGCGCGCATAATTATAGCTGGGGATGAGAACGCTTACTTCCGGAGACACAACCGAATTCCCCATTTCCCGACCTTGCGGCATACGCCCCAAAAAAACCCGGTCATCATGCCGCACATCATGAGGCACGCATCCAAAGGAGTCCAAAAAACCGAACCCGCGAAAAAAAGAACGGAGCGGCGCCGGCCGATCGACAGAAGAAACGGAGCCCAATATGAATAAAAGGCCAAAAGACACGCCAACGACAAAAAGCCAAACGGTCTCGGCTCAAAAAAAGCGACGATCGCAAAACCCGCTGAAGCGCACACGGCCATTCCGGCCGCCACCTGCCCTAAAGACGCATGCGAAAAACGTTTTCTGATACGAGTAGATCCCGACCTTAAATACCGCAAAACAATCAGCGAAAAAAGGAAAGGAATCACGAAGTCGTTTTTGAACAGAGACTTAAAAGAATGCGGGCGCAAATGGTCGACGATTAAATCCGGTTCGAGAATGATCCTCCTCCCGAGCCGGGAAAGCCGCAGGCCCAATTCCGTATCGGACACGAGCGTTCCGAAAGCATGCGCCACGGGATTGAAGATTTCGAGACACTCTTTGCGAATCGCCCAAATCGAACCGTAGACAAAATCGACCTCGCCGGCCCGTTTGGAAAAAATCCAATTCATGTATTCGTTTTTATAATCGCCCCAAAACGTACCGGTCACGGTTTCTCGTGCGAGGATCCCCGTTACCGCATCGGCCTTTTTTTTCTCGAAAGTGTCGACGATCTTGCGAAACGTCTCGGGACGCACGCACACGTCCGCATCGACGAAGATCACCATGGGAAAAGAGGCGAAACGAGAGCCGGCGAATCGCGCCTCCATCGGCCCCCGGCCCAGATCAATGTCGATAATTCGACATCCGAAACGCTCCGCGATCGCGCGCGTCGCGTCCTTCGAGCCGTCGTTGACGACGAGAATCTCATCGGGCAAAAGCGTTGACGCGCGAACGGCCTCGAGGCACCGAGCCAGCGTCGCGGCGGCATTGCGCGCGGGGATCAGAAGAGAAAAACTCAAAGGATGTCCGCTGAATCCACTTCTTCAGCGCCCAGCCGGTCCATATCCAGGTCCCAAACCGCCCGCCGCTCGCCCAAATAATTGGAAGCGGCGTTCAGTCCCGTCAAAATCGCGTGATCGCTGTTATCGTAACGAAAAAGCCCGGAGCGTCCCATGACATGAATATTATTGAACCCCTCCAGAAAACGACGAATCGTCTCGACCGATTGCCGGTAGTCCAGACGGTAAATCGGATAGGCATC
>Ga0172375_10008563_pt1 | contig 13722 bp, 10 predicted proteins | sample LakKiv1m_FD_114537 | JGI IMG/M metagenome (GOLD analysis project Ga0172375, IMG submission 114537) | Freshwater microbial communities from Kabuno Bay, South-Kivu, Congo - kab_092012_11.1m | ecosystem: Environmental > Aquatic > Freshwater > Lake | place: Democratic Republic of the Congo...
GAAGCCCGAACGGATAAAGTGTTGCGGCTTATCCAAATGATCCCCAAGAACGGCGGCAGCCGAACGGATCTTCCGGAAGAGTGGCAACTCGAATGTCATAAAAGATGCTCAGGATTCAAAGATGTCTATGGAAGACTATCCTGGGAACGCATATCTTCGACAATAACGAGCGGCTGCTTCAATCCTTCCAAAGGGCGATTTCTTCACCCTGAAGAAGACAGAACCATCACGCTGCGAGAAGCAGCCGTATTGCAGACTTTTCCGAAAGATTATTACTTTTCATTAGCACAAGGAAAAACTGGAGCTGCCAAGATGATCGGAAATGCATTGCCGCCGGAATTCATTAAAAGACAGGCTGAGCAGATAAGAAAACACCTTTCACTTCAAGGATAAATAAATGTCTGATCATTCGGAACGAAAGGTCGAATTCCATTTAAGAGTTCTGGGAAAGACCCTCCATCACTTAGGGATTCAGTTATACAAACGCCGCGATATGGCGATTGCCGAGCTCGTATCTAATTCATGGGATGCTGGTGCAAATGTTGTTAAAATTGAATTGAAAAATTCATTCATAAGTGATCCCAATGATCCTTCAAAGAGAGTTCTGGATGTGGAAAGATCGGAAATCACTATCGAGGATGATGGATGCGGTATGAATGAGGGCGCAATCCAAGAGCAATACTTGGTTGTAGGAAGAAATAGACGCGCTGAAGGACAAGACAGCGTCAATCCAGAAAGACCGATTATCGGCCGAAAAGGATTAGGAAAACTTGGTGGATTCGGTATTGCCGACGCGATGGTGATTACGACATGGAAGAACGGAAGAGTTATCGAATTCGATTGGGATAAAAGTAAACTATACGGTGGTGAAGGCGAGGAAGATGTCACGCAAGTTCCGATCGAAGGAATTGAAAGAGATGCTACAGGACTGGGATCGAACGGGACCATAGTGACATTGAAATCGTTGAAGCACAAAACGCCATTGGACGAAGAAACGCTGAGTGTGGCATTGGCCCGGATGTTCGGTCGAAGAGTTCGGGGCCAAATGAAAATTTTCGTTAATGGCAATGAAGCGCAGGAACCCGAATTGTCTTTCCTGGAAGAAGTGCCTTCCGAGGAAAGCGAAGAAACCGAGAAAGTGGAACTCACCGATGGCCGAGAGTTTTTATATTTGTCCCATGAATTGCCGAGTGGTGACAAGATACTTTACCGCTACGGATGTGCCGATAGTCCACTGAAAAACAAAGAATACCGTGGATTCATCATATGCGCGAATGGAAAGATGGTTCAAGCGCCCGATTTCTTTTTCGATGTAGAAGCAACGGCTTCCGGCCAATTCGGAACCAGATATCTTTCCGGAGAAATACATGCGGATTTCGTCGATTCTGATTTCACTGATGATGGTGATTTGATATCCACCGACCGTCAATCGTTGAAGTGGGAAGATGATCGGTTAGATGATTTCAAGAAATGGGGGCAAAAAACTAGCCGTGATGCAATTAAATGGTGTGCCAATTTGGTTGGACGTGACACCGAATATTACCTTTTGAACGACAAAGAATTTATTTCGCGTATGAATCGGATGGATCGCACCTCTCAAAAACAAGTAGAAAGTTTCCTGAAGATTCTGAGCAAATCGGATAGGAAAAAAGAGAAAACCCGCGATTTGGCAGATTCGTTGATTCGGGCATTCGAGTTCAGGCAGTTTCACGATTTGATTGACGACATCAAAGAAGTCGCCAATGAAGACGAACCCGAAAAACTTGCCGAATTTCTTGAAAAACTAGGAAATTGGCAAGTTTTGGAAAGTCGCGCGATCCTTGAAATTGTTAAAGGCCGATTGAATATCATCGATAAATTCGACTATATGTTGGTCAATGATGCCCCCGAAACGCCATCTTCATTGACAGACAACAACCTTCACGATCTTCTGGCATGGTACCCTTGGCTTCTGAATCCTGAATGGCAGGTACTATCCGAAGAAAAATCCTTAACAAAACAACTCAAAGAATGGAACGCAGAAGACGTCTCCGATCCCAATGAAAAATTACGATATGATTTCCTCGCCTTGGAAGGCGATGGGAAGTATGTCGTTATCGAGATCAAACGATCCGGGTATATCGCCAAATTGGATGAACTTCATAGGTTGGAAACTTACAAGTCTCGACTGAAGATGTCCAGAAGGGGTCACTTCCATATGGTTTTCATCTGTGGCCAAGAACCTGCACTTGAAGCAGAAGACCTTCAGACATGGAAGGAACGAAAAGACCTGGACATTCTTCTATGGAAAGATGTTTTCGAAAGAGTACGCAGTCATTATGAGCATTACAAGGACGTTCTAATCGGAAATGTCGAAGGGAATTGGTTCCATCGGAAAGAGACCGAGGTCGCCCAAACCCGAAGAATGTTAGACTCGGGTACGACACACAGAGGCGAAGTGGCGAGAAAGACAGGTGTAGGTCCACAGGATGTTGAATACAAGGATCTGGACCCCGAAGAAGATTGACTTCACAAATGCCCGATGTTTTTTCCAAAGAAGATCGTTCACGGGTCATGGGTGCGGTTAAGGGCAAGAACACCGCCCCTGAAATCGAAGTCCGCTCCATCCTTCACCGCTTGGGATACCGATTCCGCCTCCATCGCAAAGACCTTCCCGGCAAACCCGATATAGTCCTGCCTAAATACAAAACCGTCATCTTCGTTCACGGCTGCTTCTGGCATCGCCATCCCAAATGTAAATACGCCTCTATGCCAGCGACGAACGTCGAGTTTTGGACGGAAAAATTCAGTCGCAACGTCGATCGCGACAAGCGCAACATCAAAGACCTTAAAAAGCTCGGCTGGAAGGTCGTCGTCGTCTGGCAGTGCGAACTGAAGTATAAGGAAAAACTCGAAAGAAAGCTTGTCGATAAACTAACCGAAAACCATCCGTAAGCAATCTGAAAACGGGCGAAATCCGCTTACACGATTCTCGCGCACCTCATTCCTCTTCCCACACGACCACCCAGACCTGCTTGAGCGGCAGCTCCGCCTGCATGGCGGCGGGCAGCTTGTGGTAGTTCTCCAACAAGGCAGTGATGAGCTGCTTGTCATCCCATAGACGAACTTTGAAGAAAAGATCTTTGGTTTTTTGAATTGCGCTGCCCTTGAAGCCGTCCCATGAAACGAAAAGGCCTCTGGAGGCGTTTACTCGGCTCATTACGCCTTCAAGTTCGCGCACGACTGCGTCGCTTTGAACGCCGCCGGATTTGACCTGCACGCAAAGACGGGTTTCTTCGAATCCCATGGCGCCGCTGCCGGCGAGAATATCCACGCCGCCGTCCGGGCCTTCAGGCGAACGATAGGTGACGTAGCCCTGGGCGTTCAGTATCGCTTCGACCAGGCGCGTAAGGTTGTGGCCTTTGAAGCGGCTCTGGATCACGGTACGAAGTTGATCGAAGGCCTGCTCCTCGATGTCGACCATGATGTTTTCAGACTCGATTATCTCGGAGGTCTCGTTCTTATGGTTTGTCGATTTTCCGCTGCTCAGACTCGGATCGGGCTTGTTCTGCATTATGGCGATAATCCGCTTTTCGGCATCATTGCGCTGGATTTGGCAGATGGTCGAGAATGTGCCCAGCGAGAAAAGAAGATCCTGGCCGAACGCGGAGCGCTGCACGTCTTCGCGCTTCCATTTGACGGCTCGCGTATGGCGACCGTCTTTGTGTTTGTAATCGCCCGTCACTTCACCGAGGGCGACAGACGAACGAGTCTTCAGCGGCAGAGCGATAATGTCACCCTTGGTGATCCGACCGACGAAAGCCCACATCTGAGCCGAGTTGCTGATGATGGATTTCTCTGCCGCGTCGGGATAATACTCCCGATGGATTTTCTTCATATCCTCGTAGGATTTGATGTTCGACAGATCCGGCAGCTCCTGCCATCCGACGATTGCAATGCCTTTTTCCAGTGCAGTAGCCTCATCCTCGCCGTATTTGCCGGCGCGCACCAGCCAGAGTGTCATGGGTTACCTCCTGTATTTATTCGCTCCAAGCCCCCATCAGTCTTTCTGAGTGGGATTCTCATTTCTCTGTATTGTTGCTTTCCTCCCTGAATAGGGAACCAAGCATATTGAGAAAGTAAATCACTCAGTGGGCTGTTTTCAAAGACAGCATTTCCAATGAAATATGATCTTGCCAATCCTTCAAGATGGTAAAGGTTCCACAAGGGATATCCAGGAGCATTCGTATCTTCCTGTTTTGGACTTTCCCAGAATTTAATAAATATGTTCGGACCGAAGCTTAGCCAATCAATTGCTCTATATAATGTTTCATATGTGTTGTTATTGTTATTGTTGTTGCATCTGCGACTTGCAACTTCTTGAAGTGCTTCCAGTACTTTATCCTTATGACTAACAACGAACTCGTCATCAATGACAAACAAACCAGCTTTGCATTTGTTGGAATTTGTATAGTTCCGTATTCCAAGTACAACCTTAGACAATTTCTCAAGAGCTTTTTCGATTTTTGTTAAATCATCAAATTTGGTTTTCACTTCAATAACCGAAGCCACAGCATCTGGTGTGACAATTACGAAATCTCCGTCGCGAAAAAGAACCGGATGAGTTGACTTGTGAATGAGAATATCGATCTGGGTAGAAACCTCGTCTAAAGCGGGAAAATAAACAAATCCTCTTGCAATCGAACATTCCGCAGGAAGTCGATCTCTGAGTATACGGCGCAAGATAGATTCCTTATATTCCCCATCGGACAACCAGTGTTTGTCTCCAATCAATAAACGAACACGATTTTTTAGATTGTCGAACTCATCATTGACCGAACGGTGATACTGTTCAATGTCTCTGGGGCCGTTATTAGCGTTGTTGCTCATCGAACCTCCATATTATTATTAGACAATCTTTTTCACCCCGCCCAGTTTTCCGCCATTAACTCCGCCTGCTCCAGTACCGTCTGGGCGGCCCTCTCCTGTTTGTCAGGCGGGTAACCGTGTTTCTTGAGAACTTTTTTAACCATCACCCTTAGTTTGGCTCGAACGCTTTCTCTTACCGTCCAGTCAACTGAGGTGTTTTTCTTAATGGTATCTTTCAGCTCAAGGGCAATCGACCTGAGTATTTCGTCGCCGAGCACCGCCACTGCGGAATCATTGGTTTCCAGGGCGGTATAGAAGGCCATTTCGTCGATGGACAAGCCGAGTGCTTCGCCGCGTTTGTCGGCGTCTTTCATCTGTCTGGCAAGCTCTATCAGTTGCTCGATGACCTCAACCGTCGTAAGGGCGCGGTTGGTGTATGATTTCAAAGCCTTCTCCAGCAACTCGGAAAATGAGCGGGCCTGTACCAGATTTACTTTACGGCGAGACTTGATTTCTTCATTCAGCAGGCGCTTCAACGCTTCAAGTGCGAGATTGCGGTGCTCGATGCCTCGGACTTCAACCAGAAATTCATCTGACAGAATGGAAATGTCCGGCTTGTTCAGTCCGGCGGCAGTGAAAATATCTATCACCTCGCTGGATGCAACAGCGTTGGAAACGATCTGACGGATCGCAAGCTCGATATCTTCTGCGGATTTCCTGCCTTCTACCGGGGTGCGTTTGCCGAGAGCTGCTTTTATCGCCTGGAAAAACGCGACTTCGTCTCGAACAGCCAGAGCTTCCTTGTTCGGGACTGAAAGCGCAAAAGCCTGTGAGAGTTGAGTTACAGTCTGATTCAGGCGAGTTTCCCCGTCTTCGACCTTCAGTGGATCGAGGATGAACTCCAATGCAGCTTTAATAACGCCCAGGCGAAGCATCTGATCGCCGCTCAAATATGCTGAATAGTCGAAGCCGTGGAAGATGTCGCGGCAGATGCTCAGCTTTTCCAGCAATACCGCGACGGCTTCCGACTGATCGACCTTTGCGCTTCCACTGCCGCCGCTATCGGTGTAATCAGAGAGAGCTTTACGCAGATTGTCGGCCAGGCCGAGGTAATCTACCACCAGACCGCCGGGTTTGTCGCTGAAAACACGGTTGACACGAGCGATAGCCTGCATCAGACCGTGGCCGCGCATGGGTTTGTCCAGATACATGGTGTGCATGCATGGCGCATCGAATCCGGTCAACCACATGTCGCGCACAATCACGATTTTGAATGGGTCTTTAGGCTTTTTGAAACGCTTGGCCAGTTCTTCACGGCGCGGCTTGTTGCGGATGTGCTGCTGCCACCCCAGCGGATCCGTCGCCGAGCCTGTCATCACCACTTTTATGACGCCTTTGCTGTCGTCTTCGTCGTGCCAATCCGGGCGAAGGGCGACGATGGCGTTATAAAGGTCAACCGCGATGCGGCGACTCATTGCAACTATCATGGCTTTGCCGTCCATGGCCGCCAGGCGGTTCTCGAAATGTTCGACGAGATCGGAAGCGATTATGCTGACACGTTCATTGGCACCGACGACGGATTCCAGAGCCGCCCATTTTGTTTTAAGCTTCTCGCGCTTATCGACTTCCTCGCCTTCGGTCGCCTCTTCGAACTCCTGGTCGATGAGCGGCTTATAGCGTTCATCCAGTTGCAGTTTGGCCAGGCGCGATTCGTAATAAATCGGAACCGTGAATTTGTCGCGCACCGCCTGCTGGATGTCGTATACGCTTATGTAGTCGCCGAACACGGCGCGTGTGTTTTTGTCGGCCTGCTCAAGCGGCGTGCCGGTAAAGCCTACGAAAGAGGCGTTCGGCAGCGCTTCGCGCATGTGTCGGGCGTAACCATCGATGAAGTCGTACTGGCTGCGGTGGGCTTCATCGGCGATGACGACAATGTTTGTGCGGTCAGAGAGCATCGCCTGAGTATCGCCCTTGATTTCCGGCAGAAATTTCTGAATGGTGGTGAAGATCACTCCGCCGGAGGCTACCTTGAGTTTCTCCCTCAGATCGGCGCGGGAGTCGGCCTGAATCGGTTTCTGACGCAGAAGCTCGTGCGAAGCGGCGAAGGTGCCGAAAAGCTGATCGTCAAGATCGTTGCGGTCGGTAAGCATGACGACCGTCGGGTTGCGCATGGCGGATTCGAGAATGACCTTGCCGGCATAGAAAACCATGGTCAGCGATTTTCCGGAGCCTTGCGTGTGCCAGATGACGCCGATGCGGCGGTCGCCATGTTCCGCGCTGGCCTTTACGGTCTCGCCGACGGCGACGCGCACGGCGTGGAACTGGTGGTAAGCGGCGATCTTTTTTACTATGGTTTCTTTCGTTTCTTCAAAGACCACAAAGTGCCGGATAAAATCGAGGAAGCGGCGTCTGTCGAAAAGGCCGCGCACCATCACTTCAAGTTCAGGCTGTGCAGCGGGCGCTTCTTTGTCGCCCTCGATGGTTCGCCAGGGCACAAAGCGCTCTCTGGGGGCTGTCAGCGAGCCCACGCGGGCCTCCAGGCCGTCTGAAATGATCAGCACTTCGTTGAAGGTAAACAGCGACGGAATCTGCTGCTTGTAAGTCTGCAACTGATTCCAGGCTCCACCCAGGGTGGCGTTCTCGTCGGTGGGGTTCTTAAGTTCGATTACGGCCAGCGGCAGGCCGTTGACGAACAGCACCACGTCCGGGCGGCGGTTGAACTGGCCCTCGATGACCGTATATTGATTGACCGCCAGCCAGTCGTTGGCATCGGGGTTTTCGAAATCGATCAGGCGCACGGGCTCGTGGCTGCTGTGGCCGTCAGTATGCACAACTTCGACAAAGACGCCATCGGTAAGGAGGCGATGGAAACTGCGGTTGTTGGCGACCAGCGATGGAGACTCGGTCAATAGCGCCTTCCGCACGGCTTCTTCGTGGGCGGCGGCGGGTAGGTGCGGGTTAAGCCTGGCCACAGCGTCGCGCAGACGACCAGCAAGCACGACCTCGTGGTAATCCTTCCGCTCGGCGGCAGGCTCGCCAGGGGCGATATCCAGACCGTTGATGACGGAGTACCCCATGCCTGAAAGCCATGAGAGGCAGAGGGATTCGATTGAAGATTCATTGAAAGCTGACATGTCGGAATAGCCCTTTATTGGATGTCATACTTCTCTTTGAAAATTCCGATCCAGTCAGCATGAACAATGCTTTTTTCAATCTCTCTCACGACCTGCTGGAAGCTGACTGCATGGAGAAACGGTTTCAGATTGGCAGGAGTCATTTCAAGAAGGAGAGGCCACAATCCCCTTTGGGGGCTGCCATTGGAACCAGTCCGAATGAATACGGGGTTACGTTCATCGTGCAGAAGAATGAAATGTCCCTTCTTTTCTATTGCATACATTGCTTCCCGGAAAAACTGATAATAAATAGTAAACGGGCAGATATGATCACTGACCATAGGGGAGTTCAAAAAACCATGCTCCTCCATGCGTTTCCAATATAATCTGCCGATATGGTGAAGATAGCAGGAGGATAAGTCATTCAATGGGTTTTGCCCGTCGCAATCTCCCTCCGAGAAAACCGAGCAGCCGCCAAACTCTTTCTCTACAAATTTCGACTCGATAAACAAAGGAGTTTCATTGCCATCAGAGGTAATCAGGCAGTCTATAGATGTAGGTTGCCCTGAATCTTCATTGAAGACTCTACGATCATCATCTTCAAAACGGGCTTGCACTATTCCTTCTGGCCACGGAATATTGTTATTGATTAATACCGTCTGAAGCGGGGTAAAATCGTTTCTCGTTATCATCGGGCCAACCAGATTGAACAGTAGCGCCTGACTGGATAATCCATGATGCAAGTATTTATGAAGCGGGAAAGCATCCTTGGTCAGACGGGAATTCTGTTCTGCTTGGATGTAGGCTGCCACTTCCTTGAGGATAATGTTCCTGGTCCAGTTATCGTGCTTATCCAGACAATACGGCATTTTTGGATGCGTAGTAAAACCATGTTTGTTAAACCATAACGAGGCCGCTTTTTGTAAGACTTCAACAAATGGCTTCTGTCGGGGATAAGGCCAGATTTTCGCTAGTTGACGGCTATTCATGGTAGTTTTATCTTTCTGGTTCATCTGTCTTTACCTTCACCCCTCGGATTTGCAGTTTTGGTCGCGAAGTATCGCGCAGAGCGACAGAATTAAATATTCTGTCTAAACTCATTGCTGCCTCACAGTTCCCTCACCCGCCGGCTGAAGGTCTTGTGCAAGCGCTCCAGTTTTGAAAGCAGCCACTCGCAATATTCCAGCCACGATTCTTTTTTATTAAGATCTGCGGGAAGACGAGTGAATATTCTGCATGCTCTTACATTTTCAGCACAATACCAGTTCAGGGGCTCACCGAATTCTTGTTCGATGGCTTCCCTCTGCTGCTCCAGAATGGCGAATTGCGCTTTCGATTCCGCGCCCAGCAATTCAAGTTGTGCCCGTATCTCATGGGAGTCCCAATTCCGGTTCTCAGAATCGTAATGTGACGCGATGGCCGTCAGTTTGATTTCAGACCGTCCAATTGAAATATTCATCCAGTTCTGCGGCAACGGCTTGGTAGGCCTGATAACTGTCTCTTTTGATTCGACATACTCCTTGAATGTGTACCAGAACTCTAATTGCGTTTTTTGAGAAGCCGTCACTGGCCGGGGCCCAACGATGCTTTTTGTCCAATCATTCGGTTTGGACACAATATTGAACTTCGGTGCGGCCTCGGAATTGCCGATCTTCCAAAGCTCGATTTCAAGTCCGAAAAAGTTGAATTTCTCTTCGGTAATCTCGTTGAGCCAGTCCAGCACCGCCCGGTGCTCTTCCTGAAACTCTCTGGCCACCCAGATGATCGTCACCGCGTTCAACCCGGCGGCATATGTAAGAATCTGGCCGAGATGGTTATGATCTGTGCGTTCCAGTTGGTTTTCGATCAGAACCACGCTACTATCCGCCGTGTTTTTACAGTAAATATCAGCCCGAAACGGCCCTACATCCTTTTCAATATCCATAACCTCCAATTGCAGGTCAATGGCCTCACCTAACAATGCGATGTTTTCCTGCTGTGCAAGCCAGGGGGTAAAGCCTTGCGCTTCGCTTTTCCAGATCTCTCGCAGATCAAGCTTTTCCAAACGGCCAAGTTTGGGATCAGCCATTGCCTATGCCTCACTTCCCTTTAATCTGTCCGCCTCCACCTCCCCGCTCAGCAGCCTGGGTAGCAGTGCGTCGCGCAGGGCGGCGAGGGTGCGGGATTCGATCAAATTGGTTTTTATCCGCCGCATTTTCGGCGTGACAAGCTTTTCGTAAGCATGAACAATTGACGCGTCTGGAACTGAAACCGACATTCCATCAAGCGTATCACGAGTGATGGTGTCGAACACGGAACCATGCGCTTGCTGCTGTAAGGCCGAAACCAGTTCGCGAGTGGCAAAATATGTGAAGTAACCAGTGGGATCGACCTTGCCTTTGAGGCCGTAACAAGATTGGTTCATTGCCATTGGCTGGCCAACCAGTGCTATTTTACCGACAGTCCCGCGAGCGGTAATAATTGTCGTCCCCACAGGCAGAATTCGAGTAGCTGAATTGTTCAAACCTTCTTCGGTAATGGATTTCTCGGTAGCGACTACAAAGACATCAGAATCTCTTGGCGCATCAACCACCGAGAACCAAGGGATACTTCCACCCCAGTATTCAGAAATAGAAGTCTTGGGAGTACCTCCGCCAAGTACATCAACAATGCTTGTAAAACTTCCCACCTCCCAGCCCTCCGGTATCTCCCCAAGCTCCGAGTCTACCAGTTTGTACGGGAAGAGCGCGGCGGTGGCGGCGTCCATACCGGCGGGGGCGCGGCCTTCCATTTTGGCGCGCACCGGGTCGAAGTCCACAAACCAGCTTTTGAAGATGGCCCGCGCCATGGCCTCCAGCGTGCGGTTGCTGCGCCGGTTCAACTCAATCTTGTCGTCAAGGGTGCCGAGAATGTGGGCAATGGCGCGCTGGATGGGGAGGGGGGGGAGATCGACCTCAATCCTCGCTAGTGTTTCCTGGCTCAGATTGGTTATTGTTGTTCCACTGCCAATGCGGGTTAATAGTTCACGATATTCTGGCGAGCGAAGAACATAGTTCAGATATTCGGGGATAGCCCGATCAGAATTATTAAGACGGTATCGAATTATAAAACCACTGAACACAACATCTGGAAGGCAATATTCAATCATCGCAACCTGGCCCGCGCCAGATGCCTTAACTGAGGACCGCGCGAATAAGATGTCGCCACGTTGGAGCTTAACGGTTTCAAAATTTCTGACGGAAAACTTTTGAAGCTGAAGAAGGTGATTCATTTCAACATATCTACCACCATATAATTGCTTAACATTAACAATGGGGTAGCCCAATCCGTAATCACTCTGAGAGAAATTCACTCCGTTACGAAAATCCCCTAGTTCGCCAAGCGACACTATCTCCCCATTAAAGAAACTACCCGCCATATCCCAGCCCCTTTATTTTCATTCTTTCACTTCTCATCGTCAGCCTTAAACCCTATGCGGCGCTTCGGTTTTTCCGGCTCGCGCATCAGTTGTTTTATGGCGTCCACAATAACCGTAATCTGGCGGTCGTGCTTCTCCAGCTTCGACTCCAATTCGGCGAACTTTTCGGCCAGCTTCTTCTGCGACGAGAGCATCTCGCGCAGTTTTACAAAGGCCCGCACCACATAAACGCTGACCTGCACGGCACGCGGGCTGTTGAGCACCGCCGCCGCCATGATGGCGCCATGCTCGGTGAAGGCATAGGGAAGCTTACGCTTGCCGCCCCAGGCTCCACTTGATGTCGCAATTTGCGACATCAAGTTATCGAACTCCTCCTCGGTCAGTTGGAACATGAAATCCGGCGGAAAACGGTCGATATTGCGTTTTACCTGCTCGTTCAGCCGTCGGGTTTCAACTCCATACAAATCCGCCAGATCAGCATCGATAATAACCCGCCGGCCTCTGATAAGAAGCACCCGTGACTGGATCTGATCCAGCGGAATCAGTAAATCCTTTTCCGTCATACAAAGCCTTTCAACTTGATATCTCAAAAGGCGACTTCAAGGCTTTAAGACCGCAAATTGCGACTTTAAACGAACTGGTCACAATCTGTGACCGCTTCAGAAGCCAAGACCTTTAAGGTTCTTCCGTATTTCCTTCTCAAGCTTCGCCGACTCGGCAAACTGGCCTTCAAGCTCGGCGGCCAGGCGCTTCATCTTATCTTCGAAGGCTTCGTCGTCCTCCTCCACATCCGCCGCGCCGACATAACGTCCCGGCGTCAGCACGAAGCCGTGCCCGGCGATCTCTTCAAGCGTCGCGCTTTTGCAGAAGCCCGGCTCGTCGGCGTATTTGCCCGCTCCCTTGTCGCCGCGCCAGGCATGATAGGTTCCCGCAATGCGGGCGATGTCGGCGTCGGTCAGGTCACGATGCACGCGGTCAATAAGCGTTCCCTGCTTGCGGGCGTCGATAAACAGCACCTCGCCGCGCCGCTCGCGGAAGCGTCCGCCTTTCTTGTCCCTGGTCAGAAACCAGAGACAGACCGGAATCTGAGTAGAGTAGAAAAGCTGCCCCGGCATGGCCACCATGCAATCGACCAGATCGGCCTCAACGATTTTACGGCGGATGTCGCCTTCGCCGCTGGTATTGCTGCTCATCGAGCCGTTAGCCAGCACGAAGCCCGCCATACCCTTTGGCGACAGATGATGAATGAAGTGTTGCACCCAGGCAAAGTTGGCGTTGCCCGCCGGCGGCAGGCCGAAGCGCCAGCGCACATCTTCTTTAAGCTGCTCGCCGCCCCAGTCTTTGCTGTTGAAAGGCGGATTCGCCAGAATGAAGTCGGCGCGCAGGTCTTTATGCAGGTCTTTATGGAAGCTGTCGGCGTCCTCCGGCCCCAGGTTGCCATCGATGCCGCGAATGGCCAGATTCATCCTGGCCAGCTTCCAGGTGGTATTGTTCGACTCCTGGCCGTAAATGGCGATGCTGCCTTTATTGCCGCCGTGCTCTTCGATGAATTTCTCGCTCTGCACAAACATTCCGCCGGAACCGCAGCAGGGGTCGTAAACCCGCCCTTCATAGGGAGCCAGCATCTCGACCAGTACGCGAACCACGCAGCGCGGCGTATAAAACTGTCCGCCTTTCTTGCCTTCGGCGCTGGCAAACTGCGACAGAAAGTATTCGTAAACACGCCCCAGAATATCTTTCGAGCGATTCTCTCTGTCTCCAAGCCCGATAGTGCCGATCAGGTCGATCAGCTCACCCAGGCGCTGCTTGTTCAGAGATGGTTTGGCGTAATCCCTGGGAAGCACGCCTTTAAGAGTTGTATTGTCGCGCTCGATGGCCAGCATGGCGTCGTCGATGACTTTCCCGATGAGCGGCTGTTTGGCGTTGGCCTGCAGGTGATGCCAGCGTGCTTCTTTCGGCACCCAGAAAACATTCTCGGCCAGATACTCGTCGCGATCCTCCGGGTTCGACAGCTTGTCCTGCTTCAGCCTGGCGTGCAGTTCCTCGAAGGCATCGGAAATATACTTCAGGAATATCAGGCCCAGCACAACATGCTTGTACTCGGCGGCGTCCATGTTGTTCCGCAGCTTATCGGCGGCGGCCCACATCTTGGATTCAAACCCCAGATTGGCCCCCCCGTTGTTGTTCTGTGCTTCCCTACCAATATTGTTGCCCTTGGGCATGGATTACTCCTCTTCGTCCCGGCAATGGTCAACCTGATAAAATTGTACGTGGCACCCGATGTTTTCTGTCTTGAGATAGAGGCTACTTCCAGAACGAAGTTCCGTCAACAAAATCCCCTAATTCTTCCTTTTCTCATTTTCC
>Ga0172375_10008567_pt1 | contig 13719 bp, 17 predicted proteins | sample LakKiv1m_FD_114537 | JGI IMG/M metagenome (GOLD analysis project Ga0172375, IMG submission 114537) | Freshwater microbial communities from Kabuno Bay, South-Kivu, Congo - kab_092012_11.1m | ecosystem: Environmental > Aquatic > Freshwater > Lake | place: Democratic Republic of the Congo...
CAAAACATCATTCTCTGTAGGAGAAGCAGTCAAAATCACAGATGGTCCTTTCTCAGACTTTTTGGGAACAATTGACAGCATTGATGAAGAAAAAGGAAAGCTCGAAGTACTCGTCTCCATTTTCGGCCGTGAAACCCCGGTGGAACTCGACTTCTTGCAGGTAGCAAAACTGTAAAACTATATTTTCACGCTTTTGCGTAACAGTTTGTTGTTATGCCGGCGTGTTTTTTTTATGAACAATTCTGAAACTGACAAAGGCATAGCAACAGGCGGAGGATATCAATTGGATGGAAAAACATCGTTTCTAAAAAATTCAGTTGGGGCAGTATTCTTCTATCGTCCTGTAATAGGCATTCAACAACTCCGTCAACGACATCCAGAAGCAAACCAACCTATTCATGAAAAAGTATTCGATGCAATCTTAGATAAACTGAGCGATATCCACTCTCGATAACTCACTTAAAGAAACCTCTAGAAGAAAAAATAAAAACCAGGTAGGAAGAAGACGGGAACGATAAAACGCAAAAAACAGTGATTAAGTTTTTTGAGCAGTTACTACCCGCGGATCCCGAATATATCCTTTAACTGTAAAAGCTGTGTTATTAGAATTCATCATCAATACGGCCCAACCTATAGTAAATGGCTCGTCACTAGGAATAATGCCGTAATTTTCTGCATCAATAGCTCTTTCTGTCTCCACCACTGTAGGATTATATTCTCCTTTTATACTATCAAAAGATTTCACTATCACCGGCAAAGCAAATGCTTTATTTATCATAATATCAGTATCTGAAAGAGCAATTCGATGACCTGGCATATTGGAAACAGGAAATTGATACTCTTCATCAGGGCTTGCGACACAAAACACCTCAGATATGTTAATACCAGCTTCATTATCATCCCGAATCGTAAGAGTATATATATCACTACTTAACAGCTCTCCTCCTTTACGTTTTTTCGGAGGATCATCAGGATTCCATGGAATCAGTCGTGAGCACGCATTGATCTCCCGTGTAGACAGATGCTCTACTCCCTCCGAATATTTCACTTCCATATCAGTAGATAATCCATTAAATTGAAACCGCATTAAATCACCTGCAGCAATCTCATGAAAGTCGGCTTTATCCTTATCTTCAGAGGAAAGAATATATTGAGGTGCTTCTGTAGGACTAGGGATACAACTTGCAAGTAATGTAGTAGCAATTGTATATAAAGCTTTCCTCCGACTAATTAACTTTTTAGAATAATCTTTCGGTTTCCCAGATCCAACGAACACTTCGGTTTGTGGCGCATCACCCATATGAATAGAATGACAAGAAATTATGACGGAGTCAAGTAATAAGCTAAAAATTAACAAAAATCGCACTACAGACCTATTTTGAGGCTACTTCTTGGATACTATCTTCCCATCAGGAGATATTACTCCTTCTTTAAGAAGCGATTTCACCAACTCCGATTCCTCCAGAGTCTTATTCTCTTTCCATTCTTTAAGTTCTAAGTCTGCTTCTTTCCGATCCGCTTTTGTCATATTAATATTAGGTCCAGGATAACCAGAATACACAACATCCCATCCTGGATTTTGAGGGTCACTTGAAGCTTCAACTGATACTTTTATACTTGGTCCTGCTCCCCATTTGAGTTTATTAATATCAGGTTGGGAGAGATAATGTTCCGTATGAGTTATTTTTTCTCCCTCAAAAACATGAATAGGTTTCTGAGACTCCTTCCATTTATCAAATTCCAAATTCAGCTCTTGTATATCTCGAGAGGTTAAAACAGGTTCAGAACCAAAAAAACCATGATATTTTACTTCTCCTGACTCGTCTGAAGATATGATCACCTCCATGTGAGACCCTGCTCCGCTATGGAGCTTTAGCTCGCTCGGTAATTTATGTTTATATAAGTGATTTAAGCTGCTTATTTCTTTGTCCATTTGCAAAATAATAGCACTACTATCGGCCAAAAACAAGAGTATATCATTTCCTCTTGTCTCCCCTTCACTCTCCTGATATAATACTCATACTTCGATAGAATATATCGAGGGAGAAACAACTCAAGACGTTTCGAAAGATATTGATTTCTCATATATCAATTCACTTTCATTCCTCTTGAAACGTTCCTCCAGAAAATAGATATGGCAGCCAAAAAAGTTAAAACACTCATTAAACTCAATCTCAAAGCTGGTGAAGCGACAGCCGCTCCTCCGGTTGGTCCGGCTCTCGGACAACACGGACTTCCAATCATGGAATTTGTCAAAGCATACAATGAACGAACTGCAAAACTGAAAGGTCAGATCATTCCAGCGGTCATCACTGTCTTTGAAGACCGCACTTTCACCTTCATTACCAAACTCCCTCCGGTTTCCGCAATGATCAAACGGACATTGGGGATTACTAAAGCTGGCGGAAAAGCAGGCCGTGAGTCAGCAGGAAAACTCACCAAAGAACAGGTCAAACAGATTGCCACTGAAAAACTTCCTGATTTGAATACCACACATGTGGAAGCAGCAATGAAAGTTATTGAAGGAACAGCCCGAAGTATGGGAATACAAGTGGAGTAACAAAACTATGGGAAAAGTACGAAAAGTCCAACTCGGTGATGAATCATTTGAAAAAGAGCAGCGGAAAAAAGCTGAGGTCCGCCGTGAAGCAAAAAAACTCAAGAAAATTGAAGGAGTTGGACTAAAGGGTGGCGAACGGACAGCTGTTGTTGAAGGAACAGAACTCAAAGGCGACATTAAAGACCTCATTGAAAAAGTTGAAAAAGGAGCCTCGGTTAAAGACACGGAAGAAAAGGCCAAAAAGAAAAAAAATATTGGCCCAAAAATTAGAGGGAAGAAATACCAAGAAATGGCAAAACTTTTTGACAAAATGAAACTCTACCCCATGAAAGACGCTGTGTCTCTGGTTAAACAAACCAGTTACACGAAATTCGATGGAACAATTGAAATGCACATCAACCTCAACATTGAGTCTCTTGGCGGCAAACCGGAATTCCGGGGAGCAGTCGCTCTCCCGCATGGGACAGGAAAAGAAGTTCGGGTTGTAGTGGCTGACGACAAACTTATCGAAAACGTCACCAAAGGTATTATCGACTTTGATGTCCTCGTATCCCACCCTTCCATGATGCCAAAACTGGCTAAAATTGCCCGAATCCTTGGACCAAAAGGCCTCATGCCAAACCCAAAAACCGGAACTGTGACGGAGGACGTCAATAAACGCGTCAAAGAACTCTCTCAGGGGCAGGTGAACTTCAAAACTGAACCAGAACAACCCATAATCCACCTTCGTGTCGGAAAAGTTTCGTTTGATGAAAAAGACCTTATCGAAAACATCCAAGCTGTGATTGCCGCAATCGGAAAAAGCAAAATAACTCGGATAACTCTAGCTTCAACGATGGGACCGGGAATTAAACTGTTGCTTGCTTAACTCCGTATCGCACGGAGGAAAAACAATAGTCATCGGCTGACCTTCAACAATAATCGTATCCGTAATCCAACGTAAGGGATTTTGATTGGAGACCCGAGGAGATTGGCAATGAGCCGAATTCCCTTCCAAACCGCGAGATTGTTTCTGCATCGACATACCACCTCCTTTGATTGAATCTATGTGTACAGTCATATTGAACTTTAAAATTCCAAAAACATTGACTCTCTATGATAGATTTTTTTAATTTATTTATCATATTTTAGTTATACCGGTGGTCTACACACTGTGCTTGATGTTTTATCTGACAAAATATTGTCAGATATTTACTCTCATGCTATAATTTCGCGATCATGGTTAATACGCTGTCATTGGTTGAATTACATCAGCACCTCTCTGAGTCAACAAAATGGATTAATGCTTTAAATCGTGGTGAAAATGCTGCCGTTATTTTCTTTCCGAAAACAGATCGAAGCCGCAGGATTAGCCAATTACTATTTGATCACAAAAGGCTTAAGAAAGTATTCCAAAAATCAACGTATGTTTTTCAGATATTGGATTTTGATCCAATCCCTATCGAAGATATAGCAGATGTCGCTGACTTGGTAGCAGCGCAACTAAATTTTGGTCACCTTGCAGATCATCAAATGACGTTTAATGAATGGTTCACTTACATGAAAAAGAATAATATTATCCTCATCATCGTGTTACCTCAAGCAGAAAAATATCTTACACCTGAAGGTAAAAATGCTATGACTCATATTACATACTTTATATTAAATCATTCTCCATTTATAAGAGTTCTCTCCGTGTATGAAACTGATTTCACAAATCCTTCTCTTTTACCGTTCATTCCAACAGACACGCATCTCTATGAAAATATCTTTTATTACCCTCTCTATGACAACAAAGACCTTTATACTTTCTTTTCATATATGGAAAAGAAATGGACTATGAAAATTCCTGGAGAGATAAAGAATAAAATTATCTCCAATTGTGGTGGCCATTTATGGTTTGTCAAAGAGATGATACGAGAGTATGCGAAGGAAAAGAAAATAAACCTGGATAATGACGGTATTCAATTTAGACTTGAAGCATTTTATAAGTCTTTACTCCCTTCAGAACAATCAACATTAACAAAAATTGTTCGCGGGTTAAACGATTTTACACCGATTGAAAAACACTGCATCAATTTTTTCAAAAAAATGAATTTTCTCGATTCTCGTAATCAATGTCAGATCAAACTCTATAATAAGTACCTATTAACTCAATTTGAATCGGCGTCTACCATTAAAGTTACAGGAAACGAAGTAGAGCTAAATCAAATCTCGATAGACCGACTATTTTCGCGAAAAGAAAGCCGTGTCATTAAATATCTCATTCAAAACCCCGACAGACTCATTCCTCGAGAAGAAATAGCCAAATGCATTTGGCCTATGAATACACAAGAAAAATATTCTGATTGGGCGATTGATCAAATCATAGCGCGAGTTAGAAAACGAATGAAACAACTCGCTCTTCCTACAGATATGATCCGAACACTTCGCGGAAAGGGTTTTATATATAAACAATAATATATTTCTCATATGGGTACACCAGAAAAAACACCTATAGCACCACCTGAATTCAGATACAGAGTCTCTAGTAATTCTTTACAACAAGCTCTCCGTGATTTTATAGACCCAATCATTCCAGCTCAACTTGAAAGTAGATTAGTATTTGTCCCTAAAGCGATAAATGAACTACTTATTCCGATAATTGAATATGAGGACACAAACCAACTCTCAATTTCAGGGAGTCTCGCACGATGTATCGTTTGTGGATTGCCACCTCATTTTTGGGAATATCCGGAGTATTTTAAATGTGAATCTGAAAAATTAATAAACAACGGCGACTCATCTGCACTTAAGTTGCTTCGCGCGTTAGAACACGGACCGACAGATATGGATCTTAAAATTTCATGGAAACCGATAGAGGATATAGTAGATCGAAAAGATTATTTCAGTAGGAAATTGAATATTCCAAAAAAGCGCATATCTTCAGCGGAACAAAATTATATTTATGACAGGTGTAATCCAACACTAGGACGAAAAAAAGTACCTCGAGATATCCTTGCTTACGTTGCTAAAGAACTGAACATTGAACTAACTACCCTCCAATCAGTAAATGAGGAGTATTTCAAATTCATGAAAACGAGAAATTCTTGTTATAAAGAACAAATGAGGACTCTCATGTCTGCACTAGTAACTCATTTTGGAAAGTCAGAGAAAGATATTATTAAGGAGGTAATTCCACTAGATGATGACACCTCTTATAACCGTGAGACAGTAACCATTCCCCTTCACGATGATTTCGAAGCGAAAATTATTGTTAGTCAGGTTCCAACAAACATTGAACACACATTTATGCGTATAGGTATACTTGATACCAGACATGAAGGAAAAGAAATTTTTCATATCGATCTTGGCGAAGTTGGCAATCTGGCAGAGGATGCGTTCTCTGACAAACGCAGCGGAAATTCATCAAAAATACAAGACGAATGTACGTGTCCTCTCACAACAAAGAATGGACAAATTATTTATCAGTTGTCCCAACGTGCACATGATGTTATGTATGAATCTGATGAAATTTATACCGAATTAGATGATCTTTCTGACGTTATGGAGGTTTCTCTCCGTGCGTTACGCATGAATCTTCTTCATAGAATATCATCAATGGATATTGACCTACAATCTTTCTCAACTGAGTTTACTAGTGATTCCCTCTTTAAATTACGAGAAAGTATCCAAGGATTTGTTAACCGAAATGATACGATTAATCCGAATGTCCTACATATTCTACAACGAGAATTGGCGTTATGTTTAACTATTAACCCTCACATTACTGTCCAATTCCTTCGTGACAGCGGATTATCATCTTTTATTCCGGGATTAAAAAATATTACTCGTCAACAGTGGAATAAAATTCTCTCATCTAAACATTTTATAATAACCGCAGAGAATAACTACAATAAAGTCCCAATAGGAAATCAACGAACATGGGAAGTCATGAATCGCCAGGCAAAATTATATCAATCCTTTTGTCGAAATAAACATGGAGAGCTTCACTTTAACGGAGTAGAACGTTTTATAAACGCAATTAATGAGGTTCGCGGATTTCATGAGACAGAAACAGTCAGCCCATGGAAAAAATACATTGACCTCTGGAAAAATGAACGAGTATTCTACGATGAATTATCTTCCGGTGAATCTTTATCCATTCCTTTAGGATCAATTATTCTCACAAAATATGGTATTACGATAATCATCCCCCCTGAAAGCTTACAATCTATATCACCTGTTCGATCACGGGAAATTGCAGAAGAAATTGCGTCATACGGCCCGAATCGAGAACCGATCAACGAAACAATTAAACAAATGGAGAAATTATATCCGTATTATTCACAAGCTTCTTTACTATTTATTCCAGCTGAGTTTACAAAATCTCCAGAATGGAAAAGAGATGTCGCAAGAATTTACCAAATTATCAGCAAATTTCCTGCAGGCTTAACAGCACGAGAAATTGTTAAACTTCTATACCACGTAGATTATAACGAACATACACGAAGCTCCTATTTTTCTAGACTCTTCTTGTCGCTTAAATTAATCGGAGCGATCCAAAGGGAACAATCTATTCGATTCGATCTTGCCGGAAAAGAAATACCAGTAGAACTATATTCTCTCTATACCGGTCCCATAACCAAGATTACGGATTTAAATTGGAATAATGAGATGTTGTCCGCAATGAAGTCGTTTAAGAGACAAAATACTCCAATAGCTGACCTGAAATCATATTTTACTAGACATATCTGGTGGATAAAACGCCATTTTCCTTCTTATCCTTGTCAAACCATACTTTCTCTTTCAGAAATGGACCTTGGAATACTTGACCATCTTCAACCCGTAGCATATTTTGTCCCAAACATGCAAAAGTCAATACATTTTTTATCTCATCTTTTAAACACCCTTCAATAAACAATAAAAGAGGCTTGATGATACCTTAGAAGTTAGAATTCAGGTGGACATATTACTTTATCTAGTTCATTAAAAAAGTATATGAAGCTCTTTTAGCACGAAAAAAATCTAATACAAAATTGTGAACATCTATGTATCCAGTAGTATCAACGTAATTAAAAATTATCCACGGTTCTTCGTTTTTTAGGCGTTTTTCTGCACCTTTAACCTCTTTAATCAATTTTTCCCATGGAAATTTCGGATATTGCTCGAAGACTAGAAAAGCAGCTAATTCCGTTCTATTTGGTATTCTATGGTTTTCTGAATAAAATTTATTAGATATTTTTTTTATATGAATATCTTTACCAAACATGAACGTACGCAATATTCTATTTCTCTTTTTTCTCATGAATGCATTTCGAAAAATTATATATTTTAGAGATATTTGATTAGTCACATCTCTAACTGATTCTAATATTTTCTTTCTATATTCAAACTCTCTCTTAATTGAAGAATCTTCTGTAGTCTGGATAGATTTAAAACGGTCTATAGAATCTAATTCGTATCCCATTAACCTCAAATATTCGATAAAACACATTGAAGCATATCTAGGAATCAATGGTTCTTTTGTAGAATATTTGCTCTCATATGATTCCAACTCTTTTACAAAAGCAGATAGCTCATCAAACGAAAATCTGGAATATTTTAACTCTAACAATTTAACAGTAAGATCGCTTATCGTAGGTTCACTTTTTTTTAGATGCTTCAGTTTATAATAAATCTTAGTCAATTCTACCTCTTTGACAAATTTTGTCTTTTTGTGATTATCCTTCTTAGTTAAAGGTAATGAACAAAATCTTTCTCGCAAATTTGAAAGCACATAAGTAGAAAACCTACTATTCATATCATGTCGATACGTCAACACGCATTCTCTCACAATACAGCTTCCCTCGATTATTAAATCTGAAAAAGGATAATTGCGATTAGTGTATTGTGATCCAACATATGCCACTAATCGCATATGTGATAATATTGTTTTCGACATCGCATCAGTATCACCTTGTTGTGCCATTGCAACAATCTCTCTCACTTTATTCGGATCTTTCTCTAAAGGAATATTACATGTCTCTCTAATATTCAATCCTTTGTTATTCTTTCGTCTCATCATTGACATTTCAAGGTTATGAAAAAATGATTGAAATTCATCTTCGCTCATCGTTTCTACTACCCTAGTCGTAGGATGATAATTTAAGTAGGTAGAATCATCAAATCTTGGTTCACTCTGATTCTCAAAGTCTTTCTTAACGGGTACTTTTTGAAAATTATGCCTATATATCTCGATATTGCTCATATCAGATCCAGATTATATCATTCGCCTTATTCAATAGGACAATTTCCTTAAATTCGATCAGTTGTAATTTACTCTGTATTCAGGTATAATACTTTCAATTATCCTAAAGACCGTAGGTTCCATCAAAGGATGGATGAATTCAAAATTTGAGCCTACCGAGGGAAAAATATCATTGATCACACCCGTGTGATCAAGTACTTTCCCGCTTTAGGCGGGATTTTTTATTGAGGAGGAACCATACCATGGCTACACAAAAAAAGATCGATACAGTCAAAGAACTCACCGATAAAATCGGAAAGAGTAAATCCATCGTGTTTGTCGAGTACGGCAACGTAAAACACAAGCAATTGGAAACACTTCGAAAGTCTCTCTCAAAGGTCGATGCCGAGTTTGCTGTTACCAAAAACAAACTCATGGAGCGTGCTTTAGGTGACTCTGCTATCTCAATTAAAGACAATCTCCGATCAGCTACCGGCACAGTCTTCAGCTATTCAGACGAAACATCAGGCCTTAAGGAAATCCTCAAATTCTTTAAAACCATGGGGGTAGGGAAAACCAAAGGCGGACTGTTGGGCAGCCGTGTCATGACGACACAAAACGTTGAAAGTTTGGCCAAACTCCCGGGAAAACAGGAACTCCTTGGGCGTCTTGCCGGCCAATTGAAGTCTCCTTTATCCGGACTTCACTATGCCCTCTCCTGGAACATGAATAAACTCGTATGGGCTTTGAATAGTATAAAAAATAATAAAAAGAATTAATTTTAAAGGAGGTGACAAGAAACTATGGCGAAATTAACAAAAGATGAAATCTTGTCAGCAGTTGGAGAAATGACCGTATTGGAACTATCTGATCTTGTAAAAGCTCTTGAGGAAAAGTTTGGTGTATCAGCAGCCCCTGTTGCCGTTGCAGCAGCCGGTAGCGCATCAGCTGACTCAGGCGAACCAAAAGAAGAACAAACCGTATTTAACGTTGTTCTTTCAGAAGCAGGAGCCAATAAAATCGGAGTCATTAAAGCAGTTCGCGAACTCGTCCCAACTCTTGGACTCCAAGAGGCAAAGACACTCGTTGAATCAGCTCCAAAAGAGGTGCTTACTGGTTTAAATAAATCAGCAGCAGAGGAAGCAAAGAAAAAATTAGAAGCGGCTGGAGCAAAAGCAGAATTAAAGTAAAAGAAATAGTATTAAAACAATGAAAGCTTGGGGCATATTGTCTCAAGCTTTTTTTGTTGCATATTTTTTTCTTTTTCATGTCGCACAATGATATTTTTATACAAAGTTATCCACAATGTCTTTTTATCTCTTGACAATGTGCGACGACAAATGATATTTTGTGATTACGAAAGATACATAAACGTCCTCACTTGCCCGAGAAAAAAGGAGCACATATGGCACTCGGTGATGAATGGCCAGATTTACTAACTGTCAAAGAAGTTGCAAAAATCTTACGGGTCTCGCCTCTTACCATCAAACGTTGGGGAAAACGAGGAAAGCTTCCAGCTATCCGCATCAATTCCAGAGGTGATAGACGCTACAAAAAAGAGGCCGTCATGTGGCTCTTGGGACTTCAGCAAAAAGGGCAGCTATAAATGTGTGATTTAATACAATAAATCTACATGGTATGACAAAAGCTGAAATAAAAGGTCCAGGTGGAAAATTGGAGGTGAACTCAAAAAATCCATCTGCACAAGGATTTCTTGGTGGTATTTTTACGCTTCTTCACCATAGTCTCCCGCCTGGAGAAAATGCAACACTCATTTATGGCCCCACAACACAGATTCTTAAACCCGGAGACAAAGGAGAAATTACAAATAAAGATGGATCCACAACAACATATTCTCACCAACCATAAACTCCTATATTCCTTTTAATCGTTCCGCTGCATCAGTTGGGTCAATGGTATTGACCGATAGCCCAGTCCCCAACTCAAATCCAGCGCGGTGGATAGACCGAGGAATGATCCGCAAAAACCAATTTTTCCCGTGATAAATGTAGTAGTTGTAAACGAATGTTCCGTTTTCATGATTGTTCCCTCCTAATACTTTTTGGATTTTCTGGAGCGCATGCTGGACTACCCGAGCAAAATCAGGAAGTTCAGCGTCAGATATATCTCCAAAAACCGTCCCGCCTTTTTTGGGGGCTATCCAGGTCTCAAAAGGCCATTGGGAGAAGTCCGGACAATAGGTAACAAAAAAATTGTTATCCTCGACAACATTTGCTACAGGCTCCAGTTCTACCGCATCCAGATTAATTTGTTTTGGGACAACAACTAATTGGCTATGCGGGTGTTTGAGAGACGCTCCAGCGGCAAGTCCGTGGTTACAAAATATCATGACGTGACCGTTTGGCGCATGAAACCGAAACCTATCCCTGTATGCTGTAAAAACCTTGGTGACTTGTTCAAGAGGAAGAACTTCAATGTCATCAGTATCAGAAGGGCTGTGGATAATAACTTCATGCGTGTCGGTAATGGGGTATTTATTGGGAACAACTCGGACGCTCCACCCCTGCCCATCTTTTTCCGATGAACCGATCCTATATACCTCAGGAGGCGTCATGTTTTCATTCCCCGGACAGAACGGACAAACAAATGTTTTTTCACTTTTTCCGTCAAGAACAGCACTGTCATCACTTTTCCGTTGAGATGGGCGCTGTGTCCGCGATTTGGAGATAATGACCCATCGCTGTGTTTTAATATCCGGTACGTATTTGGCCATAGATAGAATTGTTCCCTTGAACTCAATTATCCGATGTCTTTGGAACGAAAGTCAATGATTGTTCTTGACAAACACATGATCAAAGAAATATAAAGAACAACTATATACCTATGGGAGTCTCAAAAGAACTATCTCTTTTAATCATCGGTCTGAATGCTCAAGCAGAAAAAGGCACTCAGATAGCTCCTGATCAAAAAGGAAGATTACAAACATGGGTTGAAGAAGAAGTTGGGGGATATAAAAATTTAAAAGAGATAAATCCAGTTCTCGCAAAAGCATATAATTGTATCTTCTCTGCTCAGGCACCGAAGATAAAAAGATAAAAAATTTTTTATTCCTTCCGCAAGAATTTCTGAAGATACCTATCCGCTTCCTGTTTCTTTTCCGTTGTCACAAGAACACGGACTGCACCAATATTCGGTTGTCCATAATACACAACACTCCCAAGCGGTGCTTCAAGAATTGCTGGAAGGACAAGAAGATCCTCCTCGCCGTCTATAATAATTAATTCACCTCTTCCTTTTTTGTTTTTCAATGCATCATGAACACCTAAAAGTGCAGCTTGGGAAATATACCCAGGACCACTCTGTATTGGAAAAGGTGATATTCCATGGGTTAAAACAGCAAACTGGCTTTTCTCCCAATGAAACGGTTGACGTTTTGCCTGCATGTCAATTATCGCAAGCCGTGGAGAGATACCATGATCAAGCATGACCTTGGTCGTATAGTCTCCTATGGAGATTATTACCTTCTCTTTGTCTTCTTTGAGCTGACTATCCAATTGTCCATTGGTATATACCGTTCCAAATGGTTTTTGGAGAACCTGCCTAAGAGTTTTGGGTAATACTAAATTGCCTATTCTATCAATCTCATTCTCTCTAATCCTCGTCGAGGATATGGTTTTATTATCCTTAGCACTCACCATAGGCATAGTGATTACCGCTAAAACCGGAAGTCCCATAAGAATTCTCTTTCGGTTGACTGCCTCGGCGCCGTTATAGGTCTCTTTGGAGACAACAATTGCATCATGTGTATACTTTTTGTCTATTGAGGGTCCGAACGGGTCATCAATGGGGATAATAGTTACCCGATTATTATACCCATATTTCCCGAGCCACAATTGAAGCTCTTTTTTCCGTGCGGTATACGATTGAATCCCTTTATCTCCTTTAAATTTCCTAATGTATACGTCGCTCGTTACACACACGGAGACATGGTCCCCAATGGCAAAAGACTTATGGAGAAGGGTCTCGTGGCCCCTGTGTATGTGGTCAAACGTCCCTGAAATGATGACATTGTGGTATTGCATGTACCATGTATGATACCAAAGAATGAGATGGTATACCAAAAAATCACTGTTACAAGGTCGTTCTTTCGCTCTCTTCTTAAAATAACAACAAGAGTCCACCACATACCTTATAATTCCAACAGTAGCGGAAATCATTCACTCTCTTTCTTCATCCCCATCTTCTCTGGTATAGTATGTGTATGGCTCCACTTGATCCCACAATTCTTGACTTTGCTAACCACAGAGCAGACGCAACTAAAGAGGATATTAAAACGTTGGTCGAGGGAACGCTCAAGTATCATTTTAACAGTGTATTTGTAAATCCCCTCCATGTAGCATATGCAAAATCTCTGGTTGGAGACAAAACAAAAGTCGGAACAGTCATCAGTTTTCCTTTGGGGCAGGATACACGGGACGTCAAACGGCTTGCTATCCAAACAAGCGTCATCAATGGCGCCGATGAACTGGATATTGTTCCAGATATTTCCGTTATGAAAAGTGGTAACAACGACTTTTTCCTCCTGGAACTCCAAGTCCTCACAACAGAAGCCAAAAAAATGCGGGGAGATGTCATCGTCAAATGGATTATCGAAACCGGACTATTTATCGATGAACAAGGAAAAGACATTGTCCCGAACGGCAAAGACATGGTAAAAAACGCAGCGCTCATGATCCAAAAAGCTGGAGCGGATTATGTAAAACTGTGCTCAGGAATGGGGAAACGCGGAGTGTCAGAGTATGATGTAGCTCTTGTAAGAGAGGCAGTCGGACCAACCATGAATATCAAAGGGGCAGGAGGCATTGATACGCTTGAAGAAGCGCTTGCACTTGTAAAAGCCGGGGCTAATAGACTCGGCACATCTCATGCAATTGAGATTATAAACGGCGCTCATAGTCACAAAAATACAACGAGTGGTGAATAAAAAAGATTAACGATTTTCCTTCGTTTG
>Ga0172375_10008568_pt1 | contig 13717 bp, 12 predicted proteins | sample LakKiv1m_FD_114537 | JGI IMG/M metagenome (GOLD analysis project Ga0172375, IMG submission 114537) | Freshwater microbial communities from Kabuno Bay, South-Kivu, Congo - kab_092012_11.1m | ecosystem: Environmental > Aquatic > Freshwater > Lake | place: Democratic Republic of the Congo...
AATTTGTTTTTAAAAAAAAAAAAAATTTTTGGCTGGTTTAACGAAGGTTGGAACAGGTAAAGTTACCGGTGGAAGTGGACAAAAAACCGGGTTAAGATTTATTTTTTTTTTTAAGGAAAATTAAAATGAATTACTAAAATATTTGAAGAATAATAAAATAAAGCATTATCAGTTTACGCCGGACTACCAAGGACTAACAAGAATATGACAGTTAAGGTATCAGCCCCGGGAAAATTAATGCTTTTTGGTGAGCACGCTGTTGTTTACGGATATCCCTGTATTGTCACGACAGTCTCTTCAAAAATACATGTTGAGGCAGAAAATACAAAAAATGAATTTAAAGTAGAGGCTCCTCAATCTAAAGACACTACTTTTGTTAAAGAGACAGTTAAATTATTTTGTGAAAAATATAAAGTTGATAATAAAATCTTAATCAGAACCTATGGTGACTTTTCTTCTAAGTTTGGGCTTGGTTCATCATCGGCAGTGACCGTTGCCACTATTATGGCTTTAAGTAATCTATATGAAATCGAAATTTCTAAAAAAGAGATTTTTGATTTGGGTTATAAAGTAGTTCATACAATTCAAAAAGTCGGATCAGGTTTTGATGTGGCTTCAGCTACATATGGTGGAACGATATATTTTTTGAATGGTGGTAAAGTAATAGAACCATTGTCTGTTAAAAACCTATCTTTGGTGATTGGATACTCTGGATCGAAAGCCAGTACTACAAAAATTGTAAAAGATTTAAAACCTGATTTTAAAATATTTGATGAGATAAGAAAAATAGTCGAAGAAGCAAAAATAGCCTTAGTTAGTGCTGATTGGAAAATAACAGGAGAGTTGATAAATCAAAATCATCATCTCCTTAAAAAATTAGGGGTCAGCACACAAAAACTGGACAAAATGTGTGAAGCAGCTGTTTTATCTGGTGCTTATGGAGCAAAGCTGTCTGGTGCTGGCGGGGGTGATTGTATGATCGCACTTGTTTCCGAAAATAAAATAAAAAATGTTGAGTCATCTATAATTAGAGTTGGAGGAGAAATATTAAACGTTAAAACTAATATATGAAAGCAACTGCAGTTGCGCCATCAAATATAGCCTTCATTAAATATTGGGGAAAAAAAGATGAGGATAAAAGGATTCCAGAAAATACCAGTATTTCGATGAATTTGAGTAATCTTTTAACAGTAACGACAGTTGAATTTGATCCAGAACTAAAAGAGGATTTAGTAATGATCAACGGAATTAAAAATGCTGCTGAATCAAGTAAAGTTATAAAACATCTTAATTTAATTCGGGAAATGTCATTGCATACTCACAAAGCAAAAGTTTTATCGATGAGCAATTTTCCAATCGGAACAGGACTTTCATCTTCAGCTTCTGGATTTGCTGCTTTGACTATTGCCGCCGTTAACGCTTTGGGGATTAATTTAGATGAAAAAAAGCTTTCAATATTAGCCAGAATTGGTTCTGGTTCCGCAAGTAGATCAATTCCCGACGGATTTGTTGAATGGAAGAAGGGGAGTTCGTCGGACACGTCATTTGCCCGATCGATCTATAAGCAAGATTATTGGAAGATTGTTGACGTCGTTGCCATAATTAGTCTAGAAAAAAAAGACGTGTCTTCAACGGAAGGGCAAAAATCTGCTTTATCAAGTCCATTTTTTCAAACAAGACTCGATAAAATAGATGAAAAAATTAAACAATTTAAAAAAACTTTGGAAACAAAAAATTTTACTGAGTTTGGGAAGATAATTGAGGGCGAAGCGTTAGAACTCCATGCCATTATGTTAACCTCAACTCCATCTCTTATCTATTGGCAGCCAGCAACAATAAAATTAATGAAATTGGTCAAGAGTTGGAGAAGTGAAGGTTTGGAAGTTTACTTTACATTAAATACAGGACAGGATATTCATTTGATTGTTGAAGAAAAAAACTCAAGGGAATTAGTTAAAAGATTGAAAGATGTAAAAGAAGTTAAAAAAATTATTATTAATCAACCAGCTGTTGGCGCAAGACTAACTGAAAAACATTTGTTTTAATTCTTTTCAGCAATAAAAACACGATATTGAATAAGACCCTTTAAATTCATTTTATAAAATTCCACTCCTGCGGATGTGTTAATAAAATATTTTTGCATATTAAAAAATTTTATAAATATATAAGGTATTTTTGCATACTCATAAAATCTTTTCATTGACGGGATAACAAAATCCGTGATATTAATATCAGAAATTATTTTAAAACCGGATTTTATTACATTTTTCTTAAAAGTCTGATGAATCATTTTATCTAAACTCATCATAGCTGAGCCTTTAGTTAAAATATTAATTATTTTCCGGTCATAGGCGTGAAATTCTTTTAATGGAGATATGGTATATTCAAAAAGAGCCAGTCTACCCTTTTGTTTTAAAATCCTATGAAGCTCTTTTAAAGTTTTTTTAAAATCCGGAGAATGAACAAGCGTTTCCAAAGTAAAAACTTTGTCAAAGTGATTATTGGGGAATTGGGTATTTGAATAATCCTTTAAATAAAAATTAATTTTTTCCTTTAGATTGAACTTTTCTGTTCTTTTTTTAGCTATTTCTAATTCAAAATCAACAATATCAATTCCGATCATATTGCATTTGTATTTTTTAGCCAAATAACAAGAGGTTGTTCCTCGTCCACATCCGGCATCAAGAACTTTATCAGTATTTTTAAGTTCTAATTTATTAGCAAGTAGTTCGATCATATTTTCCTGTGCCTGCTTTTCTGTTATATCTGATTTTTTAGAAGGATAGTAACCAAAATGTTTTGTGTCCCAAGTAAGAAAAGTATAACCCAATCTTGATTCTAAATTTTTGTAATAAGCGACGACTTTTTTTTGATTTTTATTCATACGAGATAATTATTTTCCAAAACGTCTTTGTCTTTCCGAAAAATCCTGGATAGTTTTTTCAAAATCATCCTCAGAATAATCCGGTAAGTATTTTTTTATAAATATGTATTCAGAGTAAGCAGACTGCCAGGTTAAAAATCCAGAAGTTCTTATTTCGCCACTAGTTCGAATTATTAAATCTGGGTCAGGATATGGTAGGTCTTTGGTGTCTAAAAAATTATTAAAATTATTTTCATTAATTTTTGACTTTTGATTTTTAACTTTTAACATTACTCTTACTATTTCGTCTCGTCCGCCATAATCAAGAGCAATGCATAAAAAATTCTTATCAAAATTTTTGGTTTTTTCTTCAATATTTAACAATTTATTTTTGAGTTTTTCGCTAATGCGATCTTTTCTTCCAAGGTGGATAATTCGAACTTTGTCTTTTAAAGCTTCAATTAAATATTTATCAATCATAACTTCGTAAAGTTTCATCAAATAGCTTATTTCTTCTTTTGACCTTTTCCAGTTTTCAGTGGAGAATGCCCAAACTGTAAAAACCTTTATTCCTAACTCTCTGGCTTTTCGAGCGATCTTAATCAGCTTTTCAAAGCCAATTCTATGACCTTCATAAGTGTTTTTTCCTTTATCTAAGGCCCAGCGTCTATTACCATCAGGAATTATCGCAACATGATTGGGAATATTTGTTTTCATAGTTGTTATTTCCAATCAATTATATAATATTTTTTCCCTCGCAGATTTTTGGGTAAGTATTCTTGGATGACTTTTTTCCCTGTTTGTTTTTCAACCAGCCATGGATAACGGACATGACCTTGACCATAGCCAAAAGATTTCATTACTTTATTTGAGGCATTGCGAAGATGAAGTGGAATTGGGTCAAGATTTTTTTCGTCAATATCATCCATAGCCGTCATAATTCCTTTAGTTGATGCGATGGATTTTTTGGCCGTAGCTAAATAAGTTGCAGTCTGCGCTAAGATCAATCCTGCTTCCGGCCAGCCGATCATATGACAGGCTTGCATGGCCGATGTGGCCAAAACTAAAGCGGTTGGTTGGGCATTGCCAATATCTTCTGACGCAAAAATTACTAAACGGCGAGCAATAAATATTGGATCTTCGCCAGCTTTGATCATCCTGGCCAGATAATGCAAGACCGCATCAGGATTACCACCCCTTAAGGATTTGATAAAGGCAGAAATCGTATCATAATGCCAATCTCCTTTTTTGTCATAAAAAATAGCTTTTCGTTGAACAGCATTTTCAGCAACTTTTAAAGTGACCTTTTTGGATAAAGAGGTTGCCAGTTCAATCGCATTGATCGCCGTTCTTCCGTCACCGTTGGCATTTTTAATAACATGATCAACGGCTTCTTTTTCAAAAATATGTTTTGGAAAAAATTTAATGGCTCGTTTAGTAATAATCTCAATTTCCTTTTCTGTTAGAGAATAAAGGACATAAATTTGACTACGAGAAACTAAGGGAGCGATCACTTCAAATCCCGGATTTTCCGTCGTTGCTCCGATTAAAGTTATTGTTCCGTCCTCAACATAAGGTAAAAAAGCATCTTGTTGGGCCTTATTAAATCTATGGATTTCATCGACAAATAAAACGGTGGTTTTTTGGAATAAACCATAGTTTTTTTTGGCTTCAGCAATAATTTTTCGAACTTCGGCCACCCCGCCACCGGCAACCGCAGAAAAAGAAACAAAGTTGGCTTCAATATATTTGGCAATAATACGTGCGAGAGTTGTTTTTCCGGTTCCCGGAGGTCCCCAGAAAACCATCGAGATTACTTTCTTATTTTCAATCATCCGGCGTATCGGTTTGTTTTTCCCAACTAAATGTTCCTGTCCGACGAAGTCATCAAGAGATTGCGGCCGAAGTTGTTCGGCTAGCGGAATATCCATATGTGTTAAAATAAAATTACTAGACCTAGAGGATATTCTATATGAGTATCCTCATTTTGTTATTGACAAATAATTATTTTTATATGATATAATTTAGTTACTAAACAAAGAGAGGATATTTCGTATGTCCTCTCTATTTTTTTAGGTCAAATTCTATTTCATTACGCAACCTTACAAAATCTCTAAATTCTCCACCCACCAACTGACGAATATCTCTAGCAGTTCTTTTACCTCGTGCTAATACAGTAACTTTTTTGCCGTTTTCCATCAAATATTTTAAAACAATGGCAAAATCACCGTCACCAGAAAGAATCAAAACATCGGAATAATCTTTTATATACCTCATCAAATCGAAAGTCATATCAACATCACAATTAGCTTTTTTAGTGATTTTTCCATTCGGTTCATGAAAGATTTTAACAGGTTTTAGTTGAAGCAGATAGCCAAATTGAGATAATTTTAAATAAAATTTAATTTTGGCAATTGACTTTATATTATTATCATTTTTTTCTTCAAGATACTTTATGAGCTTAATAAGATCAATCGGTTTTTTATCCAAAATTGAATATGGGAATCCATTAAGCTCAATTCCTCCATAATAAAACACTTTTTTAACGAGATACTTTTTTTTAATATATTTGATCAATTTTTGATAATCAATTTTCCATCCAAGACTTTTTTCCCCACCGTAAAAAAGATTAGAAGCGTCTATAAAAGCATATGCAGGTTTTTTCATATTGTAAACAATTGTTCACCTTAAGAATAATATATTGTTTTTTCAATTTCAAGGGGAAAATTTTATTATAGAAGACCTATTTTTTCTTTGACTTCGCGGACAGTTTCTCGGGCGATTTTGCGGGCGCGCTGCGCACCATCTTTGATCACCTCGTCAACATATTTTTGATTAGCAGCGATTTTAGCCCGTCTTTCTTGAAAAGGTTTGAGTTCGGCATAGATCGCTTCAGCAACCTTGTTTTTTAATAAAACAAATTGGAGTGATTTGTCTTGATAAGATTTTTTAAATCCTTCAACTTCGTTCGGGATAAATAATTTAGCAAAAGTAAAAAGAGTTTTTATCCCCGGTGTCATTTCTCCGCCTGCCACGGTCGCAGTCGGAATTGATCTGACTTTTTTTCTTATCTCATCGAAAGAATCTGTCAAATTAATATAACTGCCCTCAACGGTTTTTGCCATCTTGCCTTCACCGGTCAAAGAGGGGATATATTCGCCTTTGGTTGCAAATCTGACTGGTTCTGGGAAATCGGTGCCATATTGCTGGTTCATTTTTCTGGCAATTTCGCGGGCAACTTCCAGATGTGGTTCCTGGTCGATGCCAACCGGCACAAGACTGGCTTTATAAATCAAAATGTCAGCCGCCATTAAAATCGGGTAGTTCAAAAGCGCCATTGTGTTTGTGTTTGGATGTTGTTTGACTTTCTCTTTATAGGTAGGTAAGTGCATCATACGGGCAATTGTTTCAACAGTTGAAAAATAAAAGGCTAGTTCAGTATGTTCAGGTACATCGGATTGATAAATTAAAATACTTTTTTTTGGATCAAGTCCAGCGGCGAGATAATCAATAATAATTTCTCGTTTATTAGCACGTAATTCTTCAGGTTTATAGGGAGTTGTAATTGAATGAACATCAACGACACAATAAACCATCTCATACTCTCCTTTTTGTTGGATTTCCAAAAAACCCTTGACGGCTCCAAGATAGTTACCTAAATGCAATCTCCCTGTTGCTCGTATTCCCGAAAAAACCCGTTTTACCCCAGTTATTGTTTCGGCTGTTTTAATTTTTACTTCAGCAACATCAATTTTTTCACTATTTGGCAACTTTAACAAATCAGAGGTTTTATATTGAATACTGACAGTGAAACTACCAGAGCCTGCCTGGACATATTCTTTTTCAAAAATCTTCTCATCAATGAATGTTTCTTTTACTTGTGGAATAAATATTCTGGCTGCTCCGGGTTCAAGTCCAGTTAATTCTGTAAACTCCTCATCGGTTGCCATTTCCAGAGTTTTTGACCCGATTATTTTTTTTAATTTTTTAAGATCGATCTTGCAATCATCTCTTCGGATAATAGCAACATATCCTTGATCGGCTTTATAGACAAGAGTAGATGCTCCATCAGCAAAAGTTAAGTTGCAATATTTCAGCACATCCTCAACTTCCTTTAGATAAGGGTGTTCAGCGATTTTATAGATAATTCCTAATTTTTTTAATTCTTCAAGATATTGAAGAACTTTTTGGTCTTTCATATTTTTAATTATAACTAATAATGATTTTAATTGGGTCGATTCTCTTTTGAAATTGTAAAAATACTAATTATGATAAAAATCATTCCAATAATTTGATACAAATTTAAAGTTTCCTTTAATACAATAAACGATAAAAGCATACCAGTAATAGGAATTAAACTAGTAAATACACCAGCCGTTGATATAGGAATAACAGTCAACCCATTAAACCATAGGAGAAATGAAATCACGGAAACAAAAATACCGTAATACAGAATTAATAAAAGATCAGTTGGTGTTGATAATAAAAAATTAAAATGAAATCCGTCATAAACCAATAAAGGTAATAAAAGTAAAGCGCTGAAAAAAGTACTAATAGAAGAAATCATTATTGGGGTAACTTTTTTAGAAAGGAATTTTGATAAGATGCTAAATAAAGCTCCCATAATGACGCTTAAAAAAACTAAAAAATTGCCAAAAATCTTTGAGAATAGCCCTGTCAATATAATTCTGTCATTGTAATTTATCAGAAAAATTCCTATTATTGAAAAAATAATTCCTTTAATTTGATTAGATTTTATTTTCTCTTTCAATAAAATAAAAGAAGTAATAGCAAATACGGCAGGTAAGGTACTTGAGACAATGCCAGCCTCTGATGCACTTGTAAATTTTAGCCCATAAAAAAATAAAATTCGGTACAAAAAAGTTCCAAAAAAAGCAATCAAGAATAAAACAAAATAATCCTTTTTAGAAAGTATAGATAAGTCAACTTTTTTAATTTTTAGAATGATTATATAAATAAAGCTAGCAATAATCACACTTAATCCATTAGATAATAAAATGGGTAAGGAATTAGCCAGCAATTTTCCTACAACAGCAGTGCTTCCTACTATTATTAATGAAACAACTATTTTTAAATAGGACAATAAAATATGTTTATTTTTCATAATAGTGTCAAATGACCTGGATTCTCGCCGGAGCCTGCCCTCGTCAGGGGGCGGGAATGACACATTAAAACTTTAATTAATTAAAGTTTGTTATGCAAAAACTTATCGTAACCATTTAAATCTAAAAGTCCATGTCCTGAAAGATTAAAAAGAATCACTTTTTTCTTTCCCTCCCTTTTGGCCTTAATTGCTTCGTCCATCACCGCTTTGATCGCATGAGACGATTCAGGTGCCGGGATTATTCCTTCACACTTAGCAAAAATTGAGCCTGCTTTAAAAGTTTCTAATTGATCATATGCACGAGCTTCCGTAATTCCTTTTTGATTAAGAAAGGATAAGATGGGAGCGTTCCCGTGATATCGCAATCCTCCGGCATGAATGGGAGAAGGAACAAATTCACAACCTAAAGTCTCCATCTTCAAAAGAGGTGTTTTTTTGCCACTATCACCAAAATCATAACGATATTTTCCCTTAGTCATTTTTGGACAGGATTCAGCTTCAACGGCAATTGCTTTTAGATTTTTTTTACCGGAAATTTTATCAATTAAAAACGGTATGGCAAATCCTGCAAAATTACTACCTCCGCCAACACAACCAATAATAGTGTCAGGATATTCGTTAAAGTTTTCCATCTGTTTTTTCGCTTCCTGCCCGACTACTGTTTGATGTAAAAGCACGTGATTTAAAACGCTTCCCAGGGCATATTTTGCCGATTTATTTTGATTTAGTGTTTCCAAAGCTTCAGTTATAGCGATTCCTAAGCTACCATAATGATTAGGGTTTTTTTTCAAAATTTCTCGACCAAACTGTGTTTTTATAGATGGACTAGCATTAATTTCGGCACCAAATAACTGCATGATAGTTTTTCTATATGGTTTTTGATCATAAGATGCCCGTACCATAAAAACTATGCACTTTAAACCAAAAAAATTACAAGCTATGCTTAATGCTGAACCCCACTGACCAGCTCCGGTTTCTGTCGTTAAAATTTTTACACCTTCTTTTTTATTATAGTAAGCTTGAGCAAGGGCGGTGTTAATTTTATGACTACCGGTTAAAGTTGCACTTTCATTTTTAAAATATATATGGGCAGGAGTATCAAGAAATTTTTCAAGTCGGAAAGCCCTCTTAAGAGGAGTTGGACGATAGAGTCTATACAATTCTCTAACTTCATCTGGGATTGGAATTTTTTCTTCAAGCGATACTTCTTGCTTTATTAACTCCATGGGAAAGATACCAGCAAGGTCTTGTGGACAGACTGGTTTATTAGTTGCAGGATTAAGCGGCGGATCAGGTAATTGACCAAGATATTTTTTTAGATAATAGGAAATATTTAAATAATATTCCGGGATTTCTGACTCCGAAAGTGCAAAATTTGTGTTTTTCATAGTTTTAAAATTTAATTTGTAATAACCCGACTTCGCCAAAGCTTCGTCGAGGCAAAGAAAAAACCTCCGCTTGAAGCAGAGGTTTAACCACTAAAAAAATCTTCTGCTTCACCAGAGGTTATTTGTCCACCAATTTTTGGAATATATTTTGTTTTTCATAGTGCTTTTATTAAAGCTCGCCACTAAATTTTTTACTCCGTTGGAGCCGCTTCGCAGTCGCGAAGTCCAAAGTCGTAAAAAATTAAGCGTCTCGCTTTTGCTATAGTTTTTAAACTTTCTTAAATCTGCCTAATCTTAATTCTCTTGACCCTCGTGTGACCGTTGCCACGCCGACTCCAAGTCGTCTGGCAATTTCCTGGTGGGGGAGGCCTTTTTTTAATAACTTAACTATCTGTAATCGAGTCATTAATTCATCAAGTTCATTTGGCGTCAATATACCCTTTAAAAAATCAAGCATTTCAGCACTGGTTTTATTTTTCAAAAAAGCTTCAACCAACTCCCCTACTTTGTTCATAGTGGTACTAGTGTACTAGTATGTTATTAAAATGTCAAGAGCATTTTATTTTGTGGGATTTCATCATGCATATGTTCATAACTACCGTTAAACCGGCAGCGCGGGCTTTGGCGGCGGCTTTAACGTTTTTGACTCCTTCCTGCATCCAGATCATCTTAGTCCCAATCTTTATTACTTCATCAACAATCGGTTCGACGAATTCGGACTTTCGAAAAATATCAACCACATCGATTTTTTCTTTAATATCGGATAACGTTTTATAACTTTTTATCCCTAGAAAATTATCGATGTTCGGGTTGACTGGGAAAACTTTAAAACCCTGATCAATGAAATATTTTCCAACTTCATAGGAGGGTCTATCAGGTTTGTCAGAGAGACCAACGATGGCAATAGTCTTTATATTTTTGTAGAAATTAGAGAAATCCATTAGTAAATCTTAAAGATTAAATATTAAATGTTAAATAAATATTAAACATTTAAAACTTAAACATTAAACACATTTTGCTTAACAGTTTATTTAACCTTTAACCGTTTAAGATTTAATATTTTTTATAGTTTTATCGTCTGATACGGTTCTTTATCATGATTGCAGTTAACACAGTAGAATCCAAACATATCTTTAATAATAGTTTTTTCTTTCATCTCAGTATCAGGAAAATTATCAGGAGCGAGTTTATCATCTTTTGTTACAGCAACGGTTTGTTTGGAAATATGCGGTTCTTTTGGTTCGGTTCCTTTAATAAAATATTCAAATCGCGGACGGCAGTTTTCTGTTCCATCATCTTTTTTAACCATAATATCTCCGGAATCCCAACAAATCTGCTGACCAACAACATTTCCCGGACGAATCGGCCAGAGATCCGGCTGATTTTTCAAAAGATATCTCATAACCCGATTCCAAATTGGCGCAGCGCCGGTAATCCCTGAAGCAAGATAAGGATTCATTGGTGTATTATCATTATTTCCTACCCAAACTGTCGTCATAAAATTTGGAGTATAACCAATTGTCCAGTTATCTCGTTTATCATCTGTCGTTCCAGTTTTGACTGACACCGCGTGCCCGGGAACTACCAGTAGCGAACCGGCTCCAAAAGCCTGAGAGCGGGCATTATCATCAAGTAGAATATGAGAAATAATAAAAGCAGTCTCTTCCGAAAGTGGTTTTTTTCCGCCAATTGAAAAAAAGCTGGGATAACTTAAAGGTTTTTTAATATCGGCAACAAGGTTCGGACTCTCAAATTTATATAGAGTTTTACCAAATTTATCCACGATTTTTAAAATTGAATTAAGTTCTTTGACAACTCCGCGATTGGCAAACGAAGAAAAAGCAGTTGCCATCTCTGTCATCTTGACTTCTCCACCGCCAAGAGTGAGGGAAAGTCCGTAATTTTTCGGATCTTTAAAACTATTGATACCAAAGGCCGAAGCTGAAGCAACAAATTCTTTAACTCCATTAAGAGCGAGCATTTTTACGGCAGGAATGTTATATGAATTTCCGAGAGAAAATCTTAACCCTTGAGGACCATGAAATTGTCCATCATAATTGACAGGGCAGTATCCTTTTGGTTGTCCGGCACCAACAAAGCATGTGGGGGAGTCGATAAAAAGAGTTCCGGCGGTTACGAGTTTTCTTTCTATTCCGATCGCATAATTAATTGGTTTTATTGAAGATCCGGGTTGACGATCTGAAGTAACTACATTAAATGTCCCGCTCCCAGTTGCAAAATAATCAACGCTCCCAAGCATAGCAAGAATTTCACCGGTTGGTGGCCGGGTAACCAAAACGGCGCCATTGGAAACATCAAGTTCTTTAATATTTTCCAACTCTTCTTTGAGGATCTTTTCCGCTTCTTCTTGAAGGCTAAGATCCAAAGTTGTCGTGATTTTTAATCCGCCTTCTTCAATTTCTTTTGTTGTATATTTTTGTTCCAACAAATTTTTTATATAAAAAACAAAATGGGGTGCTTTAATTTTTTCTTCAAATGGCTTAACAATAATTTTGGTTTTTATCGCTTTTTCATAAGTTGTTTTGTCAATATATTTTTGTTCATACATTGCCTTCAAAACTTCATTTCGTCTTTTTATCGCTAGATCAGGGTTATTATATGGCGAATATTGTGAAGGAGCTTGTGGTAGTCCGGCGAGAAATGCGGATTCTTCCAAGGTAAGTTTTTTAGCCGGTTTTTCAAAAAATCTTTGAGAAGCCTCCTCAACGCCATAGACGGCCCCCCCATAAGGAATTTGGTTTAAATAAAGTTCAAGAATTTCATTTTTTGAAAATATTTTTTCTGTCCAAAGAGCCAAAATTATTTCCCGGATTTTTCTTCGAATCGTCCGTTCGGATGTCAATAGGGCTGATTTGACAAGCTGTTGTGTAATGGTTGATCCGCCTTGTAGTTGTTGTTTTAGTAAAGTATCCTTGAGGGCCCTAATCATACCTCCGACAATAGAAACACCTTGATGCTGATAAAAATTTTTATCTTCTATTGATATAGTAGCTTGAGCCACGTGAAGTGGAAGATCTTTAAGTTTGATTGGAGTTCTTTTTTGTTTTTGATAAAGCTGGTAAAGGAGTTTCCCGTTTCTATCTAAAATATGGGTAGATAACGGAGTAATTTTAAAATCTTTTAAGCTGGCCGGTGAGGGGAGTTTATAAAAAATAAAAAAATAAATAAAAAGAAATAAAAGAATACCACTAAACAAACTGACAATTTTTTTACGTTGTTTGATTTTCGCAAGAAACTTATTTAATTGCTCTTTCATATTCGAGGAAACAAAGGGCTAATTTTTTTAATTTTTCCAGTCGTAGCCTTTAAAATCTTTTCAGCGGTTTCTGGTAAAAATGGCTGCAATTCATAGCCGATTTGGTTAATTTCACTTAATGACTTGGTTAAAAATTCTTTTCTTTCTTGACTGGTTTTTTTCCAGGGGGCAAAGTCATCAATCTGTTTGTTAAGTGTTTTAATTTGTTTCCAGATGTTTTCTAAAATTAGATTAAATTCAAAATTATCAAATTGTTTTATTGCTTGCCCCGCGAAGTCCCGCTTAGCGGGACGAAGTGGGGTTATCATCTCATCTTTTTCAGCCAAAGTGGTTATTCTCATAATTAGATTACCGAGCTCGTTAGCCAAATCGGAACTATAAACTTCATTCATTCTTTTTTCGGAATAATCGCCGTCGTCTGTGGGTGGAATTTCCCGAAGTAAATAATAACGCAAAGAATCAATGCCGTATTTGTTAATTATTTTTAAGGGATCAATAATGTTGCCGATAGTTTTTGACATTTTTTGGCCGTTAACGGTCAAATAACCGTGAACAAAGACTGCTTTTGGTAAAGGCAATCCTGCTGAAAGTAAGAAAGCTGGCCAATATACGGCATGAAATCTAATAATCCCTTTACCAATAATATGAAGGTCGGCTGGCCAAATTTTTTCGTCAACCCCTGACCGATAGATATTTAAAGCATCAAACCAGACATACATTCTCTGGGTTGAATCATTTGGCACAGGTACTCCCCAGTTTTTAGCCCGTTCGTTTGAACGGGAAATACTGATATCATGCAATGGTTCTCTCAAAAAAGACAGTACTTCGTTTTTTCTGAACTCAGGATAGATTTTTAATTCATCTTTGGAAATAAGATTGAAGAGTTGTTTTTGATATTTGGAGAGTTTAAAAAAATAATTAGTTTCCGCAACTTTTTCTAATTTTTTTCCTGGATGTTCGAAGCATTCACCCTTTTCATTTAATTCAGTTTTGGCATAAAAAGCTTCACAACCAACACAGTATAAACCCTCATAATTTTTTTTATAAATATCTCCGTTTTCAAA
>Ga0172375_10008570_pt1 | contig 13716 bp, 9 predicted proteins | sample LakKiv1m_FD_114537 | JGI IMG/M metagenome (GOLD analysis project Ga0172375, IMG submission 114537) | Freshwater microbial communities from Kabuno Bay, South-Kivu, Congo - kab_092012_11.1m | ecosystem: Environmental > Aquatic > Freshwater > Lake | place: Democratic Republic of the Congo...
ATTAGCCTCACTCCAGCTTGCAGTATAATTTTTCCAATATAAAATAAGTGATTCCATATTATATTCTGTATCTGATGCATTAACTGTAATCAAAATGTTTACGCCCGGATCAAGAGTTGCATTAACATCAGGATAAGCGCTTACATTCAAGAAACTTGGCGCAGAATTTCCAAGAACAATTCGAGTTTCAGAAATATTTGTATTTCCCGCAAAGTCAACAACACTAAGATTATAATAATAGCTTATCCCTGCTTCTAATCCAGTCTTATTGAACAAGAAAATATACTGTGTTTCAGTAATATTGAAAATCGTAGCATTAGTATTATTACAAGAGAATGCATTACTCAAACTTGTTGGAGTTCGATTGCATAATATCTGCGATTGATTTGAAAATGTAAGAGTAATATTAGCTAAATTTAATTCGGTTATGCTTGCATTTACATAAAATACTCCGCCTACTCCGCCCCCTGTTGCAGGAGTTGGAGAAACAAAGTTAACATTAGGATAAGTTGTGTCAACAGTTAATGTTTGATTATTCGAATTAAACAAATTTCCAGCCCAATCAAAGAGTGAGTAGAACCAATTGTAAACTCCATCAACAAGATTAATTACTATTCCCAGTGTAGTCGTTAAAGTATTTTGTGCATAACTTACTGTTTGATTATATACTCCATTAATATACAAACTTGCATTTTTTATTCCGCTTGATTCATCTGTAAAGTTTGCTGTGAAATTTATATTTACATTATTTGCAGAACTTGTTAAATATCTTATAATAACAATTCCTGAACCGCCTGCACCTCCTGCACCAGTTCCTCCTGATCCTGCACCTCCACCTCCGCCGCCCCTATTTGGAGTTGCATTAATGCCAATTCCACCAGAAGAACCATTTCCGCCACCTCCAAGTCCGCCTGTTCCAGCAATTCCTGAAAGTGTTCCAGCACCACCACCACCCGCATAATAAACTAAAGTTCCGTTAATCGAATATGCTGTTCCATTTCCTCCGTCTCCTGCTCTGCTCGAAGCAGCATTTTGTCCTAATTGGCTAGAGCCTCCGCCACCACCAGCAGGCCCAACATTACCTTGAACATAATTATTACCACCAGAATATCCTTGTCCTGCAGTCCCGCTCCCACCATTTTTTCCAGAGCTGCCTGTTCCACCTGCGCCCCCCCCTGAGCCCCCACTCGCTCCAGTTGACTCCTTATTTCCTGCCCCACCACCCCCAGTTGCAGTTATTGTTCCTAAAACAGAATTTCCTCCAGATGGGGCTTGAGTACTATCCGCGCAGGTTCCACTCCAAATCGCACCATTTCCTATAGTTACAGTATAGCTTCCGGATGAAAGAGGATAACTTGAGTTATATACTACTCCGCCCGCTCCTCCACCACCACCATAGCTGCATCCTCCTGCGCCCCCACCTGCAACAACTAAAATTTCTACATTTCCATTTCCGCTAACATTAAATGTTCCATTATTATAAAAAGTATGAATAGTATATCCATTAGCATAGGTTATATTTCCACCAGTCGCATTAATAAAACTAATATAACTATTATTCACAGGACTAGCCAGTGTTGCATTCGGCGCAGTTAAATCCAGGATAGTAATATTGCTTGAAGAATTTAATTCATTACTAAATCCACTCCAAGCATCTGCAACTTTAACTCCGACACTCCAATTTTCATTCCATTTTGTTAAATTTCCGTCAAAAACATTTCCGCCATACTTTGAGCCTTCATAAAGCTGTTTGATTTCTGAAGCTGAAAGCGAACGGTTGAAAATTATCAACTCGTCAATATTACCATTCATACGATTTTGATTAGTATCCCAGTTAGCAACTCCAATCATCAAATCATTTCCAGATGTAATACTCCTAGCATAGCTTGTTGAACCCAGAAAAACTCCATCACCATAAACTGACAGAGTACTTGCATTAGCAACCGTTATAACCTGATGCCAAATACCCGCAGTAGAAAAAGTATTAACAGTAGGAGAATACCATTGGGTTCGTATTTTCTGTTGGTATACATCCAGCCAGAAACCAGATGTCGCTCCTAATGAGCCCCATGATACAATCTGATAAGGGCCTTGTGAAACATCGCCTTTAATATTAACCCAAGCACTAACGGTAAAATTGGTAGTTCCAAGAATTCCTTTGTATCCCGTTGTTGTAAGCCAGCTGCTGCCCCCAAAATAATATCCATTTCCAACTTTTCCATTTGTATTATTATTTACCGGAGTTCCGGTTACCGCCCCATCATAATTACCCCAATAATCTTTTGTATCATTATTCAATGGATAGTAAGCAACAAGTCCGGTAGTATTTGCAGGAAGCGTCGTAGCATTCAATACTCCATTTTTATACCAATTATAAACATAAGCCAAACTGTCATCATTCAAGTCTGTTGCGTTTACAGTTACAGTTAGATTCTGAGAAGTTTCATTTTTCAAAACATTTGTTGAATTCAGAATTACAGAATTTAATACCGGAGCAGTATTATAAGTATAAGCACTATGATTCAATAAGTAAGGAGAATTTTGAGTAGTATTAGTATAAAAATTAGTTCTGAACTGCATAAATTTTCCATAAGTTAAATTTTTTGTTTCACTATCGTTTACAGAAGTTGCAGGAATATTACTCCAATCATTCCAATTAAGGTTATAGCTGCCCATTTGATATAAATTATAGACTTCTGTTGCTGAAAGAGAACGATTATACAAACGGAGTTCATCTATTGCTCCAGTCATCTGTGCGGCACCAGGAGAATAAACTAGTGTTCCAATTTGAAAGTCATACTGTGAATAAACATTTAATCCAGGAATGCCATCAGGAGTCATATCCAAAATTCCATCAACATAAATATAGCATACCTGGTCTCGCATATCCAGAGTTAAATAATGCCATTTGCCGTCATTAACATTTTTTGTTCCATAACATTGGTCATATTGATAAACTCCAATAGCCTTACCACCATTTGCAACAGTATCAATAGCAAAATATACAAAATCAAGTGAGCCCGGGACAGTACCGCCCCAGCCAGCTATTTGGGATGCGGCAGTAGTCATGCTTTTTGCCCATGCAGAAATGCTCCAATTTCCGGTTCCAATTATGCCCTTATACCCTGTAATAGTTATGTAATCATTTCCATCAAAATAATATCCCTTCCCCACTGTTCCATTTCCTTCAGTCGCATCTGCGATAGACCCATATCTAGTTCCATTGTGAGCTCCCTTTTCATCAAAGACCGTCCCCACCGTCCCAGTAACATTATCGTGATTAAAAGTCCAAAGAGAAACAAGTCCTACATCAGAAATATTATAGCTATTTGCAGTTCTTGTTTGAAGAGTTATGTTTGTATTCGCATGCTGTGATAAACCCGCTTTGTAAAGTTTTGTGATATTATCTGCGGATAAAGATGAATTGTATATTGCGACTTCGTCAATCTGACCTGCAAAATACTCATTTTCATAAGTAGATGCACCAATCTGAAAAGCAGTTCCGGGATAGGTATCTTCAAAACCTAATCCTCCTGATGCTTTCAATACTCCATTCACATATATCTTATAAGTAGTATCGCCAACAAGAGCTATGTGCACCCAGGTCTTTAGTGGGAGTAATCCTGCCACAGTAGATACACCCACCGTATTTCCCACAAAATCATAAAACGTAGAACTACCTCCCTGGTCTCGTCGCATTCTGTATCCATTATTGTTCCCACTTGCTTGAACGAAAAACTCCCCATATTGGTCTACTGTTGGATAAATCCATAAAGAAAAAGTTTTATTACCTGCAGTTTTAGTTTCCGCTATAGTAGTTGTAATATAATCACTACTTCCATCAAAACTCATCGCAGGCGAACTCAATCCAGTAGCATTGCTTGGGCATGCTGCTCCAGCACAAGTTCCATTATTCTTTCCAGTAGAATCAGTAAAAAAAGTTCCATTAGTATTATCTAAACTCCAATACGCAACAAGATTAGGATTAGAAATATTTATCGAATTATCTGTGTTAACAATTCCTGAATGAGAAGAATAAGTATCTGCAATTCCTAAAGTTATATTCCAATAAGTTATTGTTGAATTGTAAAATACAAAACTGCTGAAATCTCCTTGCGTAAAATTATAGCCTGTTGCATTTTTTAAAAGAGAAATTCCCAAACTATCTGTTAAATTTGTCTGATTAAACAACGCAGCATTATTCATATCGGTATAAACAACATTATAGCTAACTGCGCCCACGAATAAAGCCAGTGCTAAAATCGCAATTGCAATTACAATTAATTTATTAAAATTTTTCATCGTACGAAACTTTACCTCCTAAAGTGAGTAATTGAAAATTTTGACTAATTTTCATTTCTTCGCCTCTTTTTTTCGTTTAGTATTCCAATAAGGAGATTTGCATTTCGGGCAAACTATTGGAGCGTGTGTAGAGTTAGCTCGAGAAATCCATTTATGCCCGCATCTCTCACAGATAAATCCGTCTATTTTCAATACACCCATTTTTAGGATAAATATCTTATTTTATACTGAAAAGTCAGTATATAAATACTACTATTTGCTGATTAAAATAATACTATAAAGATATTACGATTAAAATAATACTATAAAGATATTACGATTAAAATAATACTATTAGTAATAATAATTATAAGGGGGTATATTAAAAATAAATAGCCATAATTTTACAAGAACTCTACCTTAAAATTTCCAACTCGTATCTCTTTAGCTCCAGTTACAGACGTCAAATCTGCAAGGCAATTTGCTAACAAAGTTTTATCTTCTTTATCAAGAGTAAGTATAATTTCAGCTTTCATAGATTTCTTAGCCTCACTTTTAGACTTCCTTACTTTTTCGATTATCTCCACAAGTTTATTCCAAACAGCTTCATCTCCTTTTTCAGATTTTATATTCAATTTTTCAGGCCAAGAACAAATATGGATACTCTTAATTTTTTCATTTTCTCTAAAATGATTTTGGTAAAGCTCTTCAGTTATAAATGGTGTAATTGGCGCCATGAGTTTAATTATACTAAATAAAGAATTATACAACGAGTATTGTGCGCTTTCTTTTTCTTCTTTATTTCCATTATAAATCCTATTTTTAACAATTTCTAAATAATTATCGCATAACGCTTTCCAAAAAAAACTATCGACTATCATCTTTGCTTTCGCATAATCATAATTCTCAAAAGCTTCTGTAGAATTTGCTATGATTTTATTAAGCTCATTCAAAAATAATCTATCTGTTTCATGTAATTTTGGCATTTTTTTAATATATTTTAAATTCGTGAAAACAAATTTTGTGGCATTTAATATTTTTGTAACAAATTTTGCTCCAGTAATTAAATCCTTTTCTTGGTAATCTAAGTCCTCACCTAATTTGCTTCCAGCAGCCCAATACCTCAAAGCATCAGCGCCATATTTTCCAATAACTTCTTGCGGATCAATTACATTACCCTTGCTTTTGCTCATTTTTTCTCCGCTTAAGGTAACAAAACCCGAAACCATTATATTCTTCCAAGGAATTTCTTTTTCAGAAAGAAAAGAACGAGTTATAGTATAAAATGCCCAAGTTCTGATAATATCGTGAGCTTGTGGCCTTAATGAAAAAGGGATTTTAACTTTATTATCAACAAGAGAGGAAGCTATTTGAGGAGTCAATGAAGAAGTAGCCCAAGTATCCAGAACCTTTTCTTCGCCAATTGCCTCAATCTTGCATTTAGGACATTTCTTTTTAGTTTGCAAAGGATCCACTGGCAATTCTTTATCTTCTGGAAGTATAAATTCTCCACATTTAGAACATTGCCAAACAGGAATAGGAATTCCAAAATGTCTATCTCTAGATATATTCCAATCCCAATCTAATCCAAGAATCCAGTTTTCATATCTCTTAAACATAAATTCGGGTTTCCAGACTATTTTTTTCCCTTGAGAAATAAGTTTATCTTTTAAATCTAAAACTTTGATGAACCACTGTTCTGTTGGAAGAAATTCTATACCTGTTCCGCATTTATCATGAGTATTAACATTGTGAGTTATATTCTTCTGTTCGATAATAAGGCCATCGGCTTTCAAATCTTCTAATATTTTTTTCCTTGCTTCTTTTATTTTTAGTCCAGCATATTTTCCAGCAAGTTCGTTTAAAGTTCCATTTTTATTTAAAACAACCTTAGGATTTAATTTATGTCTATTAATTGCATCTACATCGAATTTATCCCCATAAGAACAAATCATCAAAACCCCTGTTCCTTTCTCCATTTCTGCAGATTTATCTAAAATGATGGGTACTTCAAAATTAAATAATGGAACTATTGCTTTTTTTCCGGCTAAATTTTTATATCTTTTATCTTCTGGATTAACAAAAACAGCAACACATGCTGGAAGAAGCTCTGGCCGAGTTGTTGCTATAGGCAACTCTTTATCTTTAATCCTAAATTTTAAAGTTGAAAATAAACTTGATTCTTCTTTATCTTCAAGTTCTGCTTGAGCAATTGAAGTCTGACATTCGGGACACCAAATAGAAGGAAATCCCTTTCTATAAATTAAACTCTTTCTAAATAAATCTAAAAAACTCTGCTGAGAAATTTTTTGTGTTTTTAAATCAATGGTAGAATAAGCCAAGTTATAATCTGCGCTTATGCCTATTGTTTTCCAGCCATTAATAAAATCAGGAGTTATTTTTTTGAGTGTAGAGAGACAAAGTTTAATAAATTCAGTTCGGGACATATTTTTGCTTCTGACATTATTCAATCTTTCAACTAATTTTTCTGTAGGCAATCCATTATCGTCTGTTCCGAAAGGATAAAAGATATTTCCTTCGAACATTCTTCTAAATCTTGCTATAAAATCTTGTTGAGAATAAGATAAAGCATGGCCTATATGCATTTTTCCAGATACCGTGGGCGGGGGGGTATCTATTGAATAAACTTTTCCTGCAGATTTAGAATTAAAGGCATATATTTTTTCTTTTTCCCAAAATTCCTTCCATTTTCTTTCAGAATCTTTAAGGCTATATTCAGCAGTCATAACATTTTTAAACACCCCTATATTTTAAACCTTATGGCAGAAGGAATATCAACACCATCTGGAATGGGTGGACTTATGAGATTTGATGAAGAATACCCAAGTAAATTTCAAATTTCTCCAGAACAAGTAGTAATAATAGCAGCTGTTGTAATTATTGCAATGGTTTTAATTAAAATTCTTTTGTAAAATAACTAAAAAATGTTTGGCGGATTAGACCCTAAGAAAATGAGCGCAGTTATGAAACAGATGGGAATATCTCAAACCGAAATTCCTGCAGATAGAGTTATTATAGAAAAAGCAGACGGCGAGGGCAGAATTGTTATTGATAGCCCTAATGTAGTTAAAATAAAAATGCAAGGTCAAGAATCTTATCAAGTTACTGGTGAAGCAAGAGAAGAAGCGCAAGCCGAAGAAAACGAAGAAACCAAATTAGAAACAGATATTAATACAATTATTGAGCAAACCGGAGTTTCTCACGATATCGCAGCAATCGAACTCGAAAAAAATAATGGCGATATCGCTGAAACAATAATTATTCTTAGCAATCAAAACCATAAAAAGAAATAAGTCTACTCGCTCGGCAAAGCCTCGCTCGTAACAAAGACCTCCAGCAGGTCTCTTGACATCCAGCAACCCAGACACCTTAGCAGGTTTCTCTTACTTCCGCAATTGCACTTCGTGACAATACTTCACCTCGAACCTTGCACTTGTTAAGGTTCTCGTGTAATTAATTCAGTAATTAAATTAATTCCTGACTCTCCAAAATTTACATTTTGAAGATATTATTAGTGCATTATCAAAATTCGCGGGGTTATTAATTATCGGTATTGTTTTTAAATAATTAAAGCGAAGCGCTAACTTATCTACTTCTAAACACATAATCTTATTAATCAAATTTTGCTTCTCTAAATATGGCAGAAGAACCGAATGAAACAAGAATACCCGCTCATCTGAGTAGTTTGAAAAAAGCAGTTCATAACATGAGAATAGCAGACCACATGCTTTACGTAACCTATCCTGTAATAAAAGATAAACGTCTGCTTCTTAAAACCCTTGATCAAGTTTATGATTCTATAATTTTTACTATAAATTCAATTCTTCAGTTTGATAGTTTAAACAAACGAATAAATCTGGCTTCAACCGCACATGAAAACTTTGATGCATTCATATCAAAATGTGCAAATAGATATAATATCACCCAAGAAGAAATCGCAACACTAAAAGAATTGTTTTATTTAACTGAAAATCACCGAAAAAGCGCGCTTGAATTTCCAAGAAAAGAAAAGGTAGTAATAATGTCTGACGCTTTAAAAACCGCAGTTATAGACTCTGAAAGGCTGAAAAAATATCTAAATCTCGCTAAAAGTCTTGTAAATAAGGCTAAATTTGGCATGAGTATAGCCTAACTATTCTATTACGCCATAGTGACATCAAAGAAAAGATATAAATACTGGCACCACCTTAAAAATCCACGCGTTTTACATAGAAAAAGAGGAACGATTAGCGGAAAACCGGGTGTTAAAACTCAACTCTGAGCAAAATAAAAATGTAATAGGCAGACAAAATGCTGGAAAAAATAATAAAAGAAAAAATAAGCGCAGATCATCTCCTTTATGTTAGTTTAAAATATACAAAAACCTGCGACGTAATAATAAACCTCATAAGACGCTGGACTGTAATGATTAATGATGCAGTAGATGGACTTCTTGAAGAGTTAAAAAAGAAAAAGAAAATAAAAGTGATTCCCGCAGCGCCAAGACAAAGATTAGAATTAGTAAAGGTTCATTTTAGCAAATCTCCTGAAGTAATGAAAGCTATGGAATTATACGAATTTTTCAAAAAAGTAGATAATCTTAAAACAATTCGTGAGAGCGAGTTCAGAAAAGACGTTCGCCTAAAAGTTTATGATGGAACTCAAGAAACAATAATTAATCTAGACAAATTGAAGGAATATTCAGCAATTTTAGAAAGCTTTATAAGTTACGTGAAACAATTTCTCTTATCTTCAAAATAAGCGTTGATTTTATTTTAAAAATGGGAAAAGCATATGTCATAATTTCGGGAAAAGGCGGTGTTGGAAAAACTACTTCTACAATTAATATTGGCATTGCCTTAACTGAGTTAGCAAAAGAGGTTATAATTGTTGATGCAAATTTAACGACCCCCAATGTAGGATTGCATTTAGGCAGCCCAATTGTTCCTATAACTCTTAATCATGTAATTAATAATAAAGCAAAAGTTGAAGAAGCAATATATGAACATGATTCTGGAGCTAAAATAATGCCCGCATCACTTTCTATTGGCGAGCTTAAAAGCATAAATCATGAAAAACTTCCTGAAATAATTAAAAAACTTAAAAAAATATCCGACATAACACTTTTAGATTCTTCAGCAGGACTTGGTCAAGAAGCAAAATCTGCAATAAAAGCCGCAGATGAAGTTATCATTGTAACAAATCCAGAGATATCTGCAGTAACTGATGCATTAAAAACAATAAAACTTGCAGAAGAAATGAAAAAAGATGTTATCGGAGTTATTATTACCCGCCATGAGGGGAAAAAATGGGAAATGGATATTCCAACAGTTAAAGACATGTTAGAAGTACCAATATTAGGAATTGTTCCAGAAGATGATTCTGTAAAAGAAAGTCAGAAGATGAAAAATGCAGTTATTAAGACTCATCCAAAAAGCCGCGCAGCCCGTTCTTATATAAAAATTGCAAAAAAAATTCTTGGTCCAGAATTTTTAAAAGAACAAAAAAAGAAAGATGATGAAAAAAAGAGCGCAAAAGAGAAACTTGGATTCTTTAGAAGATTATTGATAAATCTTGGATTTAAAAAATAATTTTATCTGTAATGCTTGCAACTTCTGCCTTAGTCTTTTTGCTTATTTCAGATTGCTGAACTAAATATCTTCTAATCGGCTCATTTAATTCTTCGCAAAAATTTTGTTTTATGACTGCAGGAGTGATTGTCTTAAAGCCATGATTGTATAATCCAAAAATCCAATTAGTAGCCCAGTCAATAGAAATATTTCTAACGGGGGTATTTTTTGTTGCATGATAAAAAGAAAGTTTTTTTGCGTCTTTTATTCTTAGTTCCATTCTTTCATAATCATTATCCCAAGGATCCACGCAAACATTTAGAATTTTAATTCCAGATTCAAGTCCGCCGATTGCCTTCATAAATAAAAGACTGCTTTCGCCTGCTCTTTTAATATTAGTCAAAACATTAAAATAATTTTGTTTATAATATTCTTCCGGCATCTTATTCATCCCTTTTTGCAATTTTTAAGCATTGTTATTCTAAATAACCTATTTCTTTAAAATTAAAAGAGTATTATAAGATAAATTTATCTAACTTTAGCGCCGTTTTCAATCTTTTTTTCAGGAGAAAGCAAAATTACCTTGCTTTCATCGCCGTTTACCGCAGCTAATAACATTCCTTGGCTTTCCATGCCCCTCATTTTTCTTGGCTCTAAGTTTACAACAACAATTATCTGCCTGTCTTTAAGCTCATCTTTTTTGTAATATTTTTTAATTCCGGCAAGAATTATTCTTTTTCCAATTTCTTTTCCCAAGTCTACTTCAAGCTTAAGAAGTTTGTCTGCGCCCTCAACATCTTCAACTTTCTTTATAGTTCCAACTCTTAAATCTACTTTACTAAATTGCTCATAATTTATTATTTCTGTCATTCCGATTACTCCTTCAATCTTATGGACTATCTCTTTAGTCTCTTTTTTTATTGTATTTTCTATTTTATTAATCTTGCGTTCAACAGTTTTTATAGCATGTTCTAAAGGTTTATCTTCAATTTTCTTAAAAAGTATCTCGGCTTTCTTAATATTCTTATAATCTAAACTCTTTTCGATATTTTCATATTTTATTTCAAATCCAAAATGTTTGGCTATTTTTTCGCTTGTTCCAGGTATGAATGGCCAAAGTAAAATCGCGGTGGCCTTTATTGAATCAACTAATTCGTAAAGAACTTTTTTATCATGAGTTTCCCATGGTTTTTTATTCTGGACATATTCATTGCAAATATCAATAAAAGCAAAAATATCATTCAAAGCTTTGTCAACTTCAAAATTCTGCATTTCTTTTTCAATCTGCTTTAGTTTCAGTTCTTTTAGGAGTTTATTTTTAGTCTTCTCTAGCCCATATTTCTCAGCTAGTGTAGAAACTCTTGAAACAAGATTTCCAAGCTTGTCTGCAAGTTCAGAATTGTAGCGTTCAACAAGCCCATGTTCAGAGACATCACCATCACTCCCAAAGGGAAGGTTTCTCATTAAATAATATCTAACACTATCTGCGCCGTAGGTTTTAGTCAAATAAATAGGAGAAATAACATTGCCCAAAGATTTACTCATCTTTTGTCCGCCTATAGTAAAATAACCATGAACAAACAAGTTTTTAGGAAGCTTATATCCTGCCCCCAGTAATAATGCCGGCCAAATAGTAGCATGTACTCTAAGAATATCCTTAGCCATTAATTGAACATCGGCAGGCCAAAATTTCTTAAAATTATCTTTTCCTGTTTGCCTTAATCCAGAAACATAGTTCCAGAATGCGTCAGGCCAGACCCAGGCGGTGTGTTTCTTATCAAAAGGTAATTCAATTCCCCAACTTATTTTTTCTTTTAATCTAGAAATAGAAACATCTTGCAACCCACACTCAATAAAATTCAGAATTTCTTTTTTTCTAATTTCAGGAAGAATCTTGTATTTTCCTGTTTTAATCAAACTATGAAGTTTTTTCTGAAAAGAAGATAATTTGAAAAGATAGGCTTCTTCTTTTTTTAGTTCAGGGGTTCTATTATGGAGTAGACATTTTCCATCAACTAAATCTGCTTGAGTTATATATTGTTCACAGCCAACACAATAATAAGATTCATAAAATCCCTTGTAAATTAGTTTCTTTTTGTAAAGAGTGTTCAACAAATCTTTTACTTCCTGTTCATGAAAAGGATCAGTAGTTCTTATAAAATTATCATTAGAAATATTGAGTAGCTTAAATGCTTCTTTGAACTCCACTACAATTTTATCAACGAACTCTTTCGGATTTTGTTTGTTTTGTTCAGCTATTTCTTGTACTTTTTGCCCATGTTCATCTGTCCCGGTTAAAAAGAAAACATCTTCACCTTGAAATCTATGCCATCTTGCAAGCACATCTGCCACTATAGTAGTATAAGCCCCCCCCAAATGAATTGATGCATTAGTATAGTAAATTGGCGTGGTTATGTAAAACTTTTTCCTTTTCATATTCTTAATTTATCATCATACTTTTTAATTCTTTCTAGGACATTTTTTTCTGCTAAGATTAAATCATTATATCTCTTTTTGTGTTTAATAAGAGGTTTTAAGTTCTGTAGAAGATTAAGGATATCCTTCTTAGAATAGACATAAACGCCCCAACAATCCTGATTATAAACCCTGCCCCAATAAACCCCTTTTTTAGAAGCCAAACCAAATTTTGCATTTATTCCAAAATCATTAAGTTTTTGATATATCTGAGAAAGAATATTCTTATCATAAGTTCTTATTCTAAATCTGGCAGCCCCATTTGAAATTGCAATATTTCCTTCTGCATCAGTATAACCTGCTAAGAAAGAGAAAAAATTAGTTTTATTATTGAAGATCCAATCTTCAATTTTATCTTGCTTTGGAACTAAAAAATAAAATGATTTATCTAAATTAATCCAAATACAATAATCTCCATTATTACTTTTTTTAACCTTATAATGCCCATATCGACCATATATTAGTTTTATTAATGCACATTGTTCCTCTTTTGTAGTATTTGATTTTACCATTATAGTTGAACTTTTATCTTTTGCTTTAACATTAAGATCACCCAATCTAAAACCGATCATGTAAGCTTTAAGCTCATCATTACCGACGAATTTCCTTTTAGGATAAATAGTATTGGCTAATGAGGCATTTCTTGTTCTAATATTATAATTTTTCAATTTTTGAAAAATAGTAACGCTATTACAATTGAACTTTTCTGCAATTTCTGAACAAGAGAGACCCTTACTTAAGTACAAATTTTTTAATTTTCCTTTAGAAAGGCTTATAGTCTTCTTTACCCGAGTTTTAATTCCTGCTTCTTTTAGTTTATAATAAACTGAACAAGAACTAATTCCTAGTTTCTTGGCTATCTTCTGAGTTGAAAGATTTTCTGAGCAGTATAGTTGTTCAAGTTTATCTTTAGGAATAATAATCCTTTCTTTGGGTTTTCTTAATGCTATTCCGTATTCTTTCAATCTATCTTGAATAACGGTTGCATAACAATTAAATTTTTTTGCAATTTTATAAGTTGATAAACCTTGATTAACATATAGCTCCTTAAGAGAACCATAGGGAATTTCTAATTTCTTCGTCATAAACTAATAAATGCTTTAAACTATTTAAATGTATGTCCTAACTTTAGAATATCTAACTTAATAAATTGCAGTAGTAAAAGAAATACATATAAAAACCTAACTAATTAAGAAAATAGAATAATCTGCGCGATTAGTTTATCGGTAGAATGAAACCTTCCCAAGGTTTAGAGCCGGGTTCAATTCCCGGATTGCGCATTAGATGCTGAAAGCATTTGAATTGAACTGGGTTCAATTTCTTCAAAATATACTTGTTTTGAAGAGCCAGAAAATTCTTAATTTTCTGGACCCGGATTGCGCATTAGATG
>Ga0172375_10008571_pt1 | contig 13716 bp, 12 predicted proteins | sample LakKiv1m_FD_114537 | JGI IMG/M metagenome (GOLD analysis project Ga0172375, IMG submission 114537) | Freshwater microbial communities from Kabuno Bay, South-Kivu, Congo - kab_092012_11.1m | ecosystem: Environmental > Aquatic > Freshwater > Lake | place: Democratic Republic of the Congo...
ACTAATCGTCATAGTCACGCATTACAGCTCGAAGAGAAAAGGTCGGACATATTGAGAAAGTATGGCAGTGGAGCCCTCGTAACATGCTGATTCAACTTGCCCAACCGACATTTGTTGCCATAGATTTTTTTGTTAATTAATTTCTGCTCAGCGACACAAATTGACGCATCAATCTGTTATCCTGGGTTCTTCATTCACTACGAAAGGAGGATCTCATGACCGCACCCATCATCCCCATCCATCTTTTGACCCGCAGCCCGTTTGACGGCGGGACTTTTCATTCGCAGCAACTCCTGAATAAATGCCTCCAACATGGCATGAATGCGGTGGCACTCGTGGATCGAGGCTATCTGCATGGTGTCCCCGAGTTCATTATGCGAGCAAAACAGGTCGGTGTCAACCGCATTACTTGGTTGCGAGGTCTTCCCCGAAGGCCATATTTTGCTCGCCATGAACAGCCAGGGTCATCAAAATCTCATCCGCATCAGCTCGTTTATCGGCTTACAGGTTAACCCATCAGGCATCGACCGCCATGCCCTCATCAATATGCTCCTGCAACACCATGAAGGTCTCATCATCATAGTTTCGGTGGGGAAAGCGGCGGCCAACGTCATTGCCGTCAGAGAAACCATCCTGAGATTGCAGGAGGCCTTTGGCGACCGGATGTATTGCGCCCTTCGCTCTCCTGGCCACCCAGGCCAGCAAGCCCTGGCCGAATCCGTGCTTTGGCTGGCCTGCGACTTAGACATCCCGCCGGTGGCGGTGCATGAGGTGCGTCATCTGGAGAGGGAGGACGCCAGGTTTTATTCGATTCTTCGCCCTATTCAGCCGAAGAAAAAGTTTGATGAGCAGGACGGCCCTATCCTTGAAGCTGATGGAGGATTCCATTTCAAAACGCCCGAAGAGATGCGGCAAGATTTTTCTTTCTGTCTGGAGGCGCTTGCCAATACCGTCAAGATCGCCAAACGCTGTCAGTTGGAATCCATTGCGTTACCAACCCTGCCTTTCCACTCCTTTTCGAGCAGTTCCAGTGAATCATTGCGCGAGGCCGCTCATGGGGATCTAGAGAAAGAGTTTGCTTGAGCCAGAAGCAAAGGGCAAACCTTACTCAAACTCATAACTACCGACAGTTTCTGGGACACCCGGTAAACGTTTACGTTCAGGTGTAATCTGCACGTCCAGCGCCCCTGTGAACGATTACGGATAGTTCATCTCGTAAGTGATCACGGGGGTAGCAACAACGACAACGCACTACCCCCGTACTGGTAAGCGATTGCAGGATACCCAGCCGGAGTCTCGCCAGCTCGCTTACCTGCGGGTGTCAGCGGCCTGCGGCTATACTTGGTTGGGTATGCGAGCAGGCTACTGACACCACAGATGGGGAGCCCTATGATCGCTTACCGATAAACGATAGTAAGGCCGACAGATTCACTCTTGAAGAGATGGAGACAACTGTGATTATTGCCATGAGCGGTGCCAGCGGCTTTGTTGGTTCAAATCTGCGGCGTTTGTTTGAGGGGCGGGGGTGGCAGGTTACCCCTCTGGGGAGGACCGAGTTTTTGCTGCCGGTAGAGGGCTTGGCACAGGCTATCGAAGGCGCCGACTGCCTGGTCAACCTCGCTGGTGCCCCGGTGATCGGTCGTTGGAGCCCTGCCTATAAAAAGATCCTGGTGGAGAGTCGGGTTGGGCTGACCCAAAGGCTGGTGAGTGCCTGCGCCATGCTCGCTCATCCACCATCGGTCTTGCTTTCGGCCTCGGCAATCGGATGCTACCCTTCATTGGGCACACACACGGAGGAGAGCGAGGTGCAAACAGATGACTTTCTGGGGGGGCTGATTCACGATTGGGAGAGAGAGGCGAGTCGGGCCAAGGATTTTGGCCTCCGCACCGCCATCTTTCGTTTCGGAGTGGTGCTTGGTCGAGGGGGTGGGGCATTGGCCAAGATGATCCCCCCCTTCAGACTGGGGCTTGGCGGCCCGATCGGTAGCGGACGACAGCCATTCTCTTGGGTACATCTCAACGACCTGATGCGGGTTCTTGAGGCGGCAGTAACGGATCCCACCTTCTCTGGGATTTACAATGTGACCGCCCCTCAGCCAACGACCAATGCCGAGTTAACCAAGGCCTTGAGCCTGGCCCTCTCCCGTCCGGCGTGGCTGCCAGTGCCCGAGTTTGTCTTGCGCATCCTCTTTGGCGAGGGGGCGCAGGTGTTGACCTCAGGACAGACAGTGCTCCCGCAACGCTTGTTGCAACGAGGCTTTTCGTTTGACTTTCCGTCTATCGAAGCAACGGTGGTTGATTGCCTGGCCCCGTCGCCCTGACTTCCTGCTTACCAACTCCGGATCAACTCAAGCAGTAAACGTACGCCAATCCCAGATGGCCCCTTGGGGACGTAGGTTTTTTTTGTGAAATTCCAGGCCGTTCCCGCAATGTCCAAGTGTGCCCATGGTGTTTCGCCAACAAATTCCTTGAGGAAGGCCCCGGCGGTGATAGTGCCCGCCCCCAGGTCGCCAACGTTCTGCAAATCGGCCACCTTAGACTCAAGCTGCTTGGTGTAGTCCTTGCCCAGCGGTAAACGCCACACCGGTTCGCCGCTTTCCCGTCCGGCCCGCTCAAGCCTCCCTGCCAGCTCTTCATCGTTGGCCATCAGCCCGCTCATATGGTGACCGAGGCCGACAATCACTGCCCCGGTCAGGGTGGCTAGGTCAATCACCATCGCCGGTTTAAACTTCTTGATGCCGTAGGCCAAGGCATCGGCCAAGATCAAACGGCCTTCGGCGTCGGTGCTGATAATCTCTACCGTCTTGCCGTTGTATTGACGGATGATATCTCCTGGTTTCAAGGCCCCAGGCCCGGGCATATTGTCGGTGGCCGGGACAATGGCTACCACATCCAGACCTTGAGGACGTTCTACGGCCACCGCCTCAAGACAACAAAGAACAGCGGCCCCGCCGCACATATCGTACTTCATGTCCTGCATACCGAGGCTGGGTTTGATCGAGATGCCACCGGAATCGAAAGTTAGACCTTTGCCGACCAGGAGCAGGGTGGGGACTTTTTTGCCGGTACGGTACTCGAGAATAACCATCTTCGGAGGTTCCTCCGTGCCTTGATTGACACCAAGCAGACCGCCCATTTTAGCCTTGGCCAGTTTCTCCTTGTCGAGCACCGTGCACTTGAGGTTATGCGCCTGGGCCATGGTCTGGGCGCAATCGGCAAAATTTCCCGGTGTCCAATGATTGGCGGGTTCGTTGGCCATATCGCGGGCACGACAGGCAGCCAAGGCCCCTCGTCGGCCTAAATCGGCACCGAGGCTAGCCTCCTTGACCTGAGCGGCACAAAAGATGGCCTCCGTCAGGTGCGAAGGCGCCTCCTCTTCCTCGTCCGTCCCCTTATATTTCAGGAATTGATAGTTACCAAGCACCAGACCCTCGGCGAGTGACTGGCTCATGGCCTGGATGGCGAAATCAAGGGCCTCAGGCAAGACCACCACCACGCTTTTGGCCTTGGTCTTTTTGGCCGCTCCCGCAATAGCCCCCCCGCATTTGCGGAAGACCTCACGATCCAACTCCTCCTTGCCCATGCCAATCGCGAGCAACCGCTTGATCGGGTGACTTTTCTTGGCCGCAGGGGGATAGCAGAGCAAGGTTTGCCCTTCCTTGGCCGCAAAGTCGCCAGACTCATAAGCCTGACGGAGGATGGGGTCGAAATCAGCATGGGTCTTGGGCGGCTTTGTGCGCCCTTGGCTTTGGTGAAGGCAATAGACTAAGAGATCGGCCTTGGTAATTTTGTCCATTGTGGTAACGGTGATATTCATGAATATATCCTTGACGTATCAAATTGATATGTTGTTAAAAAGCCCGATTCGGTTGTCTGCTCATCAAGAAGATGCTGCCCTCAATCCCGCAGGGCCTCAGTCAGATTGGCCCCCGTCAGGTCAGCCCCGGCGAGGTCGGCGTGTCGGAGATTGGCGCGATAGAGGTTGGCCCCCTGGAGGTTGGCCCTCCGTAGGTTAGCGTGGCTCAAATCGGCCTCGGTCAGATTGGCGCCTTGCAGATTGGCCCCAATCAAGATTTGACCAGCCAGTTTGGCATGAGCCAAGTTGCAACCTGGGCAGTTTTGGGCGCTTTGGCGGATGATAAAATCAACATCAGCTACCGCCTGTGGACTGGTGGGTAGGGCTTGAGGCTGGAGGGCGAGGTCGGTGGGGGCTGGAGGTGAAGGCTGGGAGGTTTTCCCACCAGCAAGAGGGGGTGAAGCGGTCTGCTGGGTATTTCCTTTCCCCGCTGTCAGCACGCTGACAGTATAAGACATCATCCCCTTATGGTTGAGAAGTTGGTAGTTGTTGTTTTGGTCTGTGACCTGGTAGCAGTGGACATCGCCTTGTCCCCATTTTTTGAAAACGAGACAGAGCTCATCTCCCTTCACCCTCCATTCGCCCTTGTCCTTTTCGCCAACGGTGTTGGCTCCAGAGAGTTTGCCTTCGGGGGAAAATTCAACTGTCGCTGTTTGTCCCGAGCCTTCCATCTGCAGAGAACTTCCGGCCACCAATTCGTTGACTTGCGGCCCGGTGAGTTTCTTCGCCCCCTGTTGGAGAGTGGTATTAAGGTCATGTTTGCCACAGTTGGTGAGGAGAAAGGCGAGGCCAAGCAAGAAGAGTAAACGGGGATATCGTTTCATGGATTCATTCCGATAAACAATGAAGAAACAGTGTGCCTCTATTGTTGTTAACAGTTAGCGACCACTATGTGTTGCCGCTGGGGAGAACTCGGAGGCCAATTGCCCACAGGCGGCAGAGATGTCGGCGCCACGGCTCTCGCGAATCATCACCGTCAGGTCAGCTTGGAGCAGGATTGCCTGAAAGGCCTCAATCGTTGCCCGCGAAGGGCATTGAAAGGGGAGGGCAGGGCACTCGTTAAAAGGCAACAGGTTTATTTTACACGGAATGCCGTGCAAAATTTTGACTAATTTCCGAGCAGCCGCTGGCGAATCGTTACAGCCTCGAATCATGACGTATTCGATCATGATTCGTCGTCTCTTGGGAAGCGGGTAGAGTCGACAGGCCTCAAGCAGGGAGCTAAGCGGGTAGGTGCTATTAACCGGCATCAACTGACTCCGGGTTTGCTCGTCGGAGGCGTGGAGCGAAATCGCCAGATTGACCTTTGTCCTGGCCCCAAACTCGGCTATCTTGGGCACCAGCCCACAGGTGGAGACAGTCACCTTGCGGTCGGAAAAATTGAGTCCTCTGGGGTCGAGCAGGATGTCTAAGGCGACGAGCAGATTGTCGAAATTGGCCAGCGGCTCGCCCATGCCCATGAACACCAGATTGTTGAGTCGCCCCTTGCCTTGCCGCGCAAGCTCCTCCGTCACAAAGTGGATCTGATTGACCATTTCCGCCGCCGTTAAGTTCCTCTTAAAACCCATGGTTCCAGTCAGACAAAAACGGCAGCCCATGGCGCACCCCACCTGCGAAGAGACACAGAGGGTGTGACGGCCCTGATCGGGGATGAGCACACTTTCAATCACCTGCCCATCGGCTAGCACGAAGGCGTACTTGATCGAACCATCATGGGATTCTTCCCGAGCCTGCAGGGCGGCCTGGCTAATCTCAGCAACTTCAAAAAGCCTGGCCCTAAAGGCCTGGGAGATATCGCTCATCTGGGCAAAGGAGCTGATCCCCGGTCGATAGAGCCAGGAAAAAATCTGCCGTCCCCTGAAGGCAGGCTCCCCAAACGAGCCAACAAAATCAATCAGTTCGTTCAGACGAAAATTCTTCAGATCGGTCTTATGGGGAACGTCCACGGCTATGAGCTCAGTCAACTGTTGTTTTTGGCAAAGACGTCCATGAAGTCAACCAGACGTTCGACCCCTTCCAAGGGGAAGGCGTTGTAAATTGAGGCCCGGATGCCGCCAACTGAGCGATGTCCTTTGAGGCCGTTTAAGTCTTTTGCGAGTGCCTCTTTGACAAATTTGGCCTCAAGCTCCGGCGTGGGCAGGGTAAAGGTGATATTCATCTTAGAACGACTCGTTTTCTGGGCATGCCCACGATAGAACGATGTAGAATCAATGGCTTGATAGACCAAGGCTGCCTTGTGATTATTCCTTTCGCTGATGGCCGTCACTCCCCCCTGAGCCTTCAACCACTTCATGACAAGTCCCACAGTATAGATACCAAAGCACGGTGGGGTGTTGAACATCGAGCCTTTATCGGCGTGGGTCTTGTACTTGAACATGGTCGGCAGGGTAGCGGGGGCTTTATCCAGCAGGTCATCACGAATAATCACCACCGTGCAACCGGCGGTACCCATATTCTTTTGCGCGCCGGCAAAAATGATACCAAAGGAAGAGACATCGACCGGACGGGAGAGGATGTCGGAACTCATGTCACAAACCATCGTGGCCTTGGTCTTGGGAAACTCTTGAAACTGAGTGCCGTAGATGGTGTTGTTGGAGACGAAGTAGAGATACTCGCTAGCGTCGGCTGATGAAAAGTCGAGCGTTTCGGGGACACGATCAAAGCCTTGCCCCTCACTATCGTAGGCCACATCAACCTTGCCAATCAATTTGGCCTCTTTGATGGCGTTCTTCGACCACACACCGGTGTTGAGATAGGTTGCTACTTTTCCTTCACCAAGCAGGTTCATCGGCACTAAGGCGAACTGGGTTGAGGCACCCCCTTGCAGGAACAAGACCTTATAGTTGGAGGGGATACCCATCACCTCGCGAAGGAGTGCCTCAGTATCATCGGTGACGGCTATGAAATCCTTGCTACGATGACTCATCTCAATCAAGCCAATGCCGCTATTGTTGAAGTTGACGATATCCTGGGCGGCTTGAGTTAACACCTCTTGAGGAAGGGTGGCGGGACCGGGGCTAAAATTAAATACTCTTGCTGGCATTGTGGTTCTCCTGGTATGGGGGTGGGGATTCGAGTGGATTGAAAAAAAGAAGGTGTGTTTGCTTGGTGTATCCCTTTGGGCAAAAGATATGTCGCAGGTAAGACATGATGAAAATAATGAGTAGTATATATGAAATGTACTGTTAGTACGTCATAAAAGGCACTTTATCGTTTGGTCGACATTCCCTTCGAGAGCGGCATAATACCTTAAACAAGAAAAAGTTTCACAACCTGTTTGCCAAATACCTATTTTTTTCTTGAGCCAAAGCCGAGCCTATGAACAACACACGGACAACATCCCCCGAGGCCTTCAGCCACCCAGTGCTCTTTATGGCCGGGCCAACGGCGATCGGCAAGACAGAACTTTCTTTGACCATAGCTGATAAATTCGACTGCGAGATCATTGGAGTAGACTCTATGCAGATTTATCGCTATATGGACATCGGAACCGCCAAACCTTCGCCAATCGAACGGGGTAGGGTGCCTCACCACCTGATTGACTACGTGTTGCCCGATGAAGACTACAGCGTCTCACGGTTTATCCATGATTGCCGACGGGCTATTGGCCAGATTCATGAACGGGGACGGCTGCCGCTGTTGGTTGGTGGCACAGGGCTCTATTTTGCGGGCCTCGAACGGGGCCTCTTTGCGATGCCAACGATTGATCCGGCCCTACGACAAAGCCTTCAGCAAGAGTTGCAGTCCCGTGGTCGGGAGGTATTGTACGATGAGCTACGGACTGTCGATCCATCGAGCGCCAGCCGTATTCACCCCAACGACACCTATCGCTTGTTGAGGGCCTTAGAGATTCTCCGTGCTACCGGCAAGCCATGGTCGGCTTATCTTGCCGAACATCAAGGGACGCAAAGGCCGTGTCCTGTGCCCAATCTCCTTAAAATCGGCTTGCATCGTGAGCGGACTGAACTCTATCCGCGAATTGATCGTCGAGTCACGGCTATGGTTGAGGCTGGGCTCTTGTCCGAAGTGAAAGAACTCTTGAAACGAGGCTATTCGAAGGCATTGCCGCCCATGCAGTCGCTGGGGTACCGCCATATGGCGACCTATCTCGATGGTCAATGGACTTGGGAGCGGGCAGTTGAACTTCTTGCCCGCGATACCCGGCACTACGCCAAGCGACAGATGACCTGGTTCCACGCCGATCCGAATATCACTTGGTATCATCCTTGCCAAACGGAAGCGATATGTTCAGCCATCAGGGCCTTCTTGGCAACAGCCAACACCTGACATATTCTATTATGAATATATAAACTATCAATTGATAATACGTGATATTTTGACTAACAACGCATTGAAAAGCTTTATCAACAAGGAGTGGACTTTTCTGCAAGCATCCCCTCAACCCGTTGAAATTTTACAGGCGGCACTCCACATATCTGCCCCTCTCGCCAAAATCCTAGTCCAACGTGGCCTCGTCTCTCCCGAGAAGGCCCAAGAGTTTCTTGCGCCTTCCTTGAGTCAGTTACCCCAACCTTGGATCATGCAGGGGATGCGGGAGGCGGTTGAGCTTATCTTTCAAGCGATAACGGAGAAGCGGTCTATCGTTGTTTATGGTGATTATGATGTCGATGGGGTTACGGCGACCGCTGTTCTGATTCTGTTTCTCTCTGAGATTGGGGTGAAATGCCATTCTTGCCACCCCAATCGTTTCACCCACGGTTATGGCTTGAAAGCCGATCTGGTAAACGAGACACTGATCGATGACCAGCCTCCAGGCCTCTTGATTACTGTCGATTGCGGGATCTCTGATGTTTTAGAAGTTCAAAACCTGGTGAGGAGCGGTTGGCAGGTTATCATTACCGACCACCATCAACCTCCTGAACCACTGCCGCCCGCCCATGTTATTCTCAACCCTTGGCAGAAGGGTTGTCAATTCCCAAGCAAGGACTTGGCTGGGGTAGGCGTGTCCTTTTATTTGGCGATGGGAATCCGTAATCATCTCCATCAAATGGGATATTGGCCAGCAAACGTCACACCGCCCAACCTAAAAAAATTACTCGACTTGGTCGCTATTGGCACAATCTCGGACATGGTGCCCTTGCGGGGAGTGAATCGAGTGTTAACCAAGGCCGGGCTGGAGGTGCTTGCCCATACGGAGAATCCTGGTTTGCGCGAGCTGCTGTCCCTCTGCCACTGTCCAGTGGGCCAACCCCCAAATACGGAAGATATTGCCTTTCAACTTGGCCCGCGATTGAACGCTGCGGGGAGAATGGGTGATGCCAAACGGGCCTCACTCTTGTTGTCATCTGACGATCAGCACTTGGTTAAATATTTAGCCGATATCATCCAGCAGGAAAATATCGCTCGTCGCGATTTGACCAGTCAATTCGTGGTTGAGGCGAGAGGGGTGATCGAAGCCCAAAATCAGCTTGACAACTCCTGCCTGATCATCCATGGCCACAATTGGCACCTTGGCCTTTTGGGTATCATTGCCTCCAGATTAGTTGATCAATTCGCCAAGCCCGTCTTTGTTTTTAGCGGCACGGATACCTTGAAGGGGTCAGCCAGGTCTATCCCCGGCATCAATATCCATGAGTCATTAGCCGCTTGCGCCGACGAAATCCTGACCTTTGGCGGGCATAGCAGCGCCGCAGGCCTCTCCCTAAAGGAGGCGAACCTTTCCACCTTTAGGGAGCGAATAAATCAGGCCATACAAAGACAACTGACTGACAAAGCGATAAAAATTCCTCTGAATATCGCCTTGGTAATCTCCCCGCAAACAGCCTTTACTGACCTCGAAGCCCTCGGTGATCAGCTTGCCCCCTTTGGTCAAGAAAATCCCGAGCCTATCTTTACAACCGAAGAGCCCTGTCGGTTGAGAAATATGAGCGTTATTGGTAAAGAGAGGAATCATCTTCGCTTCTTGGTCTCGTGGGATGGGATGAAAGGACGTTGGCTCGATGGGATTGGTTTTGGGTTCGCCAAGATGGTGGAACAGTCCGTCAATGGCGAAGCGCGCTTAAGGCTGGCTTTTAGCCTGAAGAAGAATTACTTCAATGGTCAAAACAAGACGCAGGTTACGCTTCACGATGCGCTCATTCCGTCTGCGGACTGACGTTGTGATTTGATGAAAGTGAGAGATCGAAGGCAGGCTATCTCATTCTCTATGCGTCATTCCGCTTAATTGCACATAATATGCATTATGCGACATTGAGTCTTGGCGGCCAAGAGGTGTGCTTCAGCATCAACTTCGGCATTTTTCTATTTACGCCAGCAAGCTAACGTTACCTTCTCTTTGTGTTTACGTAATTTTTAACGATTTAATTTAATATTGAGGTTTCATGCGTATGGATCGAACGGTATATCAAGAACCGCTGGTCAGCCGTTATACCAGCCAAGAGATGCAGCATCTCTTTTCCGAACAGAAAAAATTTGAGACTTGGCGTCGTTGCTGGATCGCTTTGGCGGAGGCCCAGCACGAATTAGGCCTCGAGCTGGTGAGCGCTTCGATGGTTGAAGAATTGCGGAACCACACCACCGATATCAATTTTGAGGTGGCGGCTCGCAAAGAAAAGGAGATTCGTCACGATGTCATGGCGCATGTCTACGCCTATGGCCTGCAATGCCCAACGGCGGAACCGATCATTCATTTAGGTGCCACCTCGCAGTTTGTCGGCTGCAATGCAGACCTCTTGATCCAGCGGGAGGCACTACAACTGATCAAGAAGTCACTGCTCAAAGTTATTCGCAACTTGGCAAATTTTTGTTTGAAGCACAAGGATGTGACAACCTTGGGCTACACCCATTATCAAGCGGCGCAACCAACCACCGTTGGCAAACGTAACACCTTGTATGTTCAAGATTTGCTCATGGATCTTGACTACGTTGAATCCTTGGAAAAGCAAGTCAAGGCCCGTGGTGTCAAGGGAACGGTTGGCACCCAAGCGACCTTCATGGAGTTGTTCAAAAATGATCATCAAAAAGTGAAAGAACTTGATAAGCTGGTATCGTCAAAGCTCGGATTTAGCGATATTTTTGAAGTTACAGGTCAAACATACACCCGCAAGCTCGATATGAAGACGGCGGAGACCTTGGCCGGTATCGGGGCCTCAGCCCACAAGTTTGCCGTCGATCTGCGCCTGCTCTCTAATCTTAAGGTGCAAGAGGAACCCTTCGCCAAAAATCAGGTAGGCAGTTCGGCGATGGCCTATAAACGCAATCCAATGCGTAGTGAACGGATGACTGGCCTTGCCCGTAAGCTCATGGGACTCCCCGCCAACTTTGCGGCCACTTACGCCAATCAGTGGTTTGAACGTACCCTGGATGACTCCGCCATCCGGCGGATGGACGTGCCGCAGGCCTTTTTGTTGGCCGATGCCATCTTGCGATTATTTATCAATATAACTGACGGAATGGTTGTTTATCCGAAACAAATTGGTCGTCATCTTTCCCAGGAACTCCCCTTCATGGCCACAGAAAAAATCTTGATGGCCTGCGTTGAACGGGGCAAGAGTCGCCAAGAGATGCACGAGGTGATTAAAGTCCACTCGGTGGCCGCTGGCTTGGTGGTCAAGGAGGAGGGCAAGGATAATGACCTCCTGCAACGCTTGGGTGAAGACAAAGAAATCCCCTTCTCTTGCCAAGAACTCCTCGACCTAATAGGCGATTCTTGTCAATTTTCTGGTCGGGCCGGGGCTCAAACCGAGGAATACATTCGTCATACCGTCCTGCCCAGGATAGCCAACTATGACTTCTTGTCGGGCAACGATTCAGTTGATCTTCAGGTTTGATGGCTCCTGACCCTTTGTCCACCCTCCCCTTGCGGATCGATCCCCGACGGATTGCCTATCTCAAGTGTATCCTCGAGGGCTATGACGGCATGGCGCTAATGTCCACGGTCAATGCCAACAATGGCGATATCGTTATCCGTTACCCCTCGTTTTTTCATGACGATCTCTTGGCTATCATCGACGATGTGGCCCTACGCATCCTTCCTGCCCATGTCCAATAACCCGTTATTCTATATCGAAACCTTCGGTTGCCAGATGAACGAGCGCGACTCGGAGATCATGGCCCAACTGCTCTCTGAAAGTGCCCTGCCCTGCTCTGATATGGCGGATGCCGACATCGTCTTAGTCAACACCTGTAGCATCCGAGAGAAGGCTTCACAGAAGGCCTTCTCCCTGCTCGGTCATTTGAAATATCTTAAGCAGAAAAAACCCGATTTGATTATCGGGGTAGTTGGCTGTGTCGCCCAACAGGAAGGCAAGAAGATCCTGCAACGCATGCCCCATGTCGATTTGGTGATGGGACCGCAAGCCCTCTATACCCTCCCTGCCCTACTGGCGGATATCCGTTGCAAGCACCGGCGGATTGTCGCCATCGAGCAATCAGCCAACTTTGTCATCCCTCCGTTCTTGCCAGAGGTTGGCAGTGGCCCCAGTCATAAACGTTTTATCACCATCATGCAGGGCTGCGATAATTTCTGCACTTATTGTGTAGTTCCATACACTCGTGGACGAGAGGTAAGCCGAAATTTCAATGAGATAATCGATGAGGCTAAGCTTTTACTTGATCATGGAATCAAGGAGATCACCCTGCTTGGCCAAAACGTCAACTCCTATGGACGAGACTCAGGGAAGCCTCACGCCCATACCTTCGCCCAACTGCTGCGGGCAGTGGCCCAACTCACTGGCCTCAAGCGTCTCCGCTTTACCACCTCGAACCCCAAAGACCTTACCGATGACCTCTTGCAGTGCTTTGCCGATGTCCCCCTGCTCTGTTCCCACTTTCATCTGCCAGTGCAGTCTGGTTCCGACGCTGTGTTGAGCAGGATGAATCGTCGCTATTCTCGGGCCCGCTACCTGGAGTTGGTTGACGCTTTGCGACACTATCGCCCAGACATTGCGGTGACCACCGACATCATCGTTGGCTTCCCCGGCGAGACAGAGGCTGATTTTCAAGCGACCTACGACCTTGTCGAGCAGGTTCGTTTTCACGGGGCCTACTCCTTTAAGTATTCCGATCGACCGCAGGCCAAGTCGATTCACTTCGCAGACAAACTTTCTGAAGAGGAGAAGTCTGCCCGGCTGGCCATCCTGCAAAAGCGGATTGACGAGATCATCCTAGAGCGCAACCAAGAGGCCCTGCAGCACCGGGAAGTGGTGATGGTCGAGGATGAGAACAAGGGGCGCCCTGGCCAATGGCATGGCCGCACCAGCAACAACACGATTGTTCATTTCGATAGCGATAGCCCACTAACCCCAGGGCAGATGGTGGGTGTCTTAATTACTGAGGCCTGCGAACATTCTTTGCGAGGAGAAATTGTCCATGATTGACCTGCATACCCATACCTTTTTTAGCGATGGCGAACTGGTGCCAGCCGAACACTTACGCCGGGTGGAAGTTTTAGGCTATCAGGCTGTGGCCATCACTGACCATGCCGATTCATCAAACCTTGACTTTATTGTCCCCCGCATTGTCCAGGCCGCCGCCGATCTCAACCGCTTTTCCAAGACCAGACTGTTACCGGGCATCGAATTGACCCATGTCCCCCCTGGCCTTTTTCGAGAGTTGACCATTGCCGCCCGCGAGTTGGGGGCCTTGATTGTGGTTGGTCATGGAGAGACCGTGGTTGAACCGGTTGTCCCCGGCACAAACTTGGCTGCCATCGAGGCTGGTGTCGACATCCTGGCCCACCCCGGGTTCATCAGCGAAGAAGAAGCCCTGCTCGCCGCCAAAAAGGGGGTTTTGTTAGAACTGTCGGGACGTAAGGGGCATTCACTGACTAACGGTTATGTCGTCCAAGTCGCCACCAAGGTGGGGGCCAAACTCGCGGTCAACGCCGATGCCCACGGGCC
>Ga0172375_10008572_pt1 | contig 13715 bp, 17 predicted proteins | sample LakKiv1m_FD_114537 | JGI IMG/M metagenome (GOLD analysis project Ga0172375, IMG submission 114537) | Freshwater microbial communities from Kabuno Bay, South-Kivu, Congo - kab_092012_11.1m | ecosystem: Environmental > Aquatic > Freshwater > Lake | place: Democratic Republic of the Congo...
ATCGACGACGGCATCCTCGACGTGGTGATCATCCACCCGCGGCAGTTCCTGTCCTGGATCACGGTCGCGATGCGCGTGCTGCGCAAGAGCACGATCGTCGACGAGACGCTCGACCGCCGCACCGGCTCCCGGGTCAGGGTCAAGGCGTCGTCCGACACCCCCCGCCAGCTCGACGGCGACTCCGTCGGCGAGGGCCGCGAGCTGCACATGGAGTGCATCCACGGGCGGCTGCTGGTGCGCGTGCCGCGCTGAGCTTCCGAGGAGCCCGCAGGCATCCGGGTGCTCGCCCCGCTCGCCCCTCAGCCGCCATGGGGTCGGGCGTGCTCGATCGCCTCCTCCTCCTCGGGCGAGAGCTGCTGCTCGCACGACCAGGAGGAGATCGACTTGGCATAGGTCCGGGCCTCGCTGCGGCCGTGGATCGAGGTGAGCACGACCCCGTGCCCGGCGTCGTCGAGGACGGCCAGGCTCCAGCTGAGGTGGCCGCCGACGTCGCCGAACGCGTCGTAGCGCACGACCGACAGGTGGCGCAGCGCGTCGGCGCTCTCCGCCTTGAGGGCCGCGACCTCCTGCCGCAGGCCGTGCACGTCCTCGGGCAGCGCGTCGACCCCGTCCGCGGCGGGGCGCGGCGTCGTACGGCGGAGCGCGAGGCCGGCGACCACGCAGGCCACGGCGGCGAGGGCGACGGCAACCACATCGAGCATGGGGCGACCCTATGTTCGGGGGGCGGTCACGGCCCGTCGGACACGGCCGGAGGTGACACACTCGCGGACGTGACTGCTCGACGGATCGCCTACCAGGGAGAGCCCGGCGCCAACTCCCACCTGGTCTGCCAGCAGGCCTACCCCGAGTGGGAGCCGCTGGCGTGCGCGTCGTTCGAGGACGTCTTCGCCGCCGTCGAGGGTGGCGATGCCGGCCTCGCGATGATCCCGATCGACAACTCCATCGCCGGCCGGGTCGCCGACATCCACCACTTCCTGCCGACCTCCGACCTGCACATCGTGGGCGAGCGCTTCCTGCGCATCCAGTTCTCCCTGATGGCGCTGCCCGGGGCGGGCATCGACTCCCTGCGCACCGTGCACAGCCACGTCCACGCACTCGGCCAGTGCCGCGGCGTGATCCGCGAGCTCGGGCTCACCCCGGTCGTCGCGGGTGACACCGCCGGAGCGGCGCGCGAGGTGGCCGAGTCGGGCGACCCGACCCAGGCAGCGATCGCGCCGCCGCTGGCCGCGGACATCTACGGCCTCGAGGTGCTGCGCGAGGAGATCGAGGACGAGGACCACAACACCACCCGGTTCGTGGTGCTCTCGCGCGACTTCGAGCAGGCACCCGCGGGCAACGGCCCGGTCGTGACGACCTTCATCTTCAACGTGCGCAACCTCCCGGCCGCCCTCTACAAGGCGCTCGGCGGCTTCGCCACCAACGGCGTCAACATGACCAAGCTCGAGTCCTACATGGTCGGCGGCCACTTCACCGCCACCCAGTTCCTCGCCGAGGTCGACGGCCACCCCGACGACCCGCCGGTCCGGAACGCGCTCGAGGAGCTCGCCTTCTTCACCACCGAGGTCAAGGTCCTGGGTGTCTACCCCGCCGACGCCTTCCGTGCCGAGTGAGCGCCCGCGCGCGGTGACTGCGACACTCGCGCGGTGATCGATCTCCTCGTCGTCGCCCTCGCCTTCGGCGCCATCTTCGTCGTCGAGCTGCCCGACAAGACGTTCATCGCCACGCTGGTGATGTCGACGAAGATGCGCCCGCTCTTCGTCTGGATCGGCGTCGCGCTCGCCTTCCTCGTCCAGACCGGCGTGGCCGTGGGCCTCGGCACCGCCGCGTCGTTCCTGCCCGATCTGCTCGTCCACGTCGTCGCCGCGCTGATGTTCACGATCGGCGCGATCATCCTGTTCCGCGCGGCGCGCACCGCCGACGTCGACGAGGGCGCGCAGGAGGACGAGTACGCCGCGAAGGCCGACTCCGGCGCGCACGGCTTCAAGGTCGTCGTGACGTCGTTCCTGGTGCTCTTCGCCGCCGAGTGGGGCGACCTGTCGCAGCTGCTGACGATCTCGCTGGTCGCCAAGTACGACGACCCGCTGTCGGTCTTCCTCGGCGCGTGGGGCGCCCTGCTCGCGGTCTCCGGCCTGGCCGTGATCGTGGGTCGCCTGCTCCTGCAGCGCGTGCGCCTCTCGGTGCTGCACTACGTCGGTGCGGCGGTCTGCGTCTTCATGGCAGCCTTGACGGTGTGGGAGATGACACGCTGACGCAGTCCGTCCACGACCGCTTCGTCGCCGTCAACGGCGACCACCCGATGACCGCCGAGGACGACGCCTACGTCCGCGACCAGTTCGTCCCGGCGACCGCCGAGGCGATGGAGCTGATGCTGGCCGACCGCCTGCCGCTGCCGTCGTACGTCCTCGGCGACGGCACGCCGATGGTGCCCGCCGACCACGGGAGGCCGGCGGAGGTCGCGGGCGGCGTCGACCGGCTGCACGACTGGTTCGTGGCGTTCTGGGAGGGCGACCCCGCCACGGGTGAGCAGGAGTGGGTGCACTACCTGTCCGGGCAGTACGTGTGCCTGCGGGAGGTGATGCCGCTCCGGATCAAGCAGCGCGCCGAGCGCATCGCCGAGGCAGCCGCCGCCGTCGACCTGCTGCGGCGCGATCCGCACGACGGCGTCGCCCGCGGGATGCTCGGCGAGGCGGTCGACGGCGTGCTGGGCGTGCCCGGACTCGAGGCCCTGCTGCGGCCGATGACGGCGTACGACCGCCTCCGGTTCGGGGGACCCACGGTCCGCGAGCAGTGGGTCGACGGCCCGCGCGAGGCGTTCCTCACCCCCGTCCCACCGGCCTGGCCGCTGCGCACCGAGCGGCTCGTGCTGCGCCCCTACGAACCCGCGGACGTCGACGCCTTCGCCGTGGCGTGGGCCTCGGAGGAGTGGACCAGCCTGCTGCTGAGCCGGCCGATGAACCGCGCCGAGGTCGCCGAGATGGTCCGCCGCCGCGCGGAGGCCGGGGACGGCGTGTTCATCAGCCCGCCGTCGCCACCCACGACGGCACCGTGGTCGGGGACTCCCTGCTGCACCTGCAGGGCACCGGGCTGAGCGAGGGCGAGATCGGCTGGACGGTCCTGCCCGGTCACGGGGGCCACGGCTACGCCACCGAGGCCGCGCGAGCGGTGCTGCGGCTCGGCTTCGAGCACTTCGGCCTGCGCCGGATCGTCGCCAACCTCGACGCCCGCAACGAGCGCTCGGCCGCGCTCTGCGAGCGGCTCGGGATGCGGCGCGAGGTCGACCGGATCGCTGACTTCTGGTCCAAGGGCACCTGGACCAGCTCGTACGAGTACGCCCTGCTGCGCGAGGAGTGGGCCGAGGCGCCGGCCTGAGCGATCCGTCCGTGGGGGGTGTGACCCCGGGTCGTCGACGACTTCCGCCGCGCGTGCGGACCGGGCCGCGAGCGATAGAGTCCGCGACATGGTCACCACCCCTCACGGAGCCGACAGCGAGGTCGGCCGCCTGGCCACCGTCATGCTGCACCGCCCCGGCAACGAGCTGAAGCGGCTGACGCCCCGCAACAACGACCGCCTGCTCTTCGACGGCATCCCCTGGGTGAGCCGCGCGCAGGAGGAGCACGACGCCTTCGCCGAGACGCTGCGCGACCGCGGCGTCGAGGTCCTCTACCTGACCGACCTGCTCACCGAGACGCTCGAGAGCGAGCTGGCCCGCAACCACGCGATCACCAGCGCGCTGTCGGGGCTGCACCTCGGCGACACCATGCGCCGCTACCTCGCGCAGGCGCTGCGCGAGTGCTCGCCGGCCGAGCTCACCGACGTGCTGACCGCGGGCATCCGCAACGACGAGGTCAAGGGCGGCCACGGCCTGGTGACCAGCCTGCTCGACCCCCACGACTTCCTCATCGACCCGCTGCCCAACCTGCTCTTCACCCGCGACTCCAGCGTGTGGGTCCGCGACCGCGTCGCCGTCACGAGCCTCGCCATGCCGGCCCGCAAGCGCGAGACCCAGCTGACCGAGCTGATCTACACCGAGCACCCCCGTTTCGCCGGCACCCGCAAGATCCACGGCTGGCACAACGAGCACGTCGAGGGCGGCGACGTGCTGCTGCTGGCGCCCGGCGTGATCGCCGTCGGCGTCGGCGAGCGTACGACCCCGGCCGGCGTCGAGCGGCTCGCGCGCCAGGTCTTCCACGCCGGCCTGGCCCACACCGTGCTGGCCGTGCCGATCGCGCAGGAGCGCGCCACGATGCACCTCGACACCGTCTGCACGATGGTCGACGTCGACAAGGTCGTGATGTATCCCAACGTCGCCGACACGCTCCGCGCGGTGACCGTGACCCTCGACGACCCCGGGTCGGGCGAATCCGACCTGTCGCTGAGCGTCAGCGGGTCCGAGCCGTTCCTCGTGGCCGCCGCCAAGGCGATGCAGATCGACACCCTCCACCAGATCGACACCGGCCTCGACCCGGTCACCGCCGAGCGCGAGCAGTGGGACGACGGCAACAACACCCTGGCGCTGGCACCGCGGGTCGCGGTCGCCTACGAGCGCAACGACGAGACCAACGACCGGCTCGAGGAGGCCGGCATCGAGGTCGTCCGGATCGCCGGCTCCGAGCTCGGCTCGGGCCGCGGCGGCCCCCGGTGCATGAGCTGCCCGATCAACCGGGAGCCGCTGCACGCCGGCTGACGACCGGCCGGGGCCGAGACCCGATGGACCTGCGGCGACCGATTCCCTCCGCGGGGCATCACGTTTCGCCCCGGTGGATCGTTGAGGGGGCATGACTGAGTCCATCCTCGAGGCCCTGCCGCCCGCCGACGCCGAGCGCGTCCTCGCCGCAGGCCGCGCGCTGACGCTCCCGCAGGGCTGGTCGCCCATCGCGGAGAGCACCCCCGCCGACAAGGCGTACCTCATCACTGCCGGCCGCGTGTCGGTCCGCAAGGGCGGCGTCGAGATCGCCACCCTCGGACCGGGTGCCGTCGTGGGCGAGACCGCGATCGTCAACCGAACGCTCCGCTCGGCCACCGTGGTGGCGCTCACGCCGCTGAGCGTCGTGCACTTCACCAGCGAGAGGATCGAGGAGCTCGCCGACGAGATCCCGGCCTTCGGTGCCGCGCTGCGGGCCGCCGCGGCGGGGCGCGTCGACCGGGGCTGAGTCGTTGGACGTGCCGACCGACGTCGCGGAGGCGATGGAGTCCTACCTGCTCGGCCAGGCGCCGAGCCTGACGAGGGTCCAGGTGGCCGAGCGGGCCGGCGTGCCGCTCGAGCTCGCGGTCACCCTCTGGCACCAGCTCGGCTTCCCGCACCACACCGACGACGACGTCGCCTTCACCGAGCACGACGTCGAGGCGCTGCGCCTCTCGGCCGAGCTGGTCCGGATCGGCATCCTGTCCCCGGAGTCGCAGGCGGCGCTGGTCCGCACCTGGGGACGCAGCTTCGCCCGGCTCGCCGAGTGGCAGACCACGCTGCTCGCCGAGGTGGCCGTGGAGGCCGGCGATCCCGCGGAGGCCCTCACCGACCTCGCGACCGACGTGCTACCGCGCGTCGAGGCGCTCCAGGCGTACGTCTGGCGTCGCCACCTCGCCAGCGCGTCCCAGCACCTGCTCGGGGACGCCGACACGCTCACCAGCGGCGAGGCGCAGCTGTCGGTGTGCTTCGTCGACATCGTCGGCTACACCACGCAGAGCCGCAGCCTCGACGGCGCCGAGCTGGTGGCGTGGGTCGACTCCTTCGAGCAGGACACCACGACGCTCGTCGTCGACCGCGGCGGCCAGGTCATCAAGACCATCGGCGACGAGGTGCTGTTCACCGTCGCCGACCCCGTCGCCGCGGTCGAGGTCGCGCTGGCGCTCACCGCCCGGGGCGCGGACGAGGACGACCCGTTCCCGGCGGTGCGGGCGGGGATCGCCCACGGCGCGGTCGTGCGCCGCCTCGGCGACGTGTTCGGCTCGACGGTCAACGCCGCGTCCCGGCTGACCTCGGCCGCCCGCCCCGGCAGCGTGCTCGTCGACGCGGGGGTGCACGAGGCCCTGACCGCGCACGAGGAGGACGGCGAGGACTCGCCGTGGCGCTGGCGACGGGTGCGCCGGCTCTCGGCCAAGGGGTTCACGAACCTCGAGGCCTGGCGGGTGCGGTCCCGGCACGGAGACGACTGACTGGTCCAGCACACCGTTGTCCGCTCCGCCCCACGAGGAGCACACTGGTGCTCGTCGTCCTCAGGAGCAGCGCCATGGGCATGTTGCGAACCATCAGGTGTGCGGTCGGCTGGCACAGCTGGGAGCCGCCCGTCGGGCACGTCGGGGGTGCCCACCACACCTGCCTCTACTGCGGCAGGACGAAGGCGGTCGACACCGGCCGCCCGCCGGACGCGCACGACAAGTCGGACATCCACTCGTAGGGCTCTTCGGTGCTGTCCGGCACGGCGCCGGGCCCCCGAGACGTGAAAGGCCCGGTCGTTGTTGACGGGGGAAACAACAACGACCGGGCAGAGACGAATCTACTCCGCTCGCGAGCGCCGGCACAACCGTTGGCCCGGTTGTGTTCGCCCCGTGGCCGGATGGTGGAGCGAGTCTTACCGGATCGTCACCTGGCGGTTGGCAAGTCCTGCCCGCGCCGAGCGCTCGGCGGCGCTCAGCTCGCCGCCCTGCAGCGCCTCCTCGAGGTCGGCGGCGAAGCGCGCGGCCGGCTCCTCGAGCACCTCGGCGCCGGTGCCGACGGGGAGGTCCCACACCGGGGCCAGCAGGCCGTGGGCGCGGAACATGCCGACGAAGCGCGAGCCCTCGGCGACCGAGTCCTGTCCGGCGGCGTGCAGGCGCGCGAGCGCGTCGAGCAGCTGGTCCTCGGGGTGCGGCATCACCCAGCGCAGGTGCTCCTTGGTGCCGACGTCGGTCCAGTACGCAGCCTCGACCGTGGTGAGCCGGCTGGTCGGCATCACGCCGCCGTTGGCCTGCTCGAGCGCGGCCTCCATGCCGGCGTCGCGCTCGGGGATGTCGTCGATCCAGTACTCGAAGCCGTCGTGCACCGTGATGTCGAGCGTCTCGTCGGTGATGAGGTCCTGGAGGGTCGGGCCCTCGCCGGGCGCCGACATCAGCCCGACGATGCCCGGCTCCTCGGTGGCCAGCGCGGACTCGAGCACGGCGCCGAGGTCGCGCGCGGGGTTGCCGTAGGAGTGCTGGACCTGCAGGCCCAACCAGATGTCGCCGGACTCGCGGACCATCGCGGGAGCCGCACCGGGCAGCAGGGTCGCGAGGCGTACGGCGCGCTCGCCGTCCTTCAGCGTGAGCGGGGCGGTCGCCGCGGGGACCAGCTCGCGCAACGCGATCACGTCGCACTCGCTCGGCATCCCCTCGAAGGGGCGCGGGACGAAGGTCGGTGCGGCGCCACCGGCAGCACCGTGGCACGCCTTGTAGCGCTTGCCCGAGCCGCACGGGCAGGGCTGGCGCGGCCCGACCTCGCCGGCGGCGGGGGCGGACGGGGTGCGGGAACGGGACTTCTTGGCCATGCCCGAACCCTAGTCGGGCACGAGGAACGAGTGCCCGGCGTGGGTGAGGGGGTTGAGCAAGCCCGCGTCCGAGCCTGCGAGGACGCGTCAGGCGTGTCGAGACCTGACCCTGTTCCGCGGACCGCTCAACCGACCGACGACAGCAGCTCCAGCATGTAGGCCGGCCGGTCGCTGATGACGGCCGTCACGCCGAGGTCCAGGCAGATCTGGAGCTCCTCGGCGGTGTTCACGGTCCACACGTGGATCTCGCGTCCCGCCTTCACCAGGTGGCGACCGAGCCCGGGGTGGGCGCGCAGCTCGTCGATCCCGGGGCCGATGATCCAGTCGTCGCCGACGACGGGGCGCAGCACCGGCCAGTGGTGGGCCTTGTCGACGAGCATCACCACGTCGAGGTCGGGAGCCAGACGGCGCACGCGGCTGACCGCGTTGAGCGAGAAGCTCATCACCCGCACCGGGGAGCCTGCGCGGTCCCACCCGAAGTCGCCGAGCGTCTCCACCAGCCGCCGCTCGACCAGGCCGCCGTAGCGGGTGGGGTGCTTGGTCTCGATGGCCAGCTCGACGTGCCGGTCGTAGTCCGCGGCCGTCTCCAGCAGCTTGCGCAGCGTGAGCACCTTGCCGTGCTCGGGGTCGCGGTCGGGCGCCTCGTCGTCGAGCTCGGACCACGGGTTCTTCCACGAGGCGAAGTCGAGCTCGTCGAGCTCGGCGAGGTTCATCGTCGACACGAGCCCCGTCGTGGCGGCCGTACGCCGGAGGTCGCGGTCGTGGACGCACACGAGGTGTCCGTCCGCGGTCAGCCGGACGTCGCACTCGAGCGCGTCGGCACCCTCGTCGAGGGCCTTCACGTAGGCCGCGAGCGTGTGCTCGGCCGTCTCGTGGCTGCTCCCGCGGTGGGCCACCACCTGCGGCCGGGACGGGCGCTGTGGACGGCGACGGATGCGTGGCGTACGACGCATGCGCTGAGCATCGCACGTCCCCCGGCCGCTCGGCGGGATGTCCCCGCGGTCGCCGGGATCACGTCGGTGGTCTGGACCGCACGCGCTACAGAGGTCGGAAATCGGACCGGATCCGGTCCCGTGCGGGGAATCCGGCCCGCCCGGGCCGCGGCATGGCTAGCCTGCCGGGAGAGCAGCACCCGATCTCGTGCGTGTGGGGATACGCCGGGGGGCTGCGCGGGAGAAGAGGACAGCAATGAGCACACCCATGCCGTCGCGTCGCAACGTGGTGCGCACCGCCGCCTGGACCGTCCCGGTCGTGGCGGCCAGCACCGCCGTGCCGGCGTACGCCGCGTCCTGCGGCAGCACGACCTATCGCTACACCCTGAGCTGGCGGACCGTCCCCTACGGCACCACCACGAGCGGCTCGGGGTCGACCCTGACCAAGACCGGCACCGCCAGCGTCCCGGGGCCCACGGGGGCGTCCCCCGTGATCGCCACCTTCACCAGCACGCAGGTGGGTGTCGACAGCCGGACCTCGGCCAACCTGACCGTCCAGGCGGCGAGCTACCCCAACGTCGGTGGGACCGGCGGCACCGGGCTCCTGCTCCAGCACCAGGGGATCTCGGTCGGCCGGAACACGAGCCGGCAGGTGGTCCGCATCCAGTTCGACCGGGCCGTGACCGGACTCCGCTTCACGATCACCGACATCGACGCGCACAACGCCTCCGGGAGCAGCCAGTCGTCGGACTTCTACGACCGGGTCGAGCTGACCGGCAACCGCACCTTCACCGCCACCGGGCGCGGGGGAGGCAACGTCTACGTGATCGGCGCCGGCGTCGCCGGCGCGGAGACCAACGCCAGCCAGGGCCCCTGGCGCATGTACAACAACAGCACCCTGGCGTCGGACAACGGGGACGACGCCGGCAACGTCGCGGTGACCTACGCCCAGGCCGTGCAGGACATCACGCTGACCTACTGGAACGCGCGCGGGACGGGCAACCAGGCCGTCTTCCTCAGCGACTTCACCTTCGACGCGCTCGGCTGCTGACCCCACGTCGGCGCCGGGCCCCCGCGTGTCCCCACGACACGCCGGGCGGGCGGTGCGTGAGGCACCTGCACAGCACAACCCCACCCACGCCTCACGCACCGCTCCCCCACCTCCACCCGCCGCCCACCCCTGGGCGGCGGTGTCATGCTGAACGCCATGTCGTGGGTCGCGCAGTACGTCGTCGCCGTCGTCGTCTTCTGCATCCTCGACCTGGTCTGGCTCGGCACGATCGCCGAGGACCTCTACGACCGCCACCTCGGCGACCTGCTCGCGCCGTCGCCCAACGTCGGCGCGGCGGTCGCGTTCTACGCGCTGTTCATCGCCGGCCTGCTCTACTTCGTGATCCACCCGGCCGTGGCGGCGCGGTCGTGGCGGCGCGCCGCGGGAGCAGGCGCGTTCTTCGGCCTCGTCACCTACGCGACCTGGGACCTCACGAACCTCGCCGTCGTCCGCGACTTCCCGGCCGCGCTCGTGCCGGTCGACCTGGCGTGGGGGACGTTCCTGGCTGCCGCCGTGTCGACCACGACGTACGCCGCGGTGCAGCGGATGCCCGCCTGGGCGCGCGGCACCTGAGGAACGTCAGTGGACGTGGTCGCGCCAGTCCGCAGGGACGCGACCGGCCGGCCCCGGGACGGGCTGGTCCTCCGGCCGGCTCTGCGGGTCGGCGAGCCGGGGCCCGACCAGCCCGACGGAGCGGGTGAAGTCCCAGAACCAGTCCTCGCCGGGCTCGAAGCTCTGCATCACCGGGTGACCGGTCGAGGCGAAGTGAGCCGACGCGTGCTGGGACGGGCTGGAGTCGCAGCAGCCGACGTGGCCGCACTGCGCGCACCGACGCAGGTGCACCCACCAGCCGCCGACCTCCTCGCACTCCACGCAGCCCGTGCCGGACGGGGCGACGCCAGGGTCGATGCCTGCTGCCATGCCACCAGCGTGCCCCGTCGCGGTCGGATGTGCCAGAGCCGGACCACCAGGACGACCACCAGGACGACCACCAGGACGACCACCAGGACCCTGCTCGCCCTCGGTGTGCGCAGCGGCGGTGCCACGACGTACCGGGCGGCGTCGGGCAGCATCTACGCCCGCGAGAGCAGCCACTGGGACATCACCTGCCACACCTGCGGCTGCTGAGGGGCTCGTGACGGGCGCGGGCGCCTTCCTCGACCGAGGATCCCGCATGACACCGACGGCGGCGTGGTCCCACACTGGGGCCATGCCGTCGTCGAGCCAGTGGGTCACGTTCCTCGTCGCGTCCCTCCTGTTCATCCAGGTCCCCGGCCCCAGCCTGCTCTTCACCATCGGTCGCGCCCTGACCGTCGGGCGCCGTGAGGCGCTGCTGTCCGTGGTGGGCAACGGGCTCGGCCTGCTCGTCCAGGCGGCCCTCGTCGCCGTCGGGCTGGGCGCGGTGGTCGCGGCCAGTGCCACGGCGTACACGGCGGTCAAGGTGCTCGGGGCGGCGTACGTCATCTGGCTCGGGGCACAGGCCATCCGCCACCGCAGCGACGCCCGCCTGGCGATGGCGGGATCGGTGCCCGTACGCCGCGGGCACCCGGTCCGGATCGGCTTCACGGTCGGCGCGACCAACCCCAAGACGATCGTGTTCTTCGTGGCGTTCCTGCCACAGTTCGCCGACCCGGGGGGACCGGTCGCGCTCCAGACGCTGCTGCTCGGCGTGGTCTTCGCGGCCATGGCGGTCGCCTCCGACACGGTGTGGGCGCTCGCCGCCGGCACCGCACGCCAGTGGTTCGCCCGTCGACCCGAGCGCCTCGACGCCCTCAGCGCCTCCGGAGGCACGATGATGATCGGCCTCGGCGCGACGATGCTGACCGTCGACTGAGGCCGACTCGCGGTCAGCCCGCGATCGTCGAGTCCAGCGAGGAGCGCAGGGCGCGCAGGGTGCGCTCGAGCAGGTCCACCGTCGGCGGCGCGAACCCGGTGCGGGGGATCCCGTCGGGCCACCACGTCGGGTTGTCGACGGGCAGGCCGACCGTGCCGCGCAGGAGGGCGAACATGGGGACCTCGGTGTCCGCCACGACGCCGCCGGAGATGGTGCGGTCGAAGTCGGTGCAGACCGGACAGATCAGCAGGATGCAGCGGTGCGTCAGGACGTCGTCCGTCGGGTCGAGCAGTTCTCGATACATTGTGCCACCCCCCACTGGGCTGTTGATTCCGCCGTGTCGCTGCCACGCTGGTGCGGATTCCAGTGGTATGGAGCGTATGGCCCGCGGGCGGTCGCCCGGGTCGTTGTTACCGGCACGTGGGCGCTGCGTGGGCCTCGTGGGCACCTGGTGGTCGCCCGACCCACGCGCGGTCCAGACCAGCGCGCCGGGCGGCGTGCGCCGCTGGTGCCGCTGCACGCCGCCCGACGACGCCGGTCAGGAGATGGCGACCTTGTCGTCGTCGGGGTCGGCGGACTTCGCCCGCCGGTTGGCCCACAGGCTCGTGGCGATCGTCGTGGCGAGGATGCCGAGGATCACGAAGAGCGAGGTGAGGGTCGGCACGTCGGGGACGGACGGCCACACCAGGTGCGCCCAGTGCAGCACCAGCTTGAAGCCGATGAAGCCCAGGATCGCGGCGAGGCCGTAGCTCAGGTGCGCCAGGGCGCCGAGGGCGCCCTCGAGCACGAAGTAGAGCGCCCGGAGGCCGAGCAGCGCGAACGCGTTGGTCACGAAGACCAGGTAGGGGTCGCCGGTGATGCCGTAGACCGCGGGGACCGAGTCGACGGCGAAGACGACGTCGGTGGCGAGCACGGCGACGGTGACGAGCGCGAACGGGGTCAGGGCGCGGGTGCCCTTCTGCACCACGGTGAACCTCGTGCCCTCGTAGTCGTCGCTGACCGGCATGAAGCGCCGCATCACCTTGACGACCCGCATCTCGGCCACGTCGACCTCGTGGTCGTGGCCGCTGATCGCGTCACGAAGGAGCTTCACACCGGTGAGCAGCAGGATCGCGCCGAAGACCAGGAAGACCCAGTCGAATCGGGACAGGGCAGCGGCGCCGAGCGCGATGAAGATGCCGCGGAGCACCAGCGCGCCGACGATGCCGTAGAGCAGCACCCGCTGCTTGAGCACCTCGGGCACGGCGAACGCGGCGAGCAGCAGCATGAACACGAACAGGTTGTCCACGCTCAGCGTCTTCTCCACGAGGTAGCCGGTGTAGTACTCGAGCCCACGGTCGCCGCCGTGGACGTTCCAGACGTAGAGGCCGAAGGTCAGCGGCAGGGCGACGTAGAAGGCCGACCAGGCGATGGCCTCCTTCATCGAGACCTCGTGCGGCTTGCGGGTGGCGATGAAGTCGACGACGAGCAGGGCGAGCACCACGCCGATGGTGACGAGCCACAGGGTGGGGGACGCGATGGACGACATGGGTCTCCTCAGGATGGATGTCCTGAGGTCTCCCCCGCCGCCGGACAGACGGCCGCTCGCCGGAGCGCCTGCGGAGGCGCCGTAGTGACCGACGAGCGTTGGTGGGGTACTCCCCTCGGGGCCGAGTCTAGGTGAACGGGCAAGGGACCGCGAAATCGCTCGCAGCCCGTAGTCTCGCCGGCATGGACGAGCTGGAGTACGACGTCGTCGTCATCGGCGGCGGGCCGGTCGGGGAGAACGCTGCGCAGTACGCCGTCGAGGGCACGGCCATGACCGCCGTCGTCGTGGAGCACGAGCTGCTCGGCGGCGAGTGCAGCTACTGGGCGTGCGTGCCCAGCAAGGCGCTGCTGCGTCCGGTCGCGGTCGCCGAGGTGACGGCCGACCTGCCCGGCGTCTCGACCGCGCACGTCGCCCCCACGGCGCTGCTCGAGCGCCGGGACGCCTGGGTGTCGCACTACGACGACTCCGGCCACCAGGAGTGGGCCGAGGGCGCCGGGCTGGCCGTGATCCGCGGCACCGCCCGGCTGACGGGCGAGCGCACCGTCCGGGTGAGCACCGCCGACGGCGACCGGCTGGTCCGCGCGCGGCAGGCGGTGGTGATCGCGACGGGCAGCGCCGCGCGCGTGCCCGAGACGTACGCCGACGCACTCCCCTGGGACTCCCGGGACGCGACCGGGGTGGTGGAGGTGCCCGAGCGCCTCGTGGTCGTCGGCGGCGGCGTGGTCGCGTGCGAGGCCGCGACGTGGATGTCCGCCCTCGGCTCGGCGGTGACCCTGGTCGTGCGCGGCCAGCGCCTGCTCGGGCGGACGGAGCCGTTCGCCGGCGACGCCGTGCTGGCGGGCCTGCGCGAGCGCGGGGTCACGGTGCTGCTCGG
>Ga0172375_10008575_pt1 | contig 13712 bp, 12 predicted proteins | sample LakKiv1m_FD_114537 | JGI IMG/M metagenome (GOLD analysis project Ga0172375, IMG submission 114537) | Freshwater microbial communities from Kabuno Bay, South-Kivu, Congo - kab_092012_11.1m | ecosystem: Environmental > Aquatic > Freshwater > Lake | place: Democratic Republic of the Congo...
CGACTCAACCGCGTCCATGGCCAGCTTGACCATCTTCCCCGCCGCCGCCACGCCCGCCGCAGCAGCCACCGCCATCCGGTTGGCGGCTTGATCCGCGCTCTTCGCAATGGCCCCGAACCGCCGTTTGAACGCAACCTCATTATTCGCCAGCGAAGCATTGGCCTTGCGCAGCCCCTCGCTCCACTCCTGGTCATATATTTTCAGGTACGCTGCTACCGTGCCGGCTTTCATTTCAACGGCCATGCGATTTCCTCTCCCGAATTTCCGGGAACTTCACCCCCCGCGCCAGCGCCGCCCGGATCACCTCCGGCGGAGCCTTCGTATACCGGCAAATCCGCTCCACCTCGTCCTCATCCTGCCCAGCCTGCTCGTCATCCCGCATCCCCTTCTCCAGCGCCTCCCAGCACTCCCGCGCCTCGCGCCCATGATATCCCGCCGCCGCCGCGATGGCTTGCATATATGCCGTCTCGTGCAGCATCCGCCGCTCATACCGCGCCTGCGCCTCCGCCAGCAGCACCGCCTGCTCTACCGTCAGTTCGGGGTCGAAGGGGTCGATACCAGCGCGTCCGAGGAGGAGGAGGTATCCGCCGATGTAATGTCGAGCAGCCGCTTCATCCTCAGCAGTTGCGCCTGGCGGACCTTCGGATTTGCCAATGCGAAAGGGACCGGGTTATCCTCCATCATCGCCGCGATGATAGCCTGCCAGTCCTCCGGCTGCAGCTCGTCCAGCAGCTCCACCCCGATATCCGGCACGAACAGTTGCAGCCACTCCACGCTCACCAGCCGCGCGTCATTCCGCTCCTCCGCATACATCCCCATTGCCACCTCCGCAAGGTGATCCGTTACGTGCTCCTGCGTCAGTGTCTCTCCCGCCGGCGGCAACGCCAGGTCCGTCAGCAGCAGACTGTAAGCATAAATATGCCTGTCCCAGTCCGGCACGCGCAGCCGCCGCACCGTCACCCGCTCCCCGCACGGCAATTCGATCTCCCGCTGCCGCGCCACCGCCTGTGAAATCGTCTTCATATTCCCCCCGATTGTCGGAGCGCGTTCCGATGCAATCGGGACGCGCGAGATTCCCCCCATAAAAACGCGGGACAGGCCATCACTATTGACGGCCCGCCCCGCGCTATCCCCGGTGAGGGGGAAGGTCACCGGGGATAGCGCGGGATCGCGGGCTTCCAGCCTGCTCTCCGCTACGCCTCCGCCAGCAGAGCCGACAGATCGATCTCAATCAGCTCCTGCGTCGATTTCGCCAGCGAGCGGAACCGCACGGGAACGCCGCTGAAATCCTTGTTCCAGGTGAGGCTGATCGTGCCCGTGAAAATACACCGCCGGATGACGTAGATGCAGCCCGCGCTGTCGATCCACATCACCGTGTGCTCCGCGCGCGTCGCGTCGCCCAGCACCTTCACGCGCTTCGTGGTGTCATCGTAGCTGCCGCCCAGCGCCGCCGCCAGCAGCTCCCCGTTGTGGTATAGCTGCCGGAACGATGCGCTTACCATCACCCCGTTCATGCGGCTTTCCACCAGCACCGGCGCGATGGCGTCGTCCACCGGGCACTCGAACTCCTGTGAGTCCGCGTCCGCGCTCACCCCGTCCGGGCCGGTCAGCCCCACGCACAGCCCGTCCACGAAAAAACGGCTGCACATCAGAAACTTGATCTTTGTCTCGTCCTTGTTGTCGGTAGAGTCGTAGATGATGATGCCATCGTCGTCGGTGATATCATCGCCGCCGTTGTCCGTCACCACCACGTCCTGCGCGCCCAGCGGCGTCGCCGGGTTGTCATCCGCGTAACACTCGATCTCCGTGTCGCTCCAACTGTCGATGATCGCCTCTACCCCGCCGATCTCCACGGTGCCGTAACCCTGGCTCGCTCCGAAACCGGTGCCCTGGATGGTTATCAGGTCGCCGCTCTCACCGCGCTCCGCCGCCATCGGGCTGATGTCGGTAATTGTCATGATTGTAACCTCCTCGGTTAGTTCGAACGTATCGCCGGTGTCATAGGTGACAGTCAGCGTGATTGTGTACCGCCCGCCCGCGGCGTAGCGATGGTTTGCCCGCGCCCCGGAGCCGGCGGCACTGCCGTCGCCCCAGTCCCAGGCATAATCCGTGATGGTGATGCCCTCCGGCGGCGTCACGCCGCCGGCATTCACTCCAATATTGAAATTATTGCGCGCAACCGTGAAGGCTCCGCCCGGCGGCGGCAGCTCCTCCGTGGTGATCTCCCGGATGATGACGAACGTCTCCCCGGTGTCATAGGTCACCGTCAGCGTCACCGAGTAGGTATCCGCTCCCGCGTAGCTGTGCTCCGCCGTCTCCCCGCTGCCGTGCTCCGAGCCGTCGCCCCAGTCCCAATCATAATCGGTAATGCTGTGCCCGCCCTCCGGCGTCACGTCCCCGGCGTCCACCGAAACGTCGAGATAATTCACCAGGTAGTCGAACGTCCCGGTGGGGGAGGCAACGTAGGTGATGCGCGCGAATTCCTGCGTCACGTACTGCAGGTGATATGCGCCCGGCGCCCCGCTGCCGCCGTTCGCGCCGATGATTAATTCCGCCGCGTTAATGCCCGCCACCGTCCACGGCTGTTCCGTCGCCGGGTCATTCGCGATGGCCGCGCTCTCATGGTCCGTCCAGACCAGCGCTTCTCCGACATAATCATTGGCGGCATTCGCATAAGCGGAGCTGGCCCCTGACCGCACTCCCGCCCGGCTGGTGGTGGCGCTTCCCTCCGAGGATCCCCCCGCCGCCGCCCGCCAGTTGAGATAGAGCCGGATCGATTTCGACCCGTTCGGAATCGGATCATCGGTATGCCCGAATAGGCTTTCACTCTGCGACGCCCCGCTCGTCCACTGCAGCGTCGTGCCGGCGTCATCCGCGACGGAATCATCCACCATCTCGTAATGATCGCTCCCCGCGGACGGCGAGATATTCGCCCCCTGGCTGATATCGCTGATTGGCCGCCAGATTTTCTGACCCATCTAAAACCTCCGTAGGGGCGATTGGCAATCGCCCCAAATTGCCAATATCCCTCAATCCCATAGCCAGGGGCAACGCCCCTGGAAAGCTCTTTCCTACGACCCCACCACCGTCACCGCCACTACCCTGATGTTAAAACCCGCGATCACCTTCCCCGGCTGCTGCGCCGCCCGCAGCATCGGCTCCTGATAGCACTCGATCAGCTCCACCCGGTAACCCGCCAGCGTCCACCGCGCCTTCTGCTGCAGCGCCGCGTACATCAGCTCCGCGCTCGCCAGCGCCGTCTCGCTGTCCCCGAGGTCGGCCACCCGGTTCACCTGGAAATTCGACTCGCGCAGGTTGCCCGCCGTCGGCAGCAGCACCCCCGCGCCGCCATACGGTATCACCTGCCAGTAATCCGCCCCCCGGTTCCCCGGCGCCGCCGGCCCGAACCCCCCGTGTACCGCTGCATCATCGATCTCCAGCTCCGCTATTCCACTCGCCAGCGCGCTCGTTAATGACATATCAACCCCTGGGATCGCAGGCTTCCAGCCTGCCTCCGGTCACTATCAACACTATTCGACCTCCGCCGGCATATCCGGCATAAACCCAAACTTCTCCCGAAACCGCTTCCGCGCCGCCTCCGCCAGTGTCCGCAGCAGCTCCCCGTCCGCCGCTACCTCCTGAATCGGCTGTGAAATAAATTTCGCTTGCCCCCCGCTCGGATGGTTCGCCTCCAGGTCCTCATGCACGATCAGCGCGTATTCCCGCGGCGCACCGCCCGCCTTTGCGCTGGCGAACACCCGCGCCACGTTCTTCGACGGCTGCACCGCGTAGGAAATGCCTTTTTTCAACGCCCCGGTCTTTACCGGGACAAGTTCCTTCGCCTTGCGCTTGATATCCTTCCCCACCTCGCGCAGCGCGATTTCCATGATCCCCGGCGAACCGCCGATTAATTTCGCCAGATTTTCCTTCACCGGCTTCGCGTTGACGTATACCGCCCCGATGCGCCTCGGTTTCGTTGCCATCACACTTCCCCTGGGATCGCGGGCTTCTAGCCTGCCTCCGGTCATGTCACCCCAGCACGAACGACAGCAGCCCCCGCTCCGGCTCCGACCGGTCCAGCACCTGCAGGCTCTCCCCGTTCAACGTCACCCGCTCCCCGATCTCCGGCACTTCCGCCAGGTCCTCCCGCATCAAATGCACCGTCAGCTCACCCTGCGCCGCCCCGGCCCAGCCACCCCCTCCCGGCAGCCGGAAACGCTGCCGCCCGATTATGCCCTTCAGCGGCTCACCCTCCGGCGTCAGCGTCGCCCCGTCGAACTCCAGCTCCTCCGCGAACTCATCCGTATTCCGCCCGATCGCCGCCTGATCCACCATTATCTGCTCGCGCAACGTCATATCACCCCCCTGGGATCGCAGGCTTCCAGCCTGCCTCCCGTGCCAGGCTACTCCAGCAAACTCTCCAACCGCGCCACCAGCGCCGCCTTGTTCGGGAACCGCGCCGCATTCTCAATCCCCAACGATTCCGCCAGCGCGTTCAATTCCTTACGCGGCAGCAGCCCGTATTCCGGCCTGGGAGCGCGGACCTCCTCACTGGGAGCGCGGACCTCCGAGTCCGCGAGTGTAATATCCTCCCCCGCCTCCTTTACCCGCTCCGCTATCGCCGTCGGAGCCGGTGCAGCCGAATCTTCCGCCGCCGGAGCTTCCGCCTTTTTCAGCCCGCCGTTCCCCAGCAGCTTCCGCCGCTGTTCCACCGGCAGCTCGTAATCCCATATCACCGACCCGCGCCGGATCATCCGCCCGCGGTACAGGATATTGCGCGTCACCTCGAATTTCTCGCTCGCGTGTTCCGCCATGGTGAACCTTTCCCGCGCCTGGTACAGCGCCTCTTCCACCTCCGCCAGTTGCCGCCCGCTCATTTCTGTAAATTCCGCGAAGCGCGCCCGCGCCGCCGCCGATGCCGCCGCATACGTTTCCGGCTCCCGCAACGCCCGGATCGCCGCTTCCCACGCCGCCGGCTCCTCGCTCTCCACGAAAATACCGGCTTCCCCCAGGCTTTCCCGCAGCCCCGCCGTCGGATAGGCAATGGTCGGAATGCCGCTCGCCGCCGCCTCCAGCCCGCACCGCCCCCACGACTCGCCGCCGAAGCTGGGAGCTATCAGGATGCCCGTCTCCGCGTAAACCTGCCGCATGTCCGGCGAATTCTCCAGCACCCGCACGTTCGCCGGCAGCGGCTTTACCATCACCTGCCGCCCGTACCCGCCCCGCGCGCCCAGGAATTCGATATCCGGCATGCGCGCCGCCAGCCGCCAGAACAGTTCCCCGCCCTTCGACCGGTTCAGGTTGATCAGCGTCACCCGCCGCCCGGGCCTTTCCACCCGGTACCGCTCCGCGTCAATCGGCGGATTCACCGTCTGGATATGCTTGACCGTGGGATACTGCCCGCGCAGCCACTCCGCGCAAATCAGCAGCAAAAGAAGATTCCGCCGGTCAACGCCGGCATAATTCAGCGCGCGCGGATTGTGCGCATACAGCGCCAGCGGTATATCCGCCCGCCGCGCCATATCCACCGCCCGGCTCGTCCCGTCAAGTTGCCCAATTACGATATCGTGCTCGCGGTACAGCCCCAGCACGTTCCGCGGCGTGCACACCACCCGCACCCCGTCATACTCGCCCTCCCGCGCGAAGTCCGGCGCGTAAACCGTCACCTCGTGCCCGCGCTCGCGCAGCCCGCACAGCAACCCGTGCAGCGCCCACTCCGCCCCCGCGTTCACCACCGGCAGATAACTCCCCGCGTGCACCAGTATTCGCAGGGCTCGCGGGCTTCCAGCCTGCCCTTCCTGGGATCGCGGGCTTCTAGCCTGCCCGACTAATCCCCGCATCCGCTCCGCATCCCCCATCGCCCCCTGGAACTCTTTCAGCCGTTCCTCATTCCGCGCCAGCTGCCCGCTCGCCCGTTCCCCCACCCGGCACGGGTCCTCCGGGTGATACAGATGCGCCGCGTCATGCGGCAGGCGCTCGCACTCCCCCGCCAGCGTCTCCACCGCCGCGGTAAAGGCGATGTCCTCATATGCGTAACCCACGAACCGCTCATCGAAGCCGCCCGCCGCCGCGAACGTCCCCCGCGTCAGCGCGAAATTGAAGCCCTTGCACAGCTCGATCCGCTTCCCCACGCCGGTGATGCGGATCTCCGGCACTTCATCCGCCGGCCCGCTCGTTATCCGCGCCGTCTCCTCCGCCGTCAGGTAATCCACCCCGCGCCACATGGTCAGCGCCGTCCCCGCCCGCGCCCGCTCCACCGCCGCCCGCGCCTCCGCCGGCTTCACCAGGCAGTCGGCGTCCAGGAAGAGAAACAGGTCGGTGGTCGCCTGCCGCGCGCAGTTGTTCCGCATTCGGCTCCGGTTCGGCAATTCCCCCGCCGCGTGACCATCCCCCGCGAGGATGATCTCCGCTTCCGGCAAATGATGGCTGTAATAATCGAGCAGCCAGTGGATGAACCGGTCCCGCGCCGCGTCGCCCCGGCTGTACGGCATCAACAGGCTGAACTCCGGCGCCGCACCCCGCTGCTCATTGATAATCCGCCGTATCTGTCGGGGACTGTCCCCGTCGCCGGATCCCGTGCGGAAATGACCGCGCTCGTCAAGGGACTGTCCCCCCGCATCGTTATACCGCTTCCACAGCTCGCTCGCCGCCTGAAACATCCCCGCCTTCACCGCCAGCCCCCGCGTGTTGCGATGGTGCAGGTGATAAATATTCCCGCCCGTCCTCACCAGCGGCCCCGCCAGCGCGTCAGCGGCAATCCGAAAAATCCAGTCCTCGCGCCCCCACGCCGTTATCCGGTCATCGTACCCGCCGATTGCCCGGAACGTGATGCGCGGGATAAGCGTCACCCCGCCCACGCTGTAATCGTCGGTGCTTTCCGTGATCCATTCCGCCGGCGGCTCGAATCCCTCACTATACGGTTCGCGCAGCAGCTGCTCCGTCGCCTCCCGGCCTATCATCCGGTAACCGTGGTACGGCGCAACCCACGCCGCCCCCGCCCGCAATGCCGCCAGGCCATCCGCAACCGCCGCCGCCGGGTAAAAAATATCCGCGTCCGTGAAGAGCAGGCTATCCCGCGTCGCCCGCCTGGCCCCCGCGTTCCGGCTGCGCGCCGCGCTGAAATTCTCCCCCGCCTGCCCGTCATCCGCCACGATGATCTCCGCGCCCGGAAAGGCCGTCTCCAGGAAGCCCACCGTCCAGCGGTAATTAGCCGCCCGCTCCGCCGTGCACTCCCGGTACGGCACAATAATCGATAACTCCTCGAACATTTCCATTCCGTCTCCCCCGCGCCGTTCGGGGACTGTCCCTAAAAACCGGCGCCCGTGCGGAAATCATCAAGCCCGTTTAGGGACTGTCCCCACCTATAGGCAAGCCCCCGCCGCTATCTCCTCGATCCGCCGCAATATCGCCCCCGGCTCCCGCCGCACGTAGCAGCTGTCCCGCAGCCAGGTCAGGAACCGCCGCCGCAAATCCTGCTTCGGCCTGGACTTCAGCATCATCGCGATATCGGTCGCCAAACCCGCGCCGCATGGCCTGCTCACCAGCCCGGCCTTGATCCATGCGTCCCGCCCGATGGCCAGCACCCGCAACCCCGCCTGCATCGCCTGCAAGCCCACCGAGCTGTTCACCGTCACCACCCCGCGCGCCGCGCGGAAGATATCCGGGATCGGCACGTTTTTGCACCAACTCACCCGCGGGAAGCGCTCCCGCATGCGCGGGTAGGCCTTCCTGTCCTGCTTCATCCCCGCCGGATGCTCCTTCGCCAGCAGCGTATACCCCGCCGGCAGCGAAGTAGCTACCGCGTTGAACACGTCCTCCATCCCGCTGTAGCCGTGCAGGTGATATATCATCTGCGTGTCCTCGATCACCTGGCAGGGGAAGAAAATCGTCTTTTCCGGCAGCGCCGGCAGCCGCTCGCCGAACCCCGCCGGCGGAACCCGCCACGCCGTCTCCTCAATATCCCCCGCCGGCTCCACCCCGGCGAAGTATTCCGTTGGCAGCCCCGCCGCGCTCGAATAGCCGTTCACCCCGCGCGGGTCGCACTGCAGATAATCCGCCCACGGGGAAAGCTCCATGAAGGCCACCGGCAGATCGATCTTCCGCGCCGTGCTCACCGCCTGCGCCCGCAGCTCCGGAATCATCCCGTTCCACACCACCAGCGCCGACGCATCCAGCAGGATGCACTCCAGCAGCCCCCGGTCATATGCCGTGGCCGACACCTCGCGCCCGCGCCGGTATTCCACCAGCAGGAACTCCCGCGGGTTGTCCGCCCGCCAGCGCAGCGCCCGGCACTCCCCCGCCAGCTCCATCACCGGCGGATAAATCATGCTCCCGGTGGCGTCGTCGTTCCCATCTATAATCAGGAAGGTAATCATTCCCACCACCGCATTCCCAGCGAATATTCCGAAATGCCGCGAATCTTGTAGTAATTCCCCTCGCGCGCCTGCACCCGCCGCCCCAGCATCGCCGCCGCTATCATCACGTGCGCCCGGTCCGTGTGGATCTCCTCATGCTCCGCTATCCGCGCCAGCCACGCTGCCAGCTCCGGGATAGTCAGCGATATATCCTCGTTATCCTCCGGCAGTTCAAACCCCGCCCGCTCCACATCCGTCCGGTAAGCGTGTAGGAGCGCGGACCTCCGAGTCCGCGAGTCAAGTTTTTCTCGAGCCGCCCCCCAGTCATAATAAAACGCGCAATCATGCGCCAGCCGCGCCCGGCACAGCGACAATACCAGCGACATTGAATACCGCTCCCGGCAAAACACCGTCGCCCGCGTCCCCCGCAGCCACGCATCCACCTCCGGTACCACCGGGTCGAAGCTAGACGGTAGCACGATCAACCGCGCGCAGCTCTCCTCCACCCCCGCCAGCAGCCCCGGCATCTCGTGATGCGCCCGGCACCAACCGCCCGAACCCATCACCAGTACCGTGTCGTCCGGCGACAGCAAATGCGCCGCGTTGAATATCGACGCCTCGCTCCAGCGCAGCCCCGCCTCCCGCAGCAACGCCCGCGTCCCCTCCCAAATGAGGTGGTCGCCCACGTTCCCGCCGCCCTGCAGGAATACCAGCCCCGCCGGCCGCCCGATCTCCTCCACTATCGCCCGCGCCCCATCCGCAAACCGCTCGTCAATCACCCGATCTCCCCCTATTCCTCATTCTCCATTCCCCATTCTATAGGGCTGGGGGAGAGGCTCACGCCCCTCCCCCGCGGGGTCGCCATCCATGGCATGGGCAAACTATGAGCTCGCCGGCGGCGTCACCAGCCCCGACAGGCTGTACCAGCTGTCAACTTCTGCCATGCATGCCACCGGGCGGGAGTTGATTTCCAACCATTCGCTATGGCCAGAGATGTCAGCGAATTCGCGGACATAGAACTCCTCACTGAACCATGCGTTTTCCCGCGCATCCCGCACCGCGCCATAGGCATAGAGCACCTGATTCCGCTGATTCGACGGGAAATACACCGCCATGCCACTCGGAATGAACGGCGTGCTATCTCCTTCGTCGCTCGTATAGGTGGCGCCATATGCATAGCACATGGTGTCGATTTCACTGATGTAGCCGATCCGGTAGGCGGCTGGATAGTCCAGCGGTTTCGACCCGAAAATCGGATCGATCTGCCCGACGTTGTTCAGCAACCTGGCCTTGACGTTCGCATTTTTGATGAACGCGCTCTGTGTGTTCGGGGACATCACCAGCACATTCGGAATCGGCACGCCTGCGTTGGCCGATTCATTGCGAAGCGTCATAAGGTCCTCTATCGGGTCGGAGCCTTCCGCGTCCCACGCCGTTAGATCATCCACATTGTTGTCGAAGTCCAGGTCAATGGACTGGGCATAGCCCCCGCGTCCGGTGAGGTTGATCGTGCCCTGCGTGAGTTGCTGTGCTATCATCCACTCTATTCGGCGCCGGACCATGTCCTTGCCTTCGGCCAACCGCAGGTCTTTCCACAACTTCACCCGGTCAGTCGTTGTGATAGCCACCGCCTGTCCGGCATCATTGATCTGGAACTGATCCTCGCCCATTGCCATTGTCTCGTAAGCACGAGACATGTCCCACATGGGGCCGAGCAAAGGTGCCTCGATATCCCATTCCGTGTAGCCGATGTGCGTCATGATTATGCCGCCCACCGTCCTCGTGGTTAAGGGAGCGAGTTGACTGCCTCCCTTGTACAGTTGCATTCTGATCGTACTGTTTCCCGACAGCGTCGGTACCCGGTTCCCAATCACCAAATCGAACAGGAACATGGGCGCCGGTGGAATCTGACGGATTAGCGCGGTCAACATCGTACTCATCTTCATACCTCCTCTAAAAATCTCCCCCATTACCACGGATAATCCGCTCTACTTGCGCAGCAGCGGGAATATCCCCACGGCCTCCAGGTTGTGCCGATGATCGGCTATCGTGTCGCCGGTTCCGAACACCAGCAGACTCTCATCCACCTCGCCGTGCAACAGCACCTCCCCGCTGGCCGCCCCGCCGCTCGTGTCCAGCGCATGCAGCAGCACCGCCCGCGCCGTCTGCGCGCCGTCGCTCACCCCCACGTCGCTCAGCTTGTAATGGCCGCCGCTCGTCAGAATCCCCAGCACCGAACCCGCTGCCAGATTTTGACCAGTTGCAATCGTCACCTCCCGCGTAACATGCGGGTGAGAACCCGCAATCAGTTGGGAGATGGTCACTGTGTTCACTAAGGAACTCATCTCGAACCCTCCTTCGTAATCTCCCGTCAACGCGGGAATCTGTTACAAAAAAACCTGCCCCACCTACGTGGAACAGATTTCAAAACACTACTATATCGCCTTCAATCCCTACCTCCGCAGGTACTCTCTGACTTTGTTGGCTCTGTTTTTTATTTGCTGCTGCTCCTCGCTCGTCACCGCCCCGTTGCTGGGCTTCACCCCGTTCACCGGCATCGCGTCACGCCGCAGCGCGTCCAGCCCCGCCGCCCGCGCCACGAAGCCGCCCTCCACCAGCTGCACCGCGAATGCCTCCGGCGTCACCGGATCCTCAAAACAAGCCCGCTCGCACAACGCCTCCGCCCCGCGAACCCGCCCCGCCAGCGCACGAATCCCCCGAATCCGCTCCCGCTCCCCCTCCGCACTGGCAGCGCATACCTCCTCACTGGGAGCGCGGACCTCCGAGTCCGCAAGTGTCCCCGCACTGGGAGCGCGGACCTCCGAGTCCGCAAGCGGTACCGGAGAGGAATTATCCGGCTCTTCGGAGTTGGCCGTTTCCTCCTCGGCGCCGGCATCGTCATCCTGCTCATCATTGGCGGCATTCTCGCCTGTTTCGGTAGTCTCTTCCGCCGCCGCCACCGCCTCCTCCGTCAGCAACGCCGCCCGCGCCGCCTCCGTCAACGGCAGCCGCGCCGCCTCCGCATCGATCTCCAACCCGTTCACCAGCAGCATCTTCCCGCGCAGCGTCGCCGCGATCGGCACCCGGTCAATCGAGGTGGCGAATCCCAACTCCTTCGCCTGCTGCGCGCTGATGAACGACTCGTCATCCATCAACTGCCGCAGCCGATCCTCCGGCAGCCCGGTGATTTCCTGATAGGTGGCCAGGATGGCTTTATCGATCTGCTTCAGATCGTCCGCCATCTTCTCCATCTTGCCGGCGTTCCCCCACGCCATGCCGCTCGCCCGGTGCACGAACAGCAGCGTGTTCGACGGCATGATCCGCTCATCGCCGGCGGCGAAGATGATGCTCGCCGCGCTCCCCGCCAGCCCGTCCACGTGCGTCGTCACCGGCGCCGGCCAGTTGCGCAGAATGTTGCTGATCGCCAGCCCCCCGAACGCCGAACCGCCAGGCGAGTTGATGCGCGCGGTGATGCTTTCGATTTCACCATCCGCCGCCAGCGCCTTCAGCTCCTCGGCGATTTCGTAAGCGGACCTATCATCCTTCCAGCTATCGGCTAACATGGTGATCAGCCCGTATAGCAGCAGCGTCACGCGCATTTTCCCCGGCGCGCTCCCCGCTTCCGCCTTCATTTCCCAAAATTTCGTGCCCGTCTTTTCCGGCATATCATGCCTCCCTCTGCAAAATATCTACTCCGCAGGCGGCGTCCCCGGCGCCGGCTGCACCTTGCCCCCCGCCGTGGTGATCACCAGCGGCGCCATCCCCGCCTCCGCCAGCTCCTCCTCTTCCACCTGCTGCTCCGGCAGCACCTCCGCGTGGAAGTCCATCCCCGTCATCTCCGCCGCTTCCCGCGTCCGCGTGCTGAACCGGTTCGCCACCCGCTTCTCCGCCGCCGTCACCTCCTGCACCGGGTTGAGGATCGGCATAGCCGGGCCGTACCAGAACGCGCGCAGCCACGCCGCGCGCCGCAGCGGATCGTCGATGTCCGCTTCCAGGTTCCCCAGCAGCACCTGCTCGACAACGAACTCCTCGTAGAGCGGCTGGCAATAGTTCACCACCATGCGCCGCCGCCAGCAGAGGAAATTCTGCCAGGCGATCTGCAGCGCCGCCCGGCTGGCGGAGTAGGAGTTGGTGAAGTTCGCCAGCAGCACCTCGTAGGGTATCCCCAGCGCCGCCCCGATCTCCCGCGTTATCGCCGTGGTGAAAGCGTCGAAATTGGCGTTGGGCCGCTTGGGGTCCAGCATCACCGGCTGCTGCCCGGGCTCGCCGGCGATGATGTTGCCGTGCCCCATCTCCATGGTGTACTCGGCGTCATCGTCGCTCTCGCTCACCACCCGCTCCGCATCCGGGATCGACTGCCCCAGCGGTATCTGCGGATCGGAGGTGCCCATGAAGACCGTGAATAGCGACGCCACCACCGCGGCGTCCAGCTCGCTCTCGCGATATTTGCCCAGGTTGCGCAGCGGCTCGATGATCGGCGCGAGGAACGGCGCCCCGCGCCACTGCCCGGGCCGCTCGCTCCAGATCAGGAAAAGGACATTCCGCCGCCCGCTCTCCTCGCCGATGATGGGGATCCGGTCCGTATCGTTCGAGTAGCCCCACCCGCCGGAAGACAGCGGATGCGTGCGCGCCACGTGCAGCGCGACCGCCCGCCCGCCCGCGTCGATCTCCACCCCGTCGATGAGCTTCTCCCGCTGCCCCTCGAGCAGTTGCGTCGGGTTCCGTATTCGATCCGCCTCCGTGAGCAGCACGCGCAAACCGGAGATCTCATCATCACGCGGCTCATGGTATTGCAGCAGGCCCGCGGTATCCCCGCTCTGCAGCCACGCCAGCAGCGCCAGCGCCTGCAGCTCGTCGCCGGTGTTCAGCCCCTGCGCGTCGCACGCCCGGCTGCCGAAGTGCGCGGTGTACAGCGCCTCCGCCCGCCGCGCCCACTCCTCCGCCGCCGCCCGCTCGATGCCCAGCAGCCCGTAATCCGGCCGGCTCCGCAATCGGAGACCCGTCCCGATGGAGAAATTATTCAGCCGCGACAGCGCCGCCCTGGCCAGCGGATCGATCATCCAGCAACTGCGCGAATTCCGCCGCAACGTCGGCAGGTTGAGGTTGATATCCTCTTTGGGGGACAGACTCGACATCCCCCCGCCGCGCGAAAAACTCTTCTTCTTCGACGCGCCCCCCTCCGAATAACCAGAATTGGACACATCGCGCGCCACCTCGCGCGCCACCTCCAGCTCGAACCGCGCCCGCAGCCGCCGCCGCCCGGCCACCGGGTTCACCGCCTCGACCACCCGGTCAATGACGTTCCCCCGCGCCGCCCGCGCCGCCGCCCCCTCGATTTTCTCCCGCATCACCGCCATA
>Ga0172375_10008578_pt1 | contig 13709 bp, 9 predicted proteins | sample LakKiv1m_FD_114537 | JGI IMG/M metagenome (GOLD analysis project Ga0172375, IMG submission 114537) | Freshwater microbial communities from Kabuno Bay, South-Kivu, Congo - kab_092012_11.1m | ecosystem: Environmental > Aquatic > Freshwater > Lake | place: Democratic Republic of the Congo...
GAGCACGTCACGAAGGTCCCGCTCCGCATACCCGAGCGTTGCCCGGATGGGCGATTGACGCTGACGATCCAGGGCGGCGCGCCTCCCCCGGTGGTCTCGCTTGGCGGGATCGTATATCGGCCCTCAACACCGGCGCCCGCCGACAAGGCGCCTCCAACGAACGTCCGCCAGATGATCGCCCGTCTGCTTGAGCGAGAGACAGGCAACGAGATTGCCGCCACGCTGGCTCTCCCGTCAACGTCCGTCGCGGTTGGCGGAGAGCCCCTGAGAAGCCTCCCTCCGACGCTGGACGCTGCGCTGCGCTCGAACCGTGTCTCGGCCGTCAAGACCGATCGAGACGAGGTCCGTGCGGTGATCGCGACCGAGTGGGTGGTGAGCGGCCGCCACACCCTGATCCTCAACGTGCAGAAGCATGTCACCCATGAGCCGGCCAGAAGGGCAGAACCGCAGGCATCGCCGTCCTCTCAGGGGCAGCCGCCGGCCACCCCAACGGGCTCGTCACTCGATGCCGACTTCACCTTCGGCGCCCGCCAGACGCCGGCGGGCCGATCGGCAAGCAACCCGCGCAGCGTAACGAAGGCGAGCCGTACGCAGCCGGGGAAGGAGGCCGGGCCCGCGACGCCGCAGGCCACTGAAGCTACAGCCCCGACATCACGAGCCACCCCTGATGCGCCGATCGCGCGCGCGGCGCGGTTCTGGCGTCACAGCTCAAGGAAGGACTGGTTGGACGCCCAGCTTCGTGGCGTCGCCCTTACTTCCGCAGACGAACTGCGGCTGAGCCGAACGCTCACGCCGGTGTGCTCGGTCCCCGATGCGCTCGTGTGGTGCGTGGCCCCGGACGGCGCCGGCGGCGTCTACGCAGGTACCGGTACGGGAGCCCTCGTGGTCCATATCAGCGCCGACGGGACGCAGGAGCAGGTGGCCAAGCTGCCCGAAGTGTCCGTTCACGCGCTGCTCCGGACTGCTGACGGCGCCCTGTACGCTGGGACGGCGCCCAACGGACGTACGTACCGCATCGGCGCTGATCGCAAGCCCATCGTTGTACACGATGCAGACGAACCATACGTCCTGTGCCTGGCATCAGGTGCGGACGGCGACGTTCTCATCGGCACCGGCGGCGGCAATGGCTCCATCTACCGCGTCACCGCATCGGGAGGGTCCTCGCTCATAGCCGCCGGAGTGGACGAGCACGTTCTCTGCCTCCGCGGCGAGCATGGCGGGCTGTACGCCGGCACTGCAGGGCGAGGAATGGTGCTGCGGATCACCGCGGGGGGGCAACCGGAAGCGCTCTTCGACGCTCCCGGGCAGAGCATCACCGCTCTGGTGCGCATCGCCAACGGCGACCTGCTCGCCGCCACATCGCCTCGAGGCACGCTCTACCGCCTTGGCGAGGATGGCGCCTGGCGACCATACTACCAGTCGGCTCCGTCGGGCATCGCAGCCGTCGTGGCGACGCCCAGAGGCCCGACCGTCGCAGCCGGGTCCAATCTGATGGAGCTCGATGGTGCAGCCCGCGCCATCCCGTATGATCTGCCGCCCACAACGGAGGCGCTCTCCGTTGTGGCCACACAGGACGGGGCCGTGTGGGTGGGAACTGCCAATGCAGGGCAGGTGCTTCGCGCCGCGCCTGTGAGTGGAGGAAGGTCGGGCTCTCTGCAGTCGCAGGTCCTGGATGCCGGAGCAACGGCAAAGTGGGGGCGAGTGGTCCTCTCAGCCACTCTCCCCAAGGGCACCGATTGCCGTGTTCTCACCCGGGTCGGGGATGCCGCTGAACCCGATCGGACCTGGTCCGGCTGGTCACCGGTCCGTGCCGGTGCGACTGGCGCCCAGATCGTGAGTCGGCCGGCAAGGTACCTGCAGTACTGCCTGAGCTTGACGGCCGAGGCAGGCGCAGAGCAACCGGCCGTGCGTGAGGTCTCGATCTCGTATCTACCAGCCAACAGCGAGCCAAGCGTGGCGTTCCAGGCGCCGACCGGAGGCGAGCGGTGGTCGGGCACACAGACACTGAGGTGGCAAGCGTCCGATCCGGACAAGGACACCCTCAGCTTCGAGCTGGAGTACTCGAACGACGGAGGCGCCGGCTGGAACAAGGTACCCGACGACGCAGTGAAGCCCTCGGCCCCGAAGCCCGAGGCGCAGGGGGCCGGACCCGCCAAGGGGGCGGCCCCCGCACAGCCCCCAGCGTCGCCGCGACGGCCGCTAACCGTGGCCCAGGTCACCGGCGAGCTGGATCAGCACCCCGGCCTGCCTGCCGCGCTGCGCGAAGCGATACTGGAACGAACGCGCAAGCTCAACGCCGAATACGAGGCGGCTCGGGGCGACTCGCCCCCGGCGAAAGAGACACGTCCGACAAGCGCGAGAGAGACGGTGCGCACCCTCGACACCGCGAAGCTCGCTGACGGGGTGTATCGGTTCCGCGTCACAGCCACGGACGGCCCCAGCAACTGGGCCGATGCCCGCACTGCCGTCGCCGTATCGAATGACACGGTTATCTGCAACTGCCCACCCGTCGTCTACGTCCTGGCCGCGACACAGCGGGTTGCCGCCGACCGGACGGCTTCCATCGAGTTTGTCGGCGTCCAGACCACCGTCCCGCTGACCGCAGCGCAGTGGCGAGTGGACGACGGCGACTGGAGCGCCGCGGCGCCTGCCGACGGTGTCGCTGACGGCACGCTGGAGCGATTCGCCGTGAGAACAGCTCCGCTTGCGCCGGGAAGGCACACTCTCGAACTGAGGGTGTACAACGCTACCGGGCTGTCGAGCACAGAGAAGGTGACCGTAGACGTGCCGTGACGGCAGCGCCGGACGAGGAGGTCACGTGAAGCACATCTGGCTGTACCTGTCGAACGGCGACGTCGAGACGGAGCGCCGCCAGTGCATCGAAGAGGGCAAGGACCTCGGCCCGGTCGAAGACGAGTTCGCGAGAGTCCAGGCCCTTGATCTGGAGGACCCTGCCAACCAGCGGGCCGCGGAGGAGCTCCTCGATTCCACGGTTGCTCTTCCGACCCGCGACGGATTCCCTCACATCGAGCCATCCGATCTCGAGGGCATTCGCGCGGCCGTCCCGCCGCAGGCCACTCCGCCTGCGGCAGCGCGGCTCGGCGATGCCGAGCTGGAGGACAGGGTCTACGGGGCCTGGACGGGCCGCTGCGTGGGATGCCTCCTGGGCAAGCCCGTCGAGGGCTGGCGCCGTCCCCGCATGTGGGGGTATCTGAGGGATCTGGGCAGGTGGCCCCTTGCCGACTACTTCCGCTACGACGTGGTGGGCACCGATGTTCGCGAGCGCTACGAGCTTCAGGCGAGCGGGGCGTTCGCGGACCAGGTCGCCCACATGCCCGAGGACGACGACACGAACTATACGACCACGGGGCTGGCCGTCATGAAGCGCTGCGGGCCGCAGTTCACCCCGACGGACGTAGCCGACTTCTGGATGAGCGATATCCCCATCCTCCACACCTGCACGGCGGAGCGAGTCGCTTACCGTAACTTCGTGCGTCTCATACCTCCGCCGGCGTCGGCCACCTTCAGAAACCCCTATCGTGAGTGGATCGGCGCTCAGATACGCGCCGACTTCTGGGGATACGCCGCTCCAGGAGACCCGGCACGAGCCGCCGAGTACGCCTGGCGCGACGCCTCGATCAGCCACATCAAGAACGGGATCTACGGCGAGATGTGGGCGGCAGCAATGGTTGCGGCAGCGTTCACGGCGACGGGCATCGCCGGTCTGCCGGAGCTCGGGCTATCGCAGATTCCGGAGAAGTGCAGGCTTGCGGAGGCCGTGCGTCAGGTGATCGCGTGGAGAAACGAAGGCGTCGGCTACGACGACGCAGTGGAGAAGCTGCACGCAGTCTGGGACGAGACGCGGGCCCACGATTGGTGCCACACCATCTCAAACGCGATGGTTGTGACGATAGGCCTGCTGTGGGGCCAGGGCGACTTCGCCCTCTCGATCTGCCGAGCAGTCCAGCCGTGCTTCGACACGGACTGCAACGGCGCAACCGTCGGATCTATCCTCGGAGCCGCGCTGGGGCGCAAGGGCCTACCGACAGCCTGGGTTGATACCATCCACGACACGCTGCACACAGGCGTGGCCGGCTACCATGTGGTGGACCTCAAGACGATCACCCGGGACACGCTGGTTCAGATCGAGCGCTGCCGGCGCTGAGCATTGCTAAGGAAACGGCCACGATCCGACACGCGTATGGATGACGGTGCGCACCCGGCCGGGACTCGCCGTTCGGGATCGGGCGCCGCGGGGAGGAGACACGTCATGCCCAGAGTAGTGCACTTCGAGATACCGTCAGATGACCCCGAGCGCGCCGTTCGGTTCTACTCCGAGCTCTTTGGCTGGGAGTTCCAGAAGTGGGAAGGACCCATGGACTACTGGTTGGTCACGACCGGCAACAAGGATGAGCCGGGGATCAACGGCGGCCTCATGGCCCGTCAGGACGCCTCGCAAGGCGTCACCAATGTTGTGGACGTACCCTCTGTAGACGAGTACCTGGCCAGGGCGGAGGCCGCCGGCGGCTCCGTCGTCGTCCCCAAGATGCCGGTCCCTGGCGTGGGCTGGGTCGCGTACGTGGCCGACCCGGACGGAAACGTGACGGGTATGATGCAGGAGGACCCGAGCGCGGGAGGCGGCGCGTAGGGCGCCGAGTCGTATCTGCCGAGCGAGGTCCGAGCGGCAGCTCCGTTCGGGCCTCGTTGCGCTGACTAAAGGTCGGCCAGCATCTCCACAGCCTCACCCACCGATTCGCCGAACGCCTCGACCGCCTGCGCGACCTGCTGCTCCGAGATGACGGCGGGTGGTTCGAGCCTTATGACATTGGGGTTGTTGAGCGTGTAGGCCGCGATCACTCCGCGACGCGCCATCCCGTTGATCGTGAGTTCCGCAACGTCCTTTACGCTGAACTCCACGCCGACCATCAGCCCCAGGCCACGCACCTCGACCAGGGCGTCCGCGTGGCGCGACCGGACCTCCTCAAGCCCGGCACGGAGAAGCTCCCCGCGTGCCCGGGCCTGGTCCACCAGCCCGTCTCTCTCGATCACGTTAAGCGTAGCCAGCGCCGCAGCACAGGCAAGCGGATTGCCGCCGAACGTGCTGGTGTGCAGCAGCGGGTTTTCGCCGAACGCCTTCTCCCAAATCGGCCCGGTTGCCATGACGGCGCCGATCGGCATGACACCGCCGCCGAGAGCCTTCGCCAACGTCATCACGTCGGGCGCCACGCCGTAGTGCTCGCAAGCGAACATCGCGCCGGTTCGACCCAAGCCTGTCTGTACCTCGTCGAGTATCAGAAGCGAGCCGTTGTCGTCGCAGATGCGCCGCAGTTCGCGAAGATAGCCCGGCGCAGGGCAACGGATGCCGCCCTCGCCCTGAATGGGCTCGACCAGGACTCCCGCGGTCTGGTCATCGACGGCCTCGGCCACAGCCGAGACGTCGTTGAACGGGACGTGGACGAAGCCCGGTACGAGCGGATCGAAGGGTCGGCGGAACAGCTCGCGGCCCGTTGCTGAGAGTGAGCCCATGCTCTTGCCGTGGAACCCACCAACAGTGCAGACGAAACGAGTTCGGCCCGCGGCCACGCGGGCGATCTTCAGGGCCCCCTCGACCGCCTCGGTTCCGGAGTTGCATACGAAGGTGTACTGCAGGTCGCCGGGCGCCACCGATGCCAGCCTCTCCGCCAGCTCCGCGAGAGGAGCGCTGAAGAAGGTGCGGCTCGAGAGCGGCATACAGTCAAGCTGCCGCCTTACCGCAGCTACGACATCAGGATGGGCGTGCCCGAGAGTGAAAACGCCGTACCCTCCAAGGCAATCCAGGTATTCGGCGCCGCTTGCGGTCCGCACGATGCACCCCGAGGCGCTCACCTCGACATCGCCAAAGCCGCCGAACCTCATGAGGCTGGCAAGCCCCGGATTTACGAACTCCTGGTACTTTGAGATGATCGCCTCGACGTAGCCTTCCGCGTTCATGCAGATGCCTCCGGCTGCGTCTGGTAGAACTCATCCGTATGGCGCCACGCCGGCACGCCGAAGACTATGGTTGTCACGTCGCCGTAGGCGCGATGGACCGTGCCGGGCTCGATCAGCACGGTCACCCCGGCCTCAAGCTCCACGACGTCGTCGTTCAGCTCCATCCGCCCACGGCCTTCCAGTATGTAGTAGTACTCAGTGCATTCCTTGTGGTAGTGCCGGACGGAGTCCGTTATGTGCGTGACGTGCAGGTTGGCGACCGGCGTGTCGGCGGCCGTAAGGATGCGCGTGCTTGCTCCGCACTGCGACGCGACTACCGGCGACTCCGCCCTCTTCCTGTATATATAGCCCTTGCCCTTCATGGGTCGGTCACTCCTCTCCTTCGCGATGTCCGCCTCCCGCCCTCGCCTCAGCCTCGCGGCGTCTACCGCGACGTCGGCTGCGCCTGGCCTCCCGTCTTGCCGTACGCTTCCCGCAGCAGGCCAAGCGCGCGAGTCAGGACCGCGGATGCCGGGCTCTTCTTCCGCGCCTCCTCAACGTCCCGAATCGCTGCGCGGAGGTCCGCAGCGTCGCCCGCTTGCAGAGCTGTCCGGTACGCGGCCAGCGAGGCAGCCCCGTCGCCCCTGCACGCTTCGATGAGACCGATGTTATAGTGCACGTACGCCAGCTTCGGATCCAGTGCTACGGCCTTGCGGCTACTCGCCAGCGCCTCGTCCAGGCGCCCGGCTGAGTACTGGGTCCAGCCCAGGTTGCCCCAGACGGTGGGCACATCCGGTGTTGCGGAGAGGATCGCCCGGTACTCCGAGATGGCGTTGTCGTGCATGCCCTGCCCATCGAGAGCTGCCGCAAGCGAGAGGCGGACATCCAGGTCTCCCGGGTCGGCCTTCAGGAGCGCCCGGCACACGGCCTCGGCCTCCACATGCTGCTTGCCGCCGGCAAGGGCCGCAAGGTACGCAAGACGCGCGGGCCTGAGGCCCGGCGCAAGACTCACTGCGGCCCCGTAGGCCGCTATGGCCGCCCCCCAATCCTCTCGTGCCTCGGCGATTGCGCCAAGTTCCATGTGCGGCGCCGGGTTATCCGGCGCCCAGCCAAGCGCCGTCAACGCCGCGTCAGACGCTTCGGCGAGCCTGCCCAGCCGACGATAGACCGCCGCAAGCGCCAACACGGGCCGAGGGTCACCGCGAATGTAGGCGGAGGCCCTCGCAAGCTCCGTGGCTGACTCCGCGAGGTTCCCTGCCCGGTCGAGCGACGCCGCAAGGCCCATGCGCAGGTCCACCGAGAGCGGATTCAGTGCCACCGCGTCGCGGTGGGACTGGACAGCTTCTGCCTGCTTCCCTTGCGCCGCGAGGGCTTCGGCCAGTCCGACATGGGCCGCAATCTCCTTCGCGTTGGCCGCCAGCAACCGTCGGAAGGCAGCCTCGGCGCCCGAGGCATTGCCGCTGCGAAGGAGGTCGTACGCGGCCTTTGGGTCCGAGCCACCAGTGGCGCCGCCCTCCTGAGATAACGCGCCAACGGGAGCGCATCCAATGACCCACACGTATGCCCACGTATGCGCAGCCAACTGGAGCACTGGAAGGACGGCACGTCGGCGCGTCAAGTTCTCGCTCCCTTTCGCCTGAAGCTATCGTAGAGGGCAGCCAGCCATATGACGGCCCCTATGATGATGACCTGGTAATGCGGCTGGACGCCCTTGAGATCACAGCCGTTCTGTATGACCGCCATCAGGAAGGCTCCGATGAGCGTCCCGGCAACGCCCCCGGAGCCCCCCGACAGGCTTGTGCCGCCGATCACCGTGGCGGCGATTGCCTGGAGCTCGAGACCCACTCCGGCAGTGGGCTGTCCGCCACCCGTTCGCGCCACATGGATGATGGCGGCGAAGCCGGACAGAAGTCCTGAGAGCATGAACACCGTCATCGTGACTCGCCGGAGCGAGATACCTGAGAGCCTCGCGGCGTCGGCGTTCCCGCCCATCGCGTACACGTGGCGCCCCCAACCGGAGCGAGAGAGAAGCAGGTGCACGCTCCCGGCAGCCGCGAGCATCAGGATGAGCGGGTAAGGGATCCCGTCCGTGTCTCCCATGCTCAGAACGTGCCCGAGCGCGAACCTCTCGAAGCCCGGTGCGAGGCCGCTGATGTTGGCGTCGCGGGCGACCATGAGCGCCAGGCCGTTCGCCACGCCCATCATCCCGAGCGTCGCGATAAAGGCGGGCATGCGGCCATATGCCGTCAGCAGGCCGCTCACTGCTCCGCAACCGGCGCCTGCAGCCAGGGCGGCGGCCACCCCAACCCAGATCCCTGCACCGTGGTCCACCATGGCCGATGCTGCGGCCACCCCCGCCAACGCCAACGTGCGCCCCACGGCCAGGTCAATGTGCCCCGCGATGATGACAACGGTTTCGGCAACCGCGAGGATGGCGACCACGGCCGTGGCCTGGACAATGGTGTGCCAGTTCGCCCGCGTCCGAAAGCCCTCCGGTCCGGCCACCACCGCCATCACGATGATCAAGATGAGGAGCGAGGAGAGCGGCGCAACGATCCCGCCGATCCGCGCCCATGCCTGCGAACGCCCTCTATCAGCACGGGTTTCAGCCATCGCGCCGGTCAGGACTCACGGGCGGCTTCCTGCGGCAGTGGAAAACGCCATATTGCGTGTCGAGCGGAAGGACTCTTGGCAGGAAGCATCGTACTATCCCAGTGGAGCCATTGTACCGCACGAGACGCGGTGCACCTCTCTTCACGGGTGGGTGTGCCGACCGCGCGGAGGTGGGTGGTGTGTTGGGTTGCCTGGTCAGTCCGAGCACAGCTTGCCGCAAGGTACTGCCGAACGGGCAAGTAACCGCAGGGAGACCCAGAAATACGTAGTAATGCGTATTCTGCGGTCGATTCCGCGGGTGTTACAGTGTCCGTGTGTTGCACGAGACCTTCTGGCGAGCGTGAACCGCAGCGACTTCATGCTTGCGCGGGACTTCGGCGACAGATCGGGGCCAAACCGCCCCACCCATGGCATGGGAGGCCGGCTGGTAGGCCTCCTGGCCCAGGCGGCCTCAGAGTGGCGGCCGCCGACGCGGGATGACGCAACGAGAGGTTCAGTCCGGTGATACAGGACGTTGACGAGACCTTGAGGCGGCTAGTGGTTAGCGAGCTGTCGAAGGTGCCTGACTCCCTGGTGTCAGACGGGAGTCAGATCACCTTCGACCCGCCGACCGCTGCCGAGGCGTCAGACGGCCCGCGCTGCCGGCTCAACCTCTACCTTCACGACGTGCGCGAGAACGTCCAGCTTCGCGACCAGTCCTGGGCTGTCGTCCGTCGGAGCGAGGAGGGTTCGATCAGGGGACGCAAGCGGCCGCCCGTCCGGTTGGATCTCTCATACTTGGTGACGGCGCACATGGCCGATGATCCGGCCTCCGAGCACCGCCTTCTTTCCGAGACGCTCGGCATCCTCCTACGGCTCCCCTACGTCCCGGAGGAGTACCTGACCGGCACGCTCGAAGGACGAGGGGCCGAAGGCGTTCTGCTCACGGTGGTGCAGCCTGACGACGTGGCGCACACGGATGCACACAACCTCTGGCGCGTACTCGGAGGCAGCTTGCGCCCGTCCATCAGCGTCGTGGTGACTACCGAGTTCGACCCGTTCGAGACGACCTGGACCCGCGTTGTCCGCGAGGCGGTGCTGGGCATCGGCCACGGCGTGCCGCCCCGTGGGCCACAGCGCCCACTCGAGATGACCGGCGTGCGTGTCAGCGCCGCCGGTGTCGTGACCACGGCGGACGGCCAACATGCCGTCGCCGGCGCGCTTGTCAGCGTATCCGGACGCGACGAGCGAGCCACATCGGATGATCGAGGCTTCTGGTTCATCCTGGATCTCCCGCCCGGCCCACGCAAGCTAATGTTCAAGAAGCGGGGGTATCGCGAACAGGAGGTCGAGACGGTCTGCCCGCCCCCCGGTCGGCCCGATCAGCTCGAACCCATGGTCGTGATGCTCGAGAGCCTTACGGACAGTGAGCGGGCAGTCGAGGAGACCCTGATCGCACAGGAGGCGCTCAATGCGCCCGGGCTGGTTGAGATGGAGCGTGTCTACCACGTCTCGCTTGTCGGGCGTCTCCGGTACCCCGACGGGCGAGCGGCGGCCTCGCAAGAGGAGATCCGTCGGCCGTGCGTCGCCACGCTTTGAGGAATGTACATGAACTCACAGGACGTGTCACTGCATAACGCTCTCGGCCACGCCTGCTCACCGCGAGCGTGGCCAGTCTCATACGTAACATGATACGCCCAATGGCCGTCCGTTTCCTCCATAGGAGCGCAAGGAATCTGCACGGGCGTACCGAACCTGGTCAGTGGTGGCGGCGCTAAGCTTGATAGCCAGGACGGCACGATCAGCCACGACATGGAGAGGGCGCAGATGAGCACATGCAAGGGACCGGGCCTCCCAAAGACGATGCGCGCCGTTCGGTGCCACGGTCCAGCGGACTACCGGCTTGAGGAAGTGCCCGTGCCGGTCCCCGGCAGGCTCGAGACCCTGGTCCGCGTCGAGGCCTGCGGCGTCTGCGCCTCGGACGTCAAGTGCTTCTCCGGCGCGCCTCTCTTCTGGGGCGATGCCCACCGACCGCAGTATGTCGAGCCGCCGGTCATCCCGGGCCACGAGTTCGTGGGACGAGTGGTTGCGCTGGGCCCCGGGGCGTCCGAAGCAACCGGAACCGCTGTCGGCGACAGGGTGATCTCCGAGCAGATCGTTCCATGCCGGCGGTGCCGCGCATGCCTGGCGGGACGGTACCACCTGTGCGCGCAGAACCATGTCTACGGCTTCCGCCAGGCATCCCAGGGCGCGATGGCCGAGTACATGGTGTTTCCGCCCACGGCGATCGTACACCGGGTGCCGGAAGAGCTAACCGTCGAACAGGCCGCCCTGATCGAGCCGCTTGCGTGCTCCATGCACGCGGTTGAGCGATCCCAGATGGCCCTTGGCGACGTGGTGGTCATCGCCGGCGCCGGCACGCTGGGGCTCGGCATGGTCGCGGCAGCCAGACTGCGCACCCCCGCAACCCTGGTCGCCGTCGATCGCTTTGAGCATCGCCTCGCTGTAGCCAGGAAGCTCGGAGCCGACGCCACCATCTGCGTTGAGACCTCGGACCCGGTGGGCGAAGTGCTGGACCTGACCGATGGGTATGGGTGCGACGTCTACATCGAGGCCACCGGCCACCCGGATGCAGTCAACCAGGGCCTGAGGATGCTGCGCAAGGGTGGAACCTTCGTGGAGTTCTCCGTGATGGCCGGCGATACGAGCACCGATTGGACGGTGATCGGGGACGCGAAGGAGTTGACCATCTACGGGGCGCACCTCGGGCCGTGGTGCTATCCCAAGGTCATCGCCTACCTGAGGCGAGGGATGCTCGTGACCGATGGAGTCGTCACGCACCGGATGGCGCTTGACCGGTTCCGGGAGGCCTTCGACCTGGTTCATCATGGCGGCACGGCGATCAAGGTGCTGCTCATTCCGTAGGAACCAGAATGTCCTGCGACCTCATTGTGATCGGCGCGGGCCCGGCCGGATGTGCGACGAGCCTCATTGCGGCTCGCGCGGGCATGCGCGTGACGCTTATTGAGCGCAGGCGCCTCCCAAGGCACAAGACCTGCGGGGGCGGAGTGCCGTTGACTGTGGCCGGGGAGCTGGGGCTCGACCTGCCCGCGCTCGGCGCGGAGTGCCACGTTGTACGGATGCGTCACACCTGGCGGTTTGGCGAAGCGGTCACGGGACAGATAGCCGGCGGCGACGTTCGTGACAAGGTCGGCCTGTGGTGCGTGCGACGGGAGCGCTTCGACCATGCGCTCGCGCAGGCCGCTGTCGAAGCAGGCGCCTCACTGTACGAGGGCTTCACCGTGGACGCGATCGAGTGCGGTGCGGACGCCGTCATGGTGCGCGCCGCACCCGACGCCGGCGGCGCCAGGTGGTCGAAACGTGCTCGCCACGTGGTTGTGTGCGACGGCGCCACAGGCCGCGGTGCGCGACTTGTGGGACTCAGGCCGGCGCACACCCATGCACTCGCGATGGAGGCCCAGGTGCCACACGTCTGGGGTGGCGGCAACGCGGAACTCGATGCGTGCACGATCCACCTTGAGCATGGCGCCGTCAGAAACGGCTACGCGTGGGCGTTTCCCAACAGCGACCAGCTCAACATCGGGGCAGGCTTCTTCCGAGATGCGGATGCTGTGCGAGGGTCCGACGTGCGCGACACGCTCACCAGGGCGATGCGCGAGTTCACCGGGTCGCTTGGCATCGCCGGGAACTGGCACCGGGCGCAGATCCGCGCCCATCCGCTCCCGATCTGGGCTGGTCGTAACGAGCTTCACACCCCTGATGGGCGGGTCCTGCTCGCGGGCGACGCCGCCGCCCTGGTGAACCCGCTCTTCGGCGACGGCATCCTGAACGCCGTTCGCTCGGGACGGATCGCAGCGGAGTGCATCGTCGCGGGAAGCCCTGAACGGTACACCGGACGAATCAACGAAGAGCTCGGCACCGAACTGGAGGCGGCAGCGCACCTTGCGAGGGTCTTCTACCGGCTGCCGCGCCAGTGCTATCGGCTGGTGATCCGACGTAAAGGCGCATCCGCAATCGCTGCGGGTCTCCTATGCGGTGTGCTGAGCTACCGCAACGTGGCGCCGCGTGCCATGAGGCGGCTAGCCGGAACCACGCTCTCCGGGCAGGCGCTACGGTGACCAATCCGCTACGAAGATATCGGTTTCGTGGCCAGGTCCATTTCGGTTCGAGCACCACAGCAGCTTCGTCCCATCCGGGCTGAACATCGGAAAGCAGTCGAACTCGTTGCCGTAGGTTACGCGCTCCAGGCCGGTCCCATCGGTGCCGACAATGAACAGCTCGAACGCCCGCCCCGAAGGGTCGTGGTGGTTACTAGAGAAGACAATACGCTTGCTGTCGGGCGTGAAGAAGGGCGCGAAGCTGGCGCCTCCCAGGCGTGTCACCTGTCGCGGGTTCGTACCGTCGGATCTCGCCACCCAGATGTCCATGCGGCTGGGCCTGACCAGCTCCTGACGGAGGAGCTGCCGGTACTCGGCCTTCTCCTCGGCATTCCGCGGATACCCGGCCCGCCAGACGATCAGCTTCCCGTCCGGCGAGTAGAAGGGGCCCCCGTCGTAGCCCACCCGGTTGGTAAGCCGTCGGACGTCCGTCCCATTGACCTTCATCGAGTAGAGGTCGAGATCTCCGTCCATTGTGGACGTGAAGATGATCCGCTTTCCGTCCGGCGACACGGTCGCCTCGGCATAGTATGCGGTCGGTACCCCCGCGGCGACTCGTCGAGGCAGCAAGGGTCGAGTGTTGGACCCATCAGCGTTCGCGCGGTAGATGGCGTACCGGCTCCAGACGGGCCAGACGTATCCGCGCGAGCGGTCCGGCGGAGGAGGGGCCTCGGCGCTGAAGCCGAATGTGCTCGAGTAGACGATCTCTCTATCGCCCTTGAGGAAGTAGCCGCACGTACAGCGCCCCTCGCCGTTCGACACCTGCCGTTCGTCGGAGCCGTCGGCATTGATCACGAACATGCGATCGGCGGGCATGTCGCCCCTTCGGGCCTGGCAGATGATCCGCTTCCCGCTGAAGCTCCAATACGCCTCCGCGTATCCGCCCTTGGTGGTGACCTGGCGGACGTTGGAGAGATGCGTCTCCCGCTGATCATGTAGGGCCTGAAGCGGACCAGACGACTGCTGCGCAGGTGCGAGCACAAGCGCAGC
>Ga0172375_10008579_pt1 | contig 13707 bp, 10 predicted proteins | sample LakKiv1m_FD_114537 | JGI IMG/M metagenome (GOLD analysis project Ga0172375, IMG submission 114537) | Freshwater microbial communities from Kabuno Bay, South-Kivu, Congo - kab_092012_11.1m | ecosystem: Environmental > Aquatic > Freshwater > Lake | place: Democratic Republic of the Congo...
CTTTCTCCATGCTTTCAATGATAATCTCGGCAGCAATTCTCGCTCCGACCCCCGGAGGCAGTGCGCACCTCTCATACCCTTTTGCCGCCACAAATGCCTCAAAGTTCTCCTGGCTTCCCCTTGGATCCATGTAGCGATCAAATATGAGATCCTCATGGAGCCTGGGGCACAGGATCGTCCCCAGTTCCTTTTCAAAACGGGGGATGAATTTCCTGGCCGCGGTCATGGTCCTGCCGGTGGCTGCGTAGTCTGTGGGATCATTGCATCCGAAATAGAGTCCCAGGGCGATGAGCCCGCCGGTAACCCCACCGCAGATCCAACCCATCATTCCAAACCCCGGGAACGGGGAGAGGGCCTGAATCATATCCATATGGCTGACCAGCCCGAATTCTTCAATCACGGCCAGGGCCGAGCCTTTCGCACAGTTGTGCGTCACATATTCGTACTCCTCCCCCCTTAACTGAACACGGTCAAGGAGTTCCCCTTTTTGCGCGATGATTTCACGGGGACTGCGCGTCTTTTTGGGGATCCCCTTGTCGCAAAAGGACCGGATTCTGGCCTCGATGCCCGGTCGGTCCCACTCACGTTCAGCTAATTCCCTGACCTTTATCTCCAACCTCTTACGGTCTTCCATCTCTTACCTCACTTTTGTTTTGTTTCATCATAACTCAAGTTTCGCACCCCCATGATCGGAGTGGGGAGGCGCAAGGGGTCCGTGGGGGTCTCTCCCCATTCCCCACGGGCCGATCCCATTGGATTCAGGAACCAAATCATCCCGTCAGGGGTGCGAAACTTGAGATCATAAGTTGACAGGTCTCCGTGCGCCGACCTGGCATCAACCGGCCCCCGGAAGGGGTTTTTACGGCCATGGCTGCCGCCGTTTCCAGGATTCGACCGGACGGCTTCCGGTTGCACCCGCCGGGAAGGAGCGCAGGTCCTGCCCAAGCCGCTTCAAGGCCGAATGGCGAATGACTCCATGACACATGCAGACCTGGACTAACCCTGAATCACAGGGATGATATCGTCCCTCTTGCCCTTGCCGCAGATATGACGCATGGAAACGCCTGTTGGGTACACCAACCCAAATACGTCTGTCAATGTACAAAACGCGCTGCCGCCGCATCAACAGGATTGACGAAACGACCCAATCATGCCATATGTATGCGGGACATCTCCAACCCCCTGTCAACCCCTGCCCCGTCCTGAAAGGAGGCCCCCATGACCCATGCATCGGAACTGGCCCTTCAACACCTGAGAGACCTGTCCACACTCAAATGGTATGTCATCCCCCTGCTGGCGCTCGTATTCTACATCTACGCGCGGGAAGTCAAGGAGGCGCGGTCCTCAGGCAACTGGGATGCCGTCTATGCCGGACTCACCCTTTTTGGAATGGACTTTGTCAATGAAACCTGGAATGGCTGGGTGCTTCATCTGACGCAACGCTCTGCCTGCTGGACCGTTCCCGGGGAGACAGCCCTTCGGACCATGGTGGGGTGGAACATTGAGATCATGTTTATGTTCGCCATCTCCGGCATCATCTATTACCATACCCTGTCGAAGGATCCGGCGGAGAAGATCCTGGGGATCCCCGATCGATGGTTTTGGGCCATCGCTTATGCTGCCTTCTGCGTGTTCGTGGAATGCGCACTCAACAAGGGGGGGCTGCTGATCTGGGAATACCCTTGGTGGAATCGAAGCTTCGGCGGGATTTGGCTCATCTTCTTCTTCGGCTACTTCCACTTCTACGTGGCCACCATTCTGGTCCTTTCTCTGCGGTCCCATGGGGCCAGGATCGCTGTCGTGGCCTCGCTTTATCTCACGGCCACCGTCGCCAACATCGTTTGTCTTGGATTTTTAGGGTGGATATACTGACAGAAGTAGCCGTTCATAGAGTGATGGCCTGCCGAAACCCGAAGCGAATGGAATTGTCCAGGTAATAAATGAGCGTCGGCGTAAGGCTGTAGAAACGCACCCGAAACCGGCTGCCGAAGCTTTCCAAATCCATCTCCTGGCCAGGATCGAAGAACTCCTTGACGAAAGGGTATCGTTCGATATAGGCCCGCACCGCCTGGACCGCCTTCAGCCCCGGCCCCACCTTTTGGATGCGGCCGGACATCTGGATCCCCCGGATATCCTTCCACGAGCAAACAAATGGATAAATCGCGGCCCCGGCCTGGCCGCTTGCCATGGCATCCCGAATATGCCTCGAATCCGGCGCCGAGAAGAAGTAGAAGACTCCCCGGTAAAACACGTAGTAAACCGGGGCTGCCCATGCCTCGCTGTTTTGCCCGGTCGCCAGGGCCATGGTGCTCTGAGAAGCGATCAGTTCCATGGCCATGGCCTTCAGATCGTACCCATTCGTCATCGCATCCTCGGTCAATGGTTGAGCGTCATCTTCTCCCGGCTGCACCTTACACCAACCGGGGAATTTTGAAAATCCCAAACAGATAAAGCAAGCCCCATCCGGATCCGGATCACCCTCCACCATGCCCTGCAAGGGCACCAACCCTGTCCGGCCCTTCCTGAAATTCAGTGGCATCTTGCCTGACATTGTGGTATGTGCAGGTGAAATATGCCGTTGCAGGACTCAACTCAAGAGGAGGTTTGACCCATGAAAAAGGTAGCGATTATCGGTTGCGGCGCTTACATGGACAGCGGTTACGGGTGTCCCGGCGAGTGGCGGTGCCTGAAGGCCGCCGGCCTCGGGGAAGGGAAGTTCGACGAGCCGTCCATGGTGGCCGCCTTTGTCAAATGTGAATGTCCCGGTAGGACCCTCCTTCCCAACCTGGGGATGGCCATGAAGCTCTCGGAGATCAAACCGGATGCCATTTACCTCAGCTCGTGTCTGGTCAATGCCAAGCCCGGGTGCCCCTATGGAACGGCAGAGGAGTTCGCCCAGATTCTCAAGGGGAAGACGGGCATTGACGTCATCCTGGGTACCCATGATTATCATTAACCTGAGCCGCCGACCGGAGGCCCTGGTGCATGCGCACACGGGTTTTCGGTCCACACGGAATCCATCTTTCTTTCCAGCTCGGTTTTCCCGTTTTCGTTAAGGAGGCTGTCAAACCTTATGGGACAGGAACCCAACAAGATCATTTATTCCATGATGCGGGTCAGCAAGTACTATGACAAGAAGCCGGTCTTGAAGGACATTTCCATCTCCTTTTTTTACGGCGCCAAAATAGGCGTCCTGGGCCTCAACGGCTCAGGAAAGAGCACCCTGCTGCGCATTTTTGCGGGCGTCGACAAGGAATTCAACGGCCAGACCAGCATCTCCCCTGGCCTGACCATCGGTCTGCTGGAACAGGAACCGCTCCTGGACAATACCCGGACAGTGCGAGAGATCGTTGAGGAAGGCGTCCAACAGATAGTCGATTTGGTCAATGAATACAACCGGATCAACGAGCAATTCGCCAATCCCATGTCCGATGAGGAGATGAACCGGTTGATCGAGCGGCAGGGGGAGGTTCAGGAACAGATGGACACGCTGGAGGCGTGGGACCTCGACTCACGGATCGAGATGGCCATGGACGCCCTCCGCTGCCCTTCCGGGGAGACCCCGGTGAACGTGCTTTCGGGCGGAGAGAGGCGGCGCGTGGCCCTGTGCCGGCTCCTTCTCCAGAAGCCGGACATCCTGCTCCTGGACGAGCCGACCAATCATCTGGACGCCGAGTCGGTTGCCTGGCTTGAACAGCACCTCCAACGGTACGCAGGCACCGTCATTGCCGTGACCCACGACCGCTATTTCCTCGACAATGTCGCGGGCTGGATCCTGGAATTGGACCGGGGCGAGGGGATACCCTGGAAAGGGAACTACTCCTCCTGGCTGGAACAGAAACAGCGGCGGCTCGAAATCGAAGAGAAGGGGGAAAGCAAACGCCGGAAAACCCTCGAGCGGGAGCTGGAGTGGATCCACATGTCCCCCAAGGGCCGGCACGCCAAGGCCAAGGCGCGGATCACCGCCTATGAATCCCTGATAGGCCAGGAGGGGGAGAAACGGGAGAAAGACCTGGAGATCTATATTCCGCCCGGTCCCCGCCTTGGGGACGTGGTCATCGAGGCGAATCATGTCAGCAAGGCCTATGGCGACCGGCTCCTGATGGACGACCTCACCTTCTCTATCCCTTCGGGCGCCATCGTCGGTGTGATCGGTCCCAACGGTGCGGGCAAGACCACCCTGTTCCGGATGATCACAGCCCAGGAGACCCCCACGTCCGGGACATTCCGGATCGGCGAGACCGTTCAACTGGCGTATGTGGACCAGAGCCGGGATGCCCTCTCGCCGGAAAAAACCGTATGGGAGGTCATCTCGGATGGACACGATACCCTGTGGCTCGGCAGCCGGCAGGTCAATTCGCGGGCCTATGCAGCGCGGTTCAATTTCCTCGGGCCGGATCAGCAGAAGAAGGTGGGTAACCTGTCGGGAGGGGAGAGGAACCGGGTACACCTGGCGCGCATGCTGAAGGAAGGCGCCAATGTCCTGTTGCTGGACGAACCGACCAATGACCTGGATGTGAACACCCTGCGGGCCATGGAAGAAGCCCTCGAGAATTATGGAGGCTGCGCCGTCGTCATCAGCCACGACCGGTGGTTTCTCGATCGCATCGCCACCCACATCCTGGCCTTTGAGGGGGACAGCAAGGTCGTCTGGTTCGACGGCAATTACACGGAATACGAGGCGGACAAAAAGGCACGCCTCGGCGAGGCCGCGGCCCGGCCCCACCGCATCAAGTACCGCAAGTTCACGCGAAAGGGATCTACCGAATAAATCGCTGGGGAACCGAACGCCTGCGCTTCATTCAACAGGCCTCCCGCTTGCAAACCCTGTTATGGAGAAAGGGCCTTAAAAGGTCCCCACGGGACCCGAAGGGATTCGGAATGAAAAAACTGGAGGGCTATCAGCGGAAATACCTGAGGGGGCTGGCCCACGGCCTGAAGCCGGTGGTCTTTGTCGGGCAGAAAGGGTTGACGTCCGAGGTCCTGACGTCCACAGAAAAAGCCCTGGAAAGACATGAGCTTATCAAGGTGAAGTTCAACGACTTCAAGGAAAAGGAAGCCAAAGAGGACATCTCCCGCCAGATCGAAACAGAGACAGGCGCGGAGAACGTGGGCATGATCGGGCACACGGTCATGTTTTACCGCCGGCAGGAAGACCCAGAAAAGCGGAAGATCACCGTGCCGCAAAACACCGGGTAGGGAAGTGGATTCGAGGGTGGAGAATGCCGGGTGATGGCCGACGCACATGGGCGGGACCGCAACGGATCGGGAGGGATCAATAAATCCCCTCCCTGCAGCCGGCCGCGATGATCTTTCCCAGTTCCTCGCACCGGATGAGGGCCTCCAGGTCAATATCCCCTTTGGCCACCACCGGGTCGTAGACCTTCTTGAACTGGTAGCCGAGGCAGATCCGTTCGATGTGGTTGACGGCCCCGGAACCGTCATTCCCCGCGCTGACAAAGACGACATAGGGCTTTTTAAACACCTCCTTACGACCCCGCGCCGCTTCGTAGGTGCGATCGAAGAAATCCTTGACCATGCCCGCCATATACCCAAAGTATTCAGGTGAGCCGATGGCCAGGCCGTCAGATTGAATCAGGTCTTCAACGCCGGCCTCGGAGGCCTGCTTGAGGGTGACGACCACCCCCTCGATGGACCCGGCTCCCCTGGCCACGGCCTCGGCCATCTGACGCGTATGGCCCGCTTGGGAGTGGTAGATGATCAGAATGCGGCTCATGGGGTCTGTATTCCGACAATCAACCGCCCCAGGGCATTTTAGAATAGATATCGGTCAGTTTGTCCCGGTACTCCCTGAAAAACTTCTCGTGGGTTTTCTCCCACGCGGCCAGCATCTTGAATGCCTCCGCGGCAGGCCCCTGGACCTTTGCCGCCATGCCCTGGTAAAACTCGCTCAGGTCCTTCTCGATGAGCCAGGCCGTATTGAAGACCGTTACATCGGGAATCATGGACTCCCCCACGCATCGTTCCAGAAACTCTGCGCGACTGCGCTCGTCGAAGTAGTTGGTTGACGGCAGCAGCAGCCCTTCTATTCGCGAGAGGTCCATATCCAAATCGCTCCTGAGATCCTTCAAGATGGCCTCGATGAAGCGTACATGGCTTTTCTCTTCCTCGATGAGCCGTTTGAAGGCCGTTACGGCCGCCCCGATCCCCAGCCGCTGAAGTGACGTCTCGAAAAAACTCATGCCCGTTTTTTCCTGGTTGAGGGCATATTCAAAAATTCTGATCAGATTGTGGTCCATCGCCTGCTTCCTTCCGTTCCATTGAACGTCCAAATATCCAGGGCGCGTATCTTCGCATCGCCCGTTTTTTTTGACTATAGGATAGCATACGAAATAAAGCAAGCGTGTTTGCCCACGGCGGATGCCTCGGCAACATGAAACCCCACAGGATGCATGTCATCAACATTCCCACCTGCACAAAGGCCCTCACCCAAGGACCGGGCGCAAGGCTCCATGCGGACGGCTGAAGTTTAAAACCCTTCGGCCCAGGACCACAGAGGGCGTGAAGAACTGCTCTAAAGCCGTCACTCCAAATCCGGGAACCCCAGTATCCCATCCGATTCCATATTGCAATTCCATGCCGTTCATACTATAGAAAGCCACCTGTGAGGCCCTTTGGGAAGGCCTTTCAAAACTCTTTTTGTCGAAAGGCACACATTTCATAATGAACCAGGCACCGGAAAAAGAGAGGCTGGATGTAAAGGCCGTGGTCCTCCTCACCCTGCTGTGTATGGCGTGGGGGCTCAATGCGGTGGCCATGAAGATCGGCAACGCGGGGATCGCCCCGATTTTTTGCGCCGGGATTCGATCCGTTATTGCGGTCGTGGGCCTTGCCGTGTGGATGCGGGTCAACCGGATCCCTCTCTTTGCCGGAAGTCTTCTGGACGGTTTGATCGTAGGCATCCTGTTCGGTCTGGAATTTGCGGCCCTGTATTCTTCCCTGCTTTACACCACCGTTTCCTCGGCCTGGATCCTCCTTTACAGCACCCCCTTTTTTCATGCGGCCGGTGCCCACTATTTTCTGGCGGGGGATCGCATCAACCTGAAGAAGGTCATGGGACTCGTGCTGGCATTTTTCGGGATCGTCGTCCTCCTGAGCAAGCACCTGGGAGTGCCCTCCCTGAGTGAACTGGCGGGCGATATGCTGGCCCTGACCGCAGCCATGCTTTGGGCCGCCACCACCATCTGCATCAAGCGCCGGCTTGTGGGACGGGTATCGCCCCATCATACCCTCTTCTATCAGACCATCTTCTCCATCCCGATCCTGTTTCTCCTTAGCGCCCTCTTCGGCGAGACCCCGGTGCATCATCTTGATGCCCTGATCATCTCATCCGTCCTATTTCAAGGGATTATCATCGCATTTGTCAGTTATCTGGTCTGGTTCTCTCTGGTCCACGATTATCCGGTCAGCCAGCTCTCGTCCTTCACCTTTCTGACACCGGTCTTTGCGACCCTGTCGGGGGCCCTCTTCCTTCACGAGCCTTTGACCCTGCGCCTGACCGTTTCGCTGGTGCTGGTCAGCATCGGGATCTATGTGGTGAACCGAAAATAATCCAATGTTCCGTACGCCGGCTATGACGGACAAGGCCCTATAACCAACACAAGACAGCGATATGGATTCCCACCGGGGTCCGGGCTGCCATTCCATGGGGCTCATCCCGAAATCGCGAACGCGATGCCATATGTCGGGGGCATTTGCCGTATCCGCTTGAGTTGATTTTGAAATAGGGGATGTATAGGATGCCCTTGAAAAATCCTCCCATGGCCACCAGGGCCTTTGATCCTGATGAGGCAGGATGCTCGAGTGGCGTCTGATCGGGAAAAGGGCCGAAACAGAATACCGGGAAGAGAGGAGACGATGGTTTTGCGATGGACAACCTGACATTGACGACTGCCCTGATTTCCCTCGCCCACTGGACGATTGTGATCGTCCTGTCCCTTCGCGTGATCATGCGACGCCTTCCGGTCGGCGTCTCCCTCGCCTGGCTCGCGGTGATCTTCAGCATTCCCTTTGCCGGGGCAACGATCTATCTGCTCATCGGTGAGAACCGCTTGAGCCGCAAGTACGTCCGGCGGGCCGCTGCCGTTCACGGGGTCTACAGCGACTGGCAAAAGGAACTCAAACAAAGGGCCTCGAATACCCGGCAGACGACCGATCCCAAGACCGCCTCCCTCCAGCGCCATGCAGAAACCCTTGTGGGATTCCCCCCCATGGAGGGAAACCGGCTCATGCTGATGGATAATTATCAGACGGTCTTTGAATCCATGATCTCGGACATCGACCGGGCCGAGCGGACATGTCATCTGGAGTTTTACATCTGGGAGTTGGGCGGCATGGCGGATCTGGCGGCAGAGGCCGTGATTCGGGCAGCAAAGAGAGGCGTGACCTGCCGCATCCTGGTGGACGCCGTCGGGAGCAAGCGATTCCTCAAGAGCCCCCTCGCCCTCCGGCTTCGGGATGCCGGGGTCCACCTGGCGGCATCTCTGCCAGTAGGCCCGCTCCAAATCCTGACCACCCGGGCCGATCTGCGAAATCACCGCAAGATCGTGGTGATCGACGGCGAGATTGCCTACACCGGGAGTCAGAATTGGGTCGATCCCCGATTCTTCAAGCAGGACGAGGGGGTGGGTCAGTGGATCGACGCCATGGTGCGGATGGAAGGCCCCTGCGTGGAAGCCCTTGCAGGAATTTTCATCGAAGGATGGGAGATCGATACGGGCGAGGGTCTCGAGTCCCTTGAGGCCGCCAGCGATGTGGGTCCGGTCGTTTCGAAGGGATCCTCCATGGTGCAGGCGGTCCCTTCCGGACCGGGATTGATGCCCGACGCCATTCGTCAGTTGCTCCTCGACGCCATCTACTCGGCCCGGGAAGAGATCGTGATCACCACCCCCTATTTCATCCCGGACGATACGGTCCATACCGCTCTGATCTCAGCGGCCCATCGGCATGTGGCAGTGACCCTCGTGGTGCCCGAAAAGGTCGATTCACGGCTCTCCCATTACGCCAGTCGATCCCTTTACGACGACCTCCTCTCGGCAGGGGTGCGGATCGCCATGTTCAGAGGGGGGCTGCTCCATACCAAGTCGATCACCCTGGATCGGGAGTTTTGCATATTCGGGTCGGTCAATCTCGACATGCGCAGCCTGTGGCTTGACTTCGAGATTTCGCTGTTTATATATGATCATGAATTCACAGATAAAATTCGGGCCATGCAGGCCGGATATATAGGTCAGGCTTGTCTGGTGGAATTGGATCAGTGGCGAAACCGCAAGGCGGCCCAACGTTTTTTGGAAAATGCCGCCCACCTGGTAGGACCGCTTCTGTGAATCGATTTCTCCTCTTTCACATGCAGCGATTCTCCCCAGAGTTCGAAGCCAAATCAGATAGTCTCCGCTGATGCGGACCCGGTCCACCCACGTCGTCCATCGAATCTCCCTCGTCACACGCCCCATTCATTCCCAAGAACCTCCATTTGAAACGGTTGCATCCTCCCCTATACTGGTATATATATGCGGACATCGGGATGGTTGACGCGGATAGGATGCTCTCCTCAACACAGGCCTTCAGTCGGTTGGCGGTACGCCGGTCGATTTACCTGCTCTGGGCCCGGAGACAGACATGAGATTTACCCTGCGGTTGAAGATCCTTCTGATGGTGGGCATTATCACCTTCGGCTCACTCCTGGGGTGCATCGTCCTGACCTATAACGCGCGGGACATCGGGAACAGCCTTCGTCTTGAAACCGTGGCCCATATCAAGGCGCTCGTCGGGAAAAATGCCGAGAAGATTGAAACCGCCATGTTGACGATGGAAAGAAACGCGGACGATCTGGCCACCGCAGGAGAGGCCTTTCATGCCATTCATGAGGCCACGCAACAGGACATTACCGACCCGATTCGAGAATACCTCCTCAACAACTTCAGAAAGCTTTCCAAAGCGATCGGGGGAGGACTCTGGTACGAGCCCTATGCCCTCTATAAAGACAGGCAACGCTTCGGGCCCTATGTGTACAGGGAAAAGGACCAGGTCCTCTTTACGTGGGATCTGAACAGCGAGGCCTACGATTACCACCATCAGGGCTGGTATCTTCTGGGTATTCCATCGGACTGGGACCGGTCCAGGCCCAGACCTTCGCGCATCTACTGGACAGATCCCTATGTGGACGAGGCCGCCACCAAGACCTTGATGATTACGGTGGATGCGGTCATGTATAATTCGAAAAGAAACGTGATCGGTCTTTCGACGGTTGATTTCAGTCTTGAGGACATGAAAGAAATGGTGGCTCGAATGACCGTCACCCCCAACTCCCTTCCGTTCGCCGTGGATGCATCCAGCGGCCTTCTCATCTCGTTCCCTGGGGACCCATCAAAGATCATGAAGAACATCTCGACGCTGGGCTGGGGGGAGCCGATCGAAAACATCAAAACGGCAAGCCCCGGCGACATTGTGATGAGCCCCGCCAGTCTCCAGGGGAAGCCGTTTCTCCTTTTCTACACCGTCTCTTCCAACGGGACCGCCCTCGGCATACTGGCGCCCGAGGATGAGCTCTTTTCCCATATCAACGATCTGAACCATGCGAATATGGTCACCTCGTTCCTCATCGTTTCGATCCAGGTGCTCCTGTACCTCCTGATCGCCCTGTTTATGGTGCGCCGCATCTGCAATCCGATCCGACGACTGACCGACGTGGCACAGGAGATCGCCGCTGGGGATCTCTTTGGTGCGGCCAAGTCGCTGACGTCGATGGAGAGCAGGGGATCTGGGGGGGATGAAACGGGCCAGCTCCTGACCGCCTTCCGTGGCATGATCCGGGACCTCACCTCCCTCTTCAGTCAGGTCCAGCGATCCGGAATCCAGGTCAGTTCTTCCACCATACAAATTGCCGCCTCCTCAAAGGAGATCGAGGAAACCATCAGCCAGCAGGCCGCGGCCACGAACCAGGTGAGCGTCTCCTCCAAGGAGATCTCGGCCACCTCCAGCACTCTGGCCGAAACCGTCAACGATGTGACGGCAGCCGCGACCGAGACCGCAGGTCTGGCCGAGTCGGGCCAAAACAGCCTGGTGGACATGGAACGATCCATGCAAGGAGTGCTCAAGGGCGCCGAATCCGTCTCCATGAAGCTGGAGGAAATCAAGGAAAACACCCTGAATATCAGCTCGATTGTAGCCACCATGACACGGGTTGCGGACCAGACCAACCTCCTCTCGCTCAATGCGTCGATCGAAGCTGAAAAGGCGGGGGAATACGGCCTCGGATTCTCCGTGGTCGCCCGTGAGATCCGAAGGCTGGCGGATCAGACCTCGGTGGCGGTGCTCGACATCGAGGACATGGTCGCCGGAATGAAGGGATCCGTATCGGCGGGGGCCGCGGAAATGGAGGCCTTCTCCGCCGACGTCCGTGCGGCGGTCAGCCACATCAACGACATCGGCAGACAACTGGATGGCATTATGGAAAGGATACGGTCGCTCTCCCCCCATCTCGGATCCGTGAACGAGGGTATGGAGATCCAGTCTCAGAACGCCGGCCGCATCAGCGAGACCATGGAACAATTGGACCTGACAGCCCAGCATACGCTGGAGTCCTTGAAGGAATTCAACCTCTCGGCAGACTATCTGAGAGAGGCGGCCCAGGCCCTTCAGGAAGCGGTCGCCCGCTTCAGGGTAACTGAATGATGCAGGGAAGGAAAACAGAATGAGATTGATGCTTAAACACAAGGTCATCGGGCTCCCGGTGGTGGCGGCCATCCTGCCGGTCATGGTCATGCTTGTCTTTACTCTCGCCGAGAAGAACCTCGTCACCAAGAAGATCGAAGGGGAATTGGGGTCTCTGGCGCGTGACAGCATGAAGGCGATCGCCATGGCCATCAGGGATACCTGCAAGGTGACCAGCGACATGATCCAGAAGGACGTGGACCGGCGCCTCGATGATGCCGATGCTTTCTTTTCGGCGCTTGGCGGATTCTCCCTGTCCTCGGAAGCGGTGTCGTGGCACGCAGTGAATCAGTTTACCGGAGAGAAAGCAACCGTCTCTCTCCCCAAGTTGCTGATCGATAAGGTCAACTGGCTGGGGCAAAACGGAAGTCTCGAAGAAGGGACGCCCTTTCTCGACGACGCCAAGATGAAGTTCGGAGGCAATTACGCCGTCTTTCAGCGCATGAATGAAAAGGGAGACATGATACAGGTGGCCACCACCCTGTCCACACCGGACGGGCGTCGGACTATTGGCAGCTATATCCCGGCGGCGACCGACGGCCATGCGGTCCCTGTTGTTTCAGCCGTGCTTCAGGGGAAGCGGTTCAAGGGTCTGGCCTATGTGGGCAACCAGTGGTACATATCCGACTTCAACCCGATTACTGATAAGTCCAAGACCATCATCGGCATGCTCTTTACGGGGATACCCAACCGCATTCCCGACAGCCTGCGACAGGTGATACAGGACGTGAAAGTGGGAAAGACAGGCTACGTGTATATCCTTGGGGGTAAATTTCCCCATCACCGAGGCCACTACATCATTTCAAAGGACGGCATTCGGGATGGAGAGAACATATGGGATTCGAAGGACGCACAGGGGCACTACTATATTCAGTCGATCGTTAACAATGCGCTGGCGCTCAAAGACAATGAGGTGGCGTTCGAGCGATATCCGTGGCGCAATGAGGGCGAGGCTTCCGACCGGTGGAAGGTAGCCGCCATCAGCTACTTTGAACCCTGGGACTGGGTGATCGGGGCCGGCGCCTACGAGGACGACTATTATGAGACGAGACACAATGTCGAATCGTCCATGTCGCATATGCTGTGGGTGATGGCCTTCAGTGGACTCGCCGTGCTCATTCCGATCGTGGGGATCGCCCTGTTCCTGGGGAACAAGATGACCCGCCGGCTTTTGCAGATCACGTCCATTTCGAGGCAGATTGCCAAGGGGGACCTTTCCTCCGCGGCCGAAGCGGTCAAATCCGTGGAGACTGCAGACGATGCGATCAGCGGGGCCGGCGCTGGTGATGAAATAGGACACCTGCTCGGTTCCATGAAGGGGATGACCGAAAATCTCAACGCCCTGGTGGGCCAGGTCCAGCGGTCCGGGATTCAGGTGACCTCCTCCTCCACCGAACTGGCGGCCACCGCCAAGGAACAGGAAACCACCATGGCCAACCAGGTGGCATCCACCAACAAGGTGGTCAGATCGGTCAAGGAGATCTCGGAGGTGGCGGCCCGGCTGGTGGAGACCATGGAGCAGGTGGCGGGCAAGTCCCAGGAGACCGCGGGTTTTGCGAGCAAGGGTCAGACCGACCTGGCCCGCATGGAAGCGGCCATGCGGAACATGGAGACCGCCTCCCGGTCCATCTCCGGGCGGCTGGAGACCATCAACGAAAAGGCCGAGAACATCACCAATGTGGTAACCACCATCACCAAGGTGGCGGACCAGACCAACCTGCTCTCCCTCAATGCGGCCATCGAGGCGGAGAAGGCCGGCGAGTACGGGAGGGGGTTCAACGTGGTGGCCCGGGAGATACGCCGGCTGGCGGACCAGACGGCGGTGGCCACTCTGGATATTGACCAGATGGTTCAGGAGATGCAGTCTGCCGTGTCTGCAGGGGTGATGGAGATGGACAAATTCATCGCGGAGGTCAATCGGAGTGCGGAGGATGTGGGCCGAATCAGCGTCCAGTTGGCCCGGATCATCGAGCA
>Ga0172375_10008582_pt1 | contig 13704 bp, 11 predicted proteins | sample LakKiv1m_FD_114537 | JGI IMG/M metagenome (GOLD analysis project Ga0172375, IMG submission 114537) | Freshwater microbial communities from Kabuno Bay, South-Kivu, Congo - kab_092012_11.1m | ecosystem: Environmental > Aquatic > Freshwater > Lake | place: Democratic Republic of the Congo...
GCATGCGTGTGCATGCGCGATGGATGGGCTTTAACGCAGTTTCCAGCTACAAACTGGTGCTGGTAAGACAGCATGAAAGATGGCGGCGTAAGGCAAGGCTATGCGCCTGCCCGCCATAATACTTATGACAGGAAAGAGAGGAGAATTGTCAGGGAATAAATATCGGGAACCTGTTTATCGGGTCGGAATCGATATGCATTTGGGGAGTTGGGAGCTGGGTTAGATAGAGGGATGACAGCATCTAATACAGATAGTCCATATAGATATTTTATGGCTTATGGTGCAGACGATCATCGGATTTCTCTGGACTGTAAAAAATCTATTCTACGAGCATGGGTAACTGCTAAGGGATAGAGAATGAATTATCGCCAGAGAGCAGACCACCGATTAGTCAGCTGATCTGCTACGAGAGTAAATTCTCTAACAGTTGGAATATAGAGTTGGATCAAATGACATTCACCATATCCGACAAAATGGTCTTCGCCTCAATCATTTTGACTGAGGCCGCGAGACACGCGCTGAACATACCTATGGTCAAGGTGTCATGCAAGAGGGCCATACTGGCAGTGTAAGATAACGGTGTTAATTCTGAGGGGCGCAGTGAATTTGTCCAAAGAACATTTTCGCCAAAATTTCTGACTTGACATCGGGAACCTGAAGTGCTAGGCATTTGCCTAGGCAAATGCCTTATAAGCCTTATAGGTTGACTGCTCAGTATTCTCGGACGAGCGAGCATGAGTTTGGAGGTGCACCAGTGGACGCGCCTAGCATGGCAGAGGATATTAAAAAGCTTCGTGACTCGCTGGAGTTGACACAGGAAGCCTTGGCTAGAGAACTAGGGGTTTCTTTCTCAACAGTAAGTAGGTGGGAAAGAGGGATTGGCAACCCATCACCTCTTGCACGCCAGCACATAGATGATCTACAAAGACGGGCGGATCGCGCGTCTAAACGGGAGGAACGAGAATGAGCAATCATAAAAATACCCGTATCTTGCTGATGGCTATCGCAGGCGTGGTTCTCCTTATTGTGATTGCATGGGGTGTAGTGAAGTTTACTTCTGAAAATAAATTTGATGATACCGTACATATTGGAGTTGTTCTTCCTTTAACGGGCGATGCCGCAGTATACGGTCAAGCGATTAAGGATGGGATCGAATTAGCTGCTTCTCAAGATATGGCCGATGGCGGCACTCGAATTATGCTTATATATGATGACGATCAGGGGGTTCCGCGACAGGCTCTTTCGGCAGTGCGTCGGCTGATCGACGTGGAGCATGTCCCATCAATAATTGGTGGGGCCATGAGTTCAACTGCAGAACCAATTATTCCCGTCTGCGATCAAGCTAAAGTCGTGTTACTTTCGCCAACCGCAACGAAGCCGGGATTACCTGAGATGAGCTCCTTCTTTTTCAGGCTTTGGCCTTCTGACAATTACGATGGGAAAGTTATGGCTTTGGCTGCCTTCAAAGATCTGAGACTCCGTAACATCGCGATTCTTTACATAAATGTTGCTTACGGAGTTGGAATTACGGAAGTCTTCACGAGAGAGTTCAAGGCATTGGGTGGAAACATCATTTCTAGCGAGGGATATAAACAGGGAGAGACTGACTTCCGCACTTTATTAACAAAAATAGCAGCCCAGAATCCCGATGCCATCTACCTACCGGGATATGTAGCTGAGATCGCCAACATTTTTCGACAGGCTCGCGAATTAGACATTCGGACACGATTCATCGGTGTTAACAGTCTGCATGATCCAAAACTTATTGAACTTGCCGGTGCTGCAGCGGAAAGTGCGGTATTTACTTATCCGACCTTTGATGTTGACAGCAATATTCCTACCATAAATGCATTTGTTAATGCTTTTCGAGAGCGCTATGGTCGCGCCCCTGATGCCTTTGCTGCGCAAGGATTTGACGCATATCGCGTAATACAGAAAGCCATTGATAACACATCAAATCCCGTTGGCCAAGCGATCCAGACATCTCTTCATTCCATAGGTCAGTATGTGGGTCCAGGAGGAACCATCGAGTTTGGCAAGAATGGAGATGTCGAGAAACCTCTTCGCTTGCTTACAATTCGAAATGGAAAATTCGTAGAATTCGGAGGGCAAGATGTCAAGTAATCCTGCTACCCTGAAAGAATTAATTCAAGAACAACAGCATCAATATTCAGAATGTGATGCACACCAAATAGATTTTCTTTTGCTCGTTGCAAACAAGGCGGAGGTCGATGCAGTATGCTCTATGTTTAATCTTCGCTATTTTAGCACGGGCGTTCCCGTTGCATATAAATGGGGTAATTTCAAGGGAAAATATTCTGCAAGATCCTTGAAAATTGCTGTTATATGGCTAGAGGACGATTATGGTGCCGTAAGATCATATTCATATTCTAGAACTGCTATTGAGCTTCTACATCCATCTTATTTTTTCATCCTTGGCACTGCGGCTGGTGCATCTACGCCTGAAGAAAGGGTGCTGGAAGGTGATGTAGCATGCGCAACATTTATTCGGCATGGTCCGGAAGGTAAAAGAAATTCTCTTCGCGAAGCGGCGATCCAACATCCATCGCCACGCCTGTTGCAGCTTGCTCGCAAAACTTATGACAAGAAAGAGTGGCTGACAAAGATAAACCCTTCTAAGTACCCTGAAGGTGAAGTTGGTAGGCTACCAAGTTGTCTTTTTGGTGAAGTGGCTTCTACAAATAAGATGTGCGATCCTATGTCTGATTACGTGGTTAAGACTATTAGTAGTTATCGTAAGGTTATTGCTTTCGAGATGGAAGCTGGAGGCATTGCTACATTCTTGCGTGAACTTGCAGACGTCGAGTTCATTCCTGGCTTATTATTTATTAAGAGTATTAGTGATATTGTATACAGTGATGGGATGAAACAACGAGTTGATAATTTAAATGGGGCAAATAAAGATGAATTGCTAGAGAATTTACAAAAAGAAAATAATGACCAAAGGAACAAATGGAAGCATTATGCATCTCATGTGTCTACAGCATTTGTATACCAAATTATTAATGACTTCCCAAAAGAGCTGTTGCGACCAGCAAATCCAGATTTGTTTTGGCCCCCAACCAATCGCCTATCAGTATATACTAATACGGGGTGTATAGGTGTCTATGCAGGGGTCGAACCTGACGCTTATTCAAAACTGGCAGCAGATCTGCTTTCGCAAGTCGCGCTGGATCACCATGATAGTGGACATTTTTTTTCTGTATGTTCTTACTCGCCACGCGAACTATGGGAAGCAATTGTTAGAGCAACTGAATTTAAAGGGGATAAAACACCTACAACGACAGAAGAGGTTTTTCGTTCTGCAGAAAAATATTTCCCCCATTTCCCCATATTTATAAAACACAACATGGAACATCCAAGGACAGGGACCAGAATTCTATTACTTGATGATTTTAATGATTGGCTTCCTAAACACAAAATGGACGCAAGCAATCCTCATAAAACTCTACGTCAGCACTGGGAATTATTCTTACTCCTTAATGGTTGTGTTAATAATAATATCGAATCCGGAATACCGTGTTTCGGTATTGATAGAAAATATCTCAAGTCTCGATCATCTGGCGATTATCGCTTCAGATTTTTAACAGATTATGTCCTGCTTGGAGGGCATTACCTATTAGATTATTATGATGAATCTGGAACATTAATTGCGTCCGAATTGTGTGGAAAATCTCAAGAGTTATATTATTATGACCTTTTTAAGTTGTTAGAAGAGAATCTGGGTAATGTAACAGGTTCCCCTTTCAAACCACTTAAAACTCTAAACCAAGAGGCTGTAGAATCCTTTAGTAAAATGGAGGCATAATGTTTCCAGAGACTCACCTGTACGAGGGGTTTCGTTATGTCGGAGCACTTCCATCTATCGCAACTCAACGACAGATACAAGCCTCTATACTAGAAAATATAAATAGGGCAAACTTGCTAGTGGTCGGATGTGGATTCGGAGAAGAGATAGATCAAATTCTGTCACACAGACAAACTTCAGCTAATATATTAGGCGTTACGGCAATTGATTTGGCGGATGTGGAACCTTATTTGTTTGAACAACCCAATATCTCCAGTTTGGGCAAAAAGTTCACTTTTAAAAAACACAATATTTTCGATATTGATGAGCTAGATGGATTCGGCAAATATGATATCGTGCAGTGCGGATTTGTTCTCCATGATTTCCAGCCGGACCAAAAAGAAATTGCAATAGCACTTTTAGCAAGTGCCGTTCGACTGGGTGGCTATGTAATGATATCTGATATTTTCACTTCAACACAACAGACGCCTTCGAAATCAGCAGAAATCTATGACAATTTTATCAGAGAGGCATACACCGCGACTCAAATGGGTCACATGAAGAAGAGCGAATTCGAAGCGTTGATGGGAGATGGTGAATGTCTCGGACTGAAACGAACACGCTTCGAAGCCGTTAACGGCGAACGCGACTATTTTGAGCCGGTCAACATTCTAGTCGAACGCGCCAAACGCGTTGGTTTGAAAATAGTTCAGATTATCGAAAATCCCCAAAATGAGCATCTGAGTATCTGTATCTTCGTCCGGAGAAACGAAGACAGGGAACAGATATGGTCGAAAGGCTGTGTTTCTCATGTCGTTTAGCACCTCCATCATCGATGCACGCAAACGTATCGAAGAATACCGCCACCAAACGGTCGCTTCATCAAATACTTTAATCGAGTCAATTTTAAACCCATCAACAGCTCAGTTGCTGTGGGATAATAGTTTCGGAAAGGGAGGCTCTTTAGACGCTCTAATTATCGAGGGCTCTAAGAGCGCCAAATGCTCACGATACGGTGGAACCCTCTTTTCTATCGTCCCTGTGTACGTCACGAGTCACTGCAGCGAACAATGTCTTTACTGTAATTATCGAGCTGACAACCAGGGAATCAACCTGAAACGAATACGCTTGTCTGCTGAGGAGCTTGATAGAGAAGTTAACTTCCTCGCCAGAGAGAAGGGGTTACTGGTTGTAGAACTAGTCTATGCGACAGATCCGGTGATCCGAGTTGATAGGATGTGTCAGGATATCGAACGTACGAGAAAGCTTCTTGAGCATCATGGAGGCGGTACAGTAGGAATCAACGCCGAGGCGCTCGATGAAGAAGAATACCGGAGACTAAAGAACGCGGGCCTGAACTTCGCCGTTCTTTGGCAAGAGACATATGACGAAACGCGATACGCCTCTTGCCACCCAGGAACGACAAAGAAGACCTGTTTTGAATATCGGATAGAATCCTACGAGAGGATGCTTGCGGCAGGGATCGATGCCATTGGAATGGGTGTATTGTCTGGTCTTGCTGACTGGCGTGCGGATTGGGCACTTCTCATGGAGCATGAGGCCTATCTATTTCAGACCTTTGGAATCACTCCGGCCATTCTCGGTGTACCACGCTTGAAGAAAGCTGCTGGAGCCTTGATTCAGCACACGTCAACAATTCCGTCACGCCAAGAGCTTAAATGCCTAGTGGCACTTCACAACAATTTTTCACCTTCCACAACACCGTTCCTGAACACTAGAGAAGATTGGGAACTTTGTTGCGAGATGGCCGCTGGTGGGGGAGCTCTCTTCACATTCAATTGTTCGACCATCCCCGGCGGTTATGCTGCTGGCAATCTCGGCTATCAGTTCCCTACCGGTGATTACGATGCACCCTTATTCACTCCTCGACTTGCTTCACAATACCTTCATCCGGTATTCGACTGGAAGTTCGTGCATGGAAAACCTCTTGTCTCAGGCAAGCACGCCTTCGTCTCTACAGGAATATAGGGCAAATGGATGGAAGGACAACTCTCGATCAATGTGTGCTTAGCCGCGACCCATTATGGGTTGATCGCATTGTCGTTCGCTCTTGTCAGTAGAACAGCAAAATTCTTTCACGTCGCTCACTGTGCAATATTTACACTGGGTGCGTATATAACTTTTACTCTTATTGGCACTGGTGTCGGTTCAGTTGCATCAGTAGTTGGAGGTGTTATCGTAGGCTCAGCCGCTGGTTGTGCAATGGATCTCATCGTGTTTCAAAGGCTTCGCAGACGCGGAGCTAGTCCTGAAATCCAACTGCTCGCCTCTTTTGGCCTATTAGTTACCTTGCAGAGTCTCATTTCCCTATTTTTCGGTAATGAACGTCACTCCCTTTTGAACCAGCCTGCAGAGATGGGCATAAGCCTCTTATGGGGACACGCCACCCCAACTCAACTATTGGCCGCAGGGGTTTCACTTTCTGTGGCGGTTGTCATTCTCTTATGGTCACGTCTTTCAACAGCGGGACTTATCTTAAAGGCTGTCGGAGACGATCCAGGATTGAGTCTAGCCCGTGGCATACGTACTGATAGAGCAATTCTTATTGCTTTCGCGGTCGCATCTGGTGCGATGGCCCTTGGAGGAATATTGCAGGCTGCTGATGTTGGCCTCACACCATTGATGGGGTTTCAAGCGCTATTAGTGGGTTTTGCTGGCGCACTTCTAGGGGGATTAGATAGTAACGCACGGGCGTATTTCGGTGGAGTTGCGATTGGTGGGCTAGAGCAGTTAGGTGCGATGTTTCTTCCTGGCCAATGGTACGAGAGTGCAATCTACTTGCTGCTAATTATAGTTTTGGTAGCAAGAGGTCGCCGAGCACTTGGCGAGCGGATCGAATAATATGGAATACCTATTTCACATAGTTATTATTGCAGGCATTTACGCTTCCCTGGCTGTGTCGCTATCGTTATCCGCAGGACAAGCTGGTCTGTTATCTCTCGCTCCTGCTGCTATTTTCGGTGTTGGTGCCTACACGACAGCACTTTTAGCAAGTAATGTAGACATACCCTTAGCTGGAGGGCTTCCTTGCGCGATGGCAATCGCCGCAGTTGCTTCTATTCCTCTGGCCGTTGCTGCAAGTCGATTACGAGGAGATCACTTTATAATGGCTACTTTAGGCTATCAAGTGTTTCTCGCAAGTGTATTTGAAAATTGGGTTGATGTAACGAAAGGGCCACTAGGCCTTGCAAGCATACCCCGTCGTATTTTTGATTCATGGTATATCTCCTCGAACTCCGAATTTGCATGCTTAGCTCTTGTGTTGTCGGTGCTTTCTGTATTTGTTGCGATGAGATTATCGAATGGAGCGTTTGGTAGAGTACTCCATTGCATTCGTGATGATGAATCTATCGCTTTAGCCCTTGGAAAAGACATTCGTCGCTTCAAATTTCAAATTCTCATGGTTTCGGGTGCGATAGCTGGTGCCGCTGGTTCCCTATACGCGACCTACACTACATTTGTTGACCCATCGGCATTTACAATAAATGAGTCTATTGTTGTGGCGACAATGGCGATTGTTGGAGGAATTAGAACGCTATGGGGACCTGTTCTTGGTGCGGCCGCGCTAGTGCTTATTCCTGAGTTGCTCCGTTTCTCAGGCATTCCTCATACGGTTGCTGCGCCGCTACACCAAGCAATATTTGGTGTAGCACTCATATGGATCGTAATGAATTTGCCGCAAGGGCTTTTAGGTTCCGCTAAGGGTAAGGCATTAAGCCAAAACAGGAAAACTAAATGACGATACGAGCCGAGAACTTGGAAAAGCACTTCAATGGCGTTAAGGCATTACGCTGTACTAACGTGGAGTTTAACGAATCCAAAATAACCGCTATTATCGGTCCTAACGGTGCAGGCAAAACAACTCTTGTAGATGCATTGACGGGCTTCCTAGACATTGACAGTGGTAGGTGTTTTATTGAGCAGATAGATACGACACAGATGCGTCCGGATCAGATTGCACGACTTGGCGTGGCGCGGACCTTCCAGGAAGTTCGCCTGGTTTGGGGAGAGTCAGTCATTGAGAATGTAATGGCAGCGATACCGAGTCGTGGCGAACAATTCTGCTATGCTCTTACCAACTTCGGGTTGAAAGCAGAGCACGATAAAAACTATACGAAAGCCTTAGAAGTATTGCAGTTTGTTGGTCTTCGCGATCTCGCGGATACCATTGCCACTGACCTTTCGTATGGTCAACAAAAATTGCTGGAGTTCGCTCGTTGTCTAGCGACCGAAGCTCGTTGGCTAATCCTTGATGAGCCGGTTTCCGGGATATCTCCTGTTCTCGTCGAGTCGATGATCAAAATTCTTCGGTCTGTCGTCAAGGAGGGAAGATCTATAGTTTTTATCGAGCATGACATTAAAGCAGTTAAAGAAGTAGCTGATGTGGTAGTCGTACTTGACGAGGGCCGCGTAGTCGTTGCAGGAGCAACTGCAGAAGTGCTGGCTCGTGATGATGTGATGGAGGCATATGTTGGGTGATACAAGCCCCATAATTCTACGTGTCGAGAAGCTAGTGACGGGATATGGTGATCGGCAAATACTCGACAAGGTAGATATTGAAGTCAAGGCTGGTGAGGTTGTTGCACTTATTGGGCACAATGGCGCGGGAAAATCAACCTTGTTAAAAGCGCTATTTGGCCTTATTCGGACATGGGCGGGATCAGTAGTTTATGCAAGGGCTCCAAACGCTTCTACACCATATATGCTGCTTCGAGGGGGAATAGTATACGTACCTCAAGGGAATCGAGTATTCTCTCACCTAACCGTGCGTGAGAACCTACAGGTATGTGCGGCCGTCTTGGAAGATGTATCGAAGCGAGTGGCAGGCATCGAGAATGCCTTCAGATATTTTCCCGTTTTACGCAATCGGGAGAAGCAACGAGCTGGGACTTTGTCAGGCGGCGAGAAACAGATGCTTTCACTTGCCTGTGCTATGTGTCTTAACCCGCATCTTCTTTTCCTGGATGAACCGTCACTTGGGCTCTCGCCAACTGCAGTCCAAACGATATTTAACATGGTTAAACACATATCTAGAGAGGCTGATGTTAGCTGTTTGATTGTCGAGCAAAAGGTAAGACATGTCCTTAATATATCAGACCGGGTTTATGCCTTAAGATGTGGTTCCGTGATCTTCACAGGTGATGCGGCTGAATTGGCAGACGAGGGTAAACTCCGTGAAGTTTACCTGTAATGGTCGGCCGACATAGGGTATTCCGAACTCATCAAGGTAACAGAAAGACAAACCAATGAGGGATGAAACAACGCATCCAATAGTATTCATCAGCTATTCGCACAAAGACGAAAGATGGAAGGATCTTCTCTTGCCACATATCAAGATGCTCGAAATGGCGGGGTATGAGACCGTCATTTGGGATGACAGGATGATTGATTTCGGCACCGACTGGTACGAAGAAATATTAAGAGCAATGAATCGTGCAACGACAGCGATTTGTTTAATATCTGCTGATTATCTAGCCTCAGAATTTGTAATTAAGGAGGAAATTCCAATACTGCTTCAGCGCCGCCGAGAAGAGGGAATGCTTCTAATACCAGTCCTCATCAGAGACTGTCATTGGGATTCTGTTCGGTGGCTAAGGACCATCCAAATGGTTCCTCGGGATGGGGGGAGCGTAAACAAGGATTACGCTGGACATGAAGACGAAGTGTTTACGGCAGTAGCCAAGTTGATCGAGGACAGACTCATTCGGACTCCCAGCTATGGAATCGATTCCTCCCGACCACGAATAAGAGAGCAAAATATTGAGATTTGCTTGAATGATCTTCCGAGGACTGGGGATGAGGTCTTCGGCAGAATCAACGAGCTGGAAATTCTCGATAGCGCCTGGCAAACAGCCAGTAAAAACATTATAATTTTCATCGCTTGGGGCGGTGTGGGCAAGTCAGCGTTAGTTAACAAATGGTTGGGGGAGATGAGCAGGGAAGATTATCGAGGTGCTCAGCGTGTCTATGGCTGGTCTTTTTACAGCCAAGGCACTGGGCAAAGAGTGACCTCAAGCGAGTATTTCGTCGACCATATGTTGCGGTGGTTTGGGGCAGCGCGGATCGCAGACACGAATCAATCTCCTTGGGACAAGGGTAGGCATCTTGCTGATTTAGTTCGAGAGAAGCGGATGATACTCGTACTTGATGGACTTGAACCATTGCAGTCGGGTCTTGAATATGAAAGAGGAAGCATTTCTGATGCTGCAGTCAGAGTCCTTGTACGAGAACTTGCCAATGAGAACCCTGGCTTATGTATTATTACAACACGAGAAAATATCCCCGATCTTGAAAGTATAGACGGCGGTGTTTCTAAGATAAACTTAGAACATGTTTCTCCGTCAGCCGGGCGGGCCTTGCTGCGGCATGGGCGTGTGTTAGGCGACGACGTTGAACTCGAAAGGCTGGCCCGGTCGTTTGGTAACCACGCACTTGCTGTAACATTAGTTACAACATACCTACAAGAATGTATGGAACGTGAGGCATCGGTAGCGGCTAAAATCCAGGAACTGGATATTCCGCTTGAAGCTGGTCGTCATGCCAGAAGAGTACTAGAAGCTTTCGTCAAACTCTGGGGAGATGGTCCGGAAACTGGGGTACTAAATATAATTGGTCTTTTTGATCGCCCCATAGGCTCTGCCGAGGTGGCCTTCTTACGGACGTCGGCCCCCATCGCTGGAGTCACGGACAACCTTTACGGTATCTCTGAGGCTGAATGGAACCGAGTCCTCCATCGATTACGGCGTGCGAAAGTAGTATCACCGGCAAGTCACCATGACCCATTAGGAATTGATGCTCATCCAGTAATACGCCAGCACTTTGCGGAAAGACTAGCAAAGTCTAATGAGTCAGCATGGCAGGAAGCTCATGTGGCACTCTCAAACTTCTATGCGGCACAGCCGAAAGAGCAACGCCCAAATTCTCTCAGAGAGATGGCTCCATTATTTCTCGCGGTCCATCATGGTTGTCTTGCTAAGGAATACAAAGACACATTAGATACGATCTGTAAGGGAAGGATACTTGAAGAAAAAGAACATTATAGCAGGAACCGCGTTGGGGCTCACGGGGTAAAACTTTCTATGCTCGCTGGATTCTTCCAGAAACAATGGCTTGAGCCAGTCAAAGAATTGAACAAGGTAGATGCAGCCTTTGTGATGCATCATGCAAGTGTTGAGTTGCGTGCTCTTGGTCGAATGAATGATGTACTTGCTCCTGCAGGTGCTGCACTTAAAATGCGTGTCGAGCTAGGCCTTTGGAAAGATGCCGTTCGCACGTCTGGCAACTTGGCACAGGCTCATCTAGCCCTTGGAAATATTTCTGAAGCTATTGATATATTCCAGCAGTGTATAGACTATGCAGATAAGAGCTCTGATCCAGGCTCACAAGCGGCCAGCAGAGCGGTCCTTGCAAATAGTCTAAACCAAGCTGGCAAATTACAAGAGGCTTTAAACACAATCTCTGAGGCTGAGTCAATTCACAAACGGCATGACGAGGAGGGAAGAAAATACCTCCATTCGCTTCGTGGGTATTATCATTGCGATATCCTTCTGGCTTTAGGTCGTCATCAAGATGCAGTTATTCGAGCAGAATCTTCTGTTAAGGATGCAGAAGGAAAAGGGCAACCGCTGGCGACTGGACTAGGAAAACTTGCTTTGGGCCGAGCCGCTATTTTTAGGTACCTAGTTGGGGATGACTCCGATTTGCATTGGTGCCGCAAAACATTAGACAGTGCAGTGGAATTATTATCAGAAGATGGGGCGCAGGATCAAATTCCAAGAGCGCTTATTGCACGTGCAACTGTACACCGGGTGATGAGGCATGATGAACTGGCAGCATCGGATCTTCGAGAACTATTCAGCATTACTAAGCGTTGCGGAATGCGTCTCTTCCTTTGCGATTACCATTTAGAAAGTACAAGGCTAGCCTTAGCTTGTTTTATGAGTTCTTATACGGCAGGAAAAGCAGTATCAAAAGCCTCGATATGTTCCGGTGCTCTTATAAACGACGAAGGAATGTTCCTAAATGCTGCGCAGCATTTAGATGAGGCAGACAGCATTGTCCAAGAAACTGGCTACTTGCGGCGTGAACCAGAAGTACTTTTGGAGCGGGCAAGGCTTGGTTGGATTCGAGGCGATGTGGAATTAGCAAGAGAGTATTTAATGTTGGCCAAAAGTAAACTAAACGATATCGGCTCTCATGAATGGGATTGGAACGTGAAGGAGTTGACAGGGCTGCTAACAAATGATAATTTGGAAAAATGATTCACATCCTCAACAGAACATTACCGAGATATCGGGAAGCTTTTCTTGGAGAGACCAATCGCCTTCACCGTTCCCAACAAGCCCAACAGCCGTTTCAGAAGTACCGGCTGACGACGGACAACAAGACACTCCTACGAATAATTCCTATCCCATACTATAAACTTTCAGCAACACTCATTGAAGACAAAATACAGGAAGTATGGTTCGAGACGAATATATATGGAGCGTACAAAGGAGCCAATGAGGCGTGGAAGTACGATTTCGTCATAGGGAAAAAACCAAAGTAAAGAAATGAAAATATTGGCTTCCTTCAGTTCGGAGAGGAGTACCACCCTCCGCCGCACTTTTCAACCGCCGTTTACAGACCGGCCCTCCCATTATTCCGGTAACTGTATTTTCATTTACAGGGAGGCGTAGTATTTGATGTTAGGGGTGGGCTGACACAGACACCCTTTCTAAAATACACCAGGATCTTGGTGTATTTTCTATCTTAACTCCGGCAAACACACCCTCTTATAAAACACACCCAAATCCTGGTGTATTTGTCTATGGCTTCAACAAACAGCTCTCATCCTCAAACACACCCACTTTTGGGTGTATCCTTCTGCTTCTCTGGCACGCGGTCATACTTGCCGGGCATACACCCACTTTTGGGTGTGCCCCTTATCAGTGCCCCCGGCACACGACTTGCTTTTTCTAAAAAAACACACCCAAATCCTGGTGCATGTTAGCTGTCGTAACTCCGGCAGACAAGCCACATCCTGGAACACACCTGAATCCTGGTGTGTTCTGTCGTTACGTTGGCAAATACACCCGGGTTTGGGTGTGTCTGTATAAGTGCCGTCGGCACTCAGCCATACTTGCCAGAAACACACCTGATTCCTGGTGTATTTGTCCATGGCTCCTGCAAACACCTCACACCTGAAATACACCCAGTTTTGGGTGCATCCTTCTGCACCTCCGGCATGCTCATACTTGCCGGGCATACACCCGGGTTTGGGTGTGTCCATTATAAGTGCCTTCGGCACGTGGCCTGCCCTGTTTGAAATACACCCACTTTTAGGTGTGTCCATTATAAGTGCCATCGGCACGCAGTCCTGCCTTGTTGAAAACACACCCAGTTTTAGGTGTGTTCTGTATCAGTGCCTCCGGCACGCAGTCCCCTTATAAAACACACCCAAATCCTGGTGTGTGCTCTCGTTACGTTGACATATACACCCGGGTTTTGGTGTGTCCCATATCTGTGCCGTCGGCACGCATCCTCTCACACCTGACATACACCCAAATCCTGGTGCATGTTAGCTGTCGTAACTCCGGCAGACAAGCCACATCCTGGGACACACCTGATTCCTGGTGTATTTCACGCCAAACACCATGCGCCTGAATCCTGGTGTGTTCTGTCGTGACCTGTACTTGTCCTCCTGCCTTTATCCTGGTCGATCTCCCGGTGTGCTTCTGTATGCTCCAACTGCCCTGTGGCGGGGTTGGAAGCTCTTCCTGCGCCATACACATCCTGTGGGCGGCTTTGATGGCTCCTGTGGTCATATTGTGCGCATTATATACCACTCGGAGGACTATCATCTGCGCCGTCTGTCCCAGTTGGCTATATTGCGC
>Ga0172375_10008584_pt1 | contig 13703 bp, 11 predicted proteins | sample LakKiv1m_FD_114537 | JGI IMG/M metagenome (GOLD analysis project Ga0172375, IMG submission 114537) | Freshwater microbial communities from Kabuno Bay, South-Kivu, Congo - kab_092012_11.1m | ecosystem: Environmental > Aquatic > Freshwater > Lake | place: Democratic Republic of the Congo...
ACGGTCAGAGGGTGTACACACAGGTGCACCTTCTGCCAGAGGCACATGAAGGGCATACGCCTTCATTCCCTTGATTATTTGTTTGACTATGTTGAATTCCTGATGAATAAATATAACGTGGGTTTCTTTAGTTTCGGAGCGGAATTATTCTTCCCCAGCAAAAAATACTATTGGGATTTTATAGAAGGCATCAAGAAACGGAAACTGGATATCCTGTTTTATATAACAGGCGCAAGGGTAAATACGGTGGATAAGGATATCCTGCGCGCTCTTAAGGAAGCCGGGTGCTGGATGATAGAGTATGGCTTTGAGAGCGGTTCCCAGAAGATGCTGGATATAATGGAGAAGGGCACCACAGTGGAACAGAATATTCAAGTGGCGCGATGGACTAAAGAAGCAGGGCTTTTCACCGTCCCTTCTATAATTCTGGGAATGCCCGGGGAAACCGGCGAGACTGTTTGGGAATCCATTAATTTCCTTAAAAAGATAGATGCCGGATGGCATCAATATATGGTCAATTATCCGCTGGCGCTGCCGGGTTCACCGCTTTACGATTACGCAAGAGTGAAGAAATATATAACGGATGAAGATAAATACCTTGAATCGGTAAGCGATATCAATGCCGCGATGCTTGTTATAAAAGACAAGGAAAATGACTGCTTTATAAACTATACCGAAGAGCCTGACCATGTTGTGAAAGGCTGGAATAACCTGCTGACTACAGAAATGGAACTCCATTACATCAAAAATAAAATGAAGGGCAATTTTTTTATTAAGTTCTTCAAAATAATGGTATTGCAACGCATGCGAAGAATACCGCTGATATTACGCAAGCAGGGCCTGCTGAAAGGATTAACTTATATATCCAAAAGGGCAAAAAGCAAACTATATGCTACGGTTAAGGTTTTGGGTTTGGGCGCAGGATTAAAGGAATTGCCCCAAGAGGGGACGGTAAGAAAGAGACTTATCCCTGAAATAACAGAGCAGGGCATCGGGGACGGGGCGATAACCCGCTCGGTCTCTTTAAGAAAGATAACAAAGGCTCTGGCGGCAGAGATGGGAATAGATACAACAGGTTTTAACTGAGCAATAATATTACTAAAGGGATAAGGCTTGAAAAAAGAAAGACACCTGCTTAGCAAGAGATATAAAGAAAAGAGGGGCATACCCTTTTTCTCTAAATATAAGATGTCTCCAGATACCATAGATTGTTTGAAAAGGTTCGAAAATGAACTTATGCGCGGTGGAATTAAACAAATCGAGCATGCACAATGTCCGTTGTGTTCTAATGAAGATGGCATACTAATCTCCGAGGCAGATAGGTTTGGCATTCCGTGCAAAACCGTAATCTGCAAAGGTTGCGGGTTGGTCTTTAATGATTCTTTTTTCTCGGAAGATTCCCTGGAAGCTGTCTATAAAAAATTTTACGGGAAGATTAATTTTAACGGACTTTCTCCTGAAGAAAGTTTTTTAAAGAGGACAAGGCCGGATGCCTTTTCATGGAAAAGATTTGCGTATATCTCATTCCAACTGGGCAGCGATTTCAGGAATATAAATACGGTCTTTGAGATCGGATGCAGGGACGGCTGCAATCTCCTCCCGTTTTACCTTGCCGGCAAAGAAGTTATGGGGTGTGATTTTGATGAGGAATATCTGAATGCAGGGCGCAAGAGAGGGCTGAATTTGGTATATGGAGGGACAAATAGTCTGACAGCATTGGGTAAAAAGGCAGACTTAATTATACTCTCTCATGTTGTTGAACATTTTATTGATTTTAATAAAGAAATATCGAAAATTAAAGGCCTCTTGACTGACAGCGGCTATATATATGCTGAAGTCCCCGGACTGCTTAACTGGAATAGGAAGAGATGCAATGCTGTAGCAGAGGACGGGTATCGCAGCTCCAATGATTTTTTGTCATACCTTCAGGCTGTCCATAATTATCATTTTGATCTTGAGAAGATTTCTTTGTTTTTTGGAAAAGCAGGGTTCGAGATGATAGCTGGCGATGAATGGGTCAGGGCATTATTCAGAAATGGCCATTCTGCTAAATCGCTGAAAAATATTTCAGGCGCGGCAGAAAAGGTTTTTATGCATATTAAAAGCATTGAGCGGGATTATAAGAGTTTATGTTCACAATTTCAGCGGATTGCACGGAAAATTTTATAATGCTCCATGCTGCCTGTTGAAATACCAAACAAGATGAGAAATCTGATAGTTTTTGAATTTGAAGATGAGATTAGGGATTTTATTTCCCAAAGATCTCTTGCGGCGCTGCGAGATGAAGATACGACGATACTTGCCATACAGTCCTGTGCTCAGGCTTTTCTTAGGAGACGTAACATTTCATATCTGAATACCATTGCTTTTATAGACAAAGAATCTCATCAAAATATTCTGTTAAAATCCGCAGAGATAATAGAACCGTTGAGGGATTTTTTTGATTTAAAAGATGACATTGGGGTGAAGAAAGGGTACAGTAATGCATTTATATTTTGTTTGAGGCATTACTCTCTCCTTTATATTCTGTGGCTCATAGAAATAATGGAGAACGCAATCGGGAAGTTACGACCCGAAATGATTACTGTAGTTGCCAATAAGTATTACCCGGACAAAATGAATTGCGTACCTCAAAATGAGAGGCTTATAAGTTTCATTTCGGCAAGGGCAGCCGGATACCACGGCATTAAGCATAATTGCTACACAGGGGGAAGAAAAAATAGAAATGACGGCATATCTGGAATGGCTCGGGATTACGCTCTTGAAATATTAAAGCTGTTTGCTTTTTATTTTAATTTATTTATTTTGAGTTATAAGTCAAAAGGGAAAAAGCTTATCCTCTATTCGTCAGATAGTTATAACTTGAAGACTGTTATAGAGTCTTTTCTCCATGCGTTTGATAATATTATGTCAGTCGTATTATTTGAAAAACCCGTGTTGGCGAATATCGGCAAAAGGATTAAGGATAAAAAGCGGTGGAGTATAATGTCCTCCCTGCCGTATATTTGGGCAAAAGGCAGCGCGCGCTTTTATGAAAGGCTCGAAGGAGAAATAAATGCAGTGCGGGATATTTCCCTGAAGGATGGCAAACTATTTACGTACAGAGGGGTAGATTTCAGCGAGCCGGTTTTATTAAAACTTAAAAAGGAAATGGTTTTATTTTTGGCAAAACTGCACGGTCAGACATTCCACCTGAATAAGCTCATTAACAGAATAAAGCCCGCATTATTTATCTCACAGGCATCCCGGACTGTTTTGTGCAATATGGGGGAGATTGCTTCCATTGACAATATCCCCTCGCTCATGATTTCGCACGGCTCTCATGTGCCTGTATCAAATGAGTTTGAAAATATAGAGTGGAGAGAGCACGATGAGGGGCTGATTAATACGCCCTATAAATATCTCGCTGTCCAATCACCATGGGCCCTGGCGCATATAAAAGAAAAACCATCAGACAGTAAGCCTCTAATTACCGGAGGATTACTTTTTACAAACATTAGAAAAATTGAAAGCCGGAAGGCAGATATTAGAAAACGCATTGTCCCCCGGCACTGTGATGAGAAGATAATATTACATGCCGGTACGCCTAAGCCGTTTCAAAGTTCCAGACCTTACGTCTATGAAACAATTGATGAATACATTAATAATATCAACTCTCTGATAAAGGCAGTTGAAAAACTCAAAGACACTCATCTTATAATAAGATTTAGGCCCTCCCCTTATTTGAAGCTAAATGATTTTGCAGAGTTGTTGAATGTATCCAATTGCTATAGCGTTCATCCTGAAGGCTCTTTTGCTGATTATCTGGCTATTTCCGATATTCTTGTCAGTTATTCTTCAACTGCGATTGAGGAAGCGCTGCATAATAAAGTGCCGGTTCTTATGTACGACCCGCAGGGCAGATATTGTCATATAAAAGAAGCTACCGTGCTTGGCCCTTCAGGGAAGCAAGGCATAGATTCGTGTTATTATGTAAACTCGGAAGATAATTTGGCATGGGCTATGGAATGGCTAATAAAAAATCATTTTCAGGCGGAAATTCCCGATTTTCTATGGGGGAGACATATATTTAGTGAGACTGAAACGGTAAATCTGCCGGTATATTTCAGGAGCTTATTTGAGAAATGATTATAGATAGGCTTGATAATTGGAATATATACTTCAAAAAAGAATCTGCCCTTTATGAAGGCATAGAGTTTATTCTTAAACAATTCACGGAAAATATGCAGGATGGGCGATACGAAATAAACGGCAGCGATGTATATGCGATGGTGCAGAGCTATCATACGGAGAATAGCAAAAACAAAAAAATGGAATCTCACAGGAGATATATTGATATCCAGTATATTGTTTCGGGCAGAGAGTTGATTGAGTGGGTTCCGGTATCCGGACTTTATCCGGCCGGACAGTATTCCGAAGAGAAAGATGTGGTTTTCTATGATGACTGCGAAGAAGCATCTTCTCTTATTCTTGCCCCGGGGTTTTTTGCGGTATTTTATCCTCACGATGCCCACAGGCCCGGATGTGTAGTTGATAAACCTGAATCTGTCAGGAAAATTGTAATTAAAGTAAAGACATAATCGGTTTTATGCAAAATATTATTGCGGACAATTCTCCACTGAATATCCTGGTGATAGGCACCGGCATGTATGTATGTGGAAGAGGCACGGACGGTTATGGGACGATATTGCCTGCGATATACGAATGGAAGAAATCTGGCTTTGTAGGCGATATATTCATTGCGGGAACGCAATCTGAGGGGATACGCATTATAAGGGAAAAGGCAGAGGCATTGGACAAGCTCTACGGTTTTACTTTAAATATCAATTATTATCCCAAGAATGAAATGAATGACCCTGAAGCCTACAAGAAAGCAATAAGGGATATTCCTAAACCTGCCTGCGCCATTGTTGCTGTGCCTGATAATTTGCACCGTGCCGTTGCAGGTTATGCCCTTGAAAATGAATTGCATACGCTTGTAGTAAAACCCCTTGCCCCTACCATAAAAGAAACATTGGAGCTTGTGGAACTTCAGAAGAAGCATAATGTTTACTGCGCGGTAGAGTTTCATAAGAGGTATGACCGTTCTAACCTAAAATTAAGAGATACCATTACAGGCGGAAAGATAGGCGACCCGTTATATTTTGTAGTGCAGTACAGCCAAAGAAAAAGCATCCCCGAAGAAAGATTTAAAAGCTGGGTTAAGACAACGAATATTTTCCAGTATCTGGGTATTCACTATGTTGATATTATATATTTTGCGACCGGGGCCTTGCCCCGCAGGGCGATGGCAATAGGTCAAAAAAACTATTTGTTGTCCAAGGGCATTGATGCCTATGACTCTATTCAGGCTGTTATTGAGTGGCAGATGCGGTCAGGCGCAATATTTACCTCTTCTTTTTTTACAAACTGGATAGACCCTGAAAATACCTCAGCGATGTCGGACCAGAAAATAAAGGTGATAGGGACAAGAGGCCGTTATGAAGCGGACCAGAAGTGCCGAGGTATCTCTCTGGTGACAGATGGTAATGGCATTGAAGAACCGAACCCTGATTTTTGTTCGGCATACGGTGTTAGCAATGGAGATGTTGCGTTTCAGGGATACGGTATTGACAGTGTCCTCCAGTTTTTTAGAGACATTAAGCATATAAGTGCAGGGCATTTAAAACTAAAAGACTTTGAAGGGAAAAGGCCTACTTTCAGGGATTCTATTGTTCCCACGGTGGTTATGGAAGCGGTAAATAGGAGCCTTGAAAACGATGGGAAATGGGTTCAAACAAAGTTTAAAAACGGCAAATTTGCCGGCTTTGAATAGAAAGGAGAGCAATTTTGGCAGGCAATGGTGAAAAAATCGGAAGATTTGACGTAGAAAGGGTTCGTGAATTTCTTTTGTCATCGCTGGACGCAGTTCAAGTAAGAGGTGATGTTGCAATGCATGTAACAGCCGGGCTTTTGAGCGCATCCGTACGCGGCGTAGATTCTCACGGCATAAGGCTGCTGCCGCATTATGTTGCTTCAGTGGAGGGGGGCAGGATAAATCCTAATCCGCAGTATAAGTTTGAGCGCACTGCATCTGCAACAGGAACTTTTGACGCTGATCATACTTTCGGGCATGCGGCAGGAATTGAGGCTATGCATAGGGCGATGGATATGGCAAAAGAAGCAGGCGCAGGGATTGTTGCTGTCTTTAATTCAACTCACTGCGGCACCTCGGCATTTTTTGCCCTTGAAGCCTCAAAGCATGATTATATCGGCATGGCTTTCACACATGCGAATTCTCTGTTAAATACTCCAAATACAACCCGTCCTTTCTTCGGGCTTAATCCAATATCAATGGCTGTGCCGTGCGAAGGCGAAGAACCTTTCTGTTATGATTCTGCGCCCTCGGCCATAACATGGAACAAGCTTTTGCAATTAAGGCAGGAAAATATAGATGCTCCGCTTTTGAGCGGCGCTGACGATAAGGGAATTCCAACCAGCGATTCTCATAAAATAACCCAGCTTCTTCCAATCGGAGGATATAAAGGATTCGGTCTTGCAATGATTGTTGATATACTGTGCGGATTACTTGCAGGAATGCCTGTGGGCAGAGATATTTCAGATATGTATAAAACTCCTCTTTCACATAAGCGGTACCTCGGTCAGTTCTATATGGCTGTAAGGATTGATGCTTTCCAACCTCTTGATATATTCAAAAAACGAATGAAAAAACTGATGGACGATATTCGTAATGAGCCGAGGAGCGACCCTGAAATTCCGGTGATGACACCAGGAGACCCTGAGAAGAAAGCACACGATGAGCGCTCAAGACACGGGATACCTATTAAACAACACGACCTTAATGCGTTTAGAGCGATAGCGGATAAATATAAGATTAAGTTTTTAGAATAATTTAATTGTTATTTAAAGGAGAGGTATGTAAATGAATATCATAGCGATGGTTCCTGCAAGAATAGGCAGCACCCGCCTTAAGATGAAGAATCTTGCTCTGATAAACGGCAAACCGCTCATCTCTTATGCGATAGAGGCAGCAAAGCTGTCAGGAGTGTTCAGCAGGGTAGTTGTGAATTCGGACAATGAAATCTTTTCTGCGGTTGCAAAGCGTTATGGCGCTGATTTCTATTTGAGGCCGGAAGAGCTCGGTTCTTCAACAACAAAATCAGATAATGTCGTATATGATTTCATGGAGAAGCATCCATCAGACATTGTTGCATGGGTGAACCCGACCTCTCCTTTGCAGACAGGAGATGAGATAAGGAATGTAATAAATTATTTTATTAAGGAAAATCTTGACACGCTTATCACAGTGAAAAATGAACAGGTACATTGTATTTTTGAAGGCAGGCCGGTCAATTTTAATATTGCCGAGATATTTGCTCAGACGCAGGACCTGAAGCCTGTTCAGCCTTTTGTATATTCAATTATGATGTGGCGGAACAAAACTTTTATGGATACATTTAACAAACAGGGATATGCCCTATTCTGTGGAAAAGTAGGATATTATCCTGTAAGCAAAGAAACCTCAATTATTATAAAAACCAAAGAGGATATTATGCTTGCGGACTTTGTAATGAGGGCGAAAGCGTCCGCAGGAGAATACGAAGTTAAATATGACGGCATTATCAAAAAATCAGGAGATTCATAGATAAACATGATTTCAATCATCATAAGAACTAAAAATGAGGAGAGGTGGATTGTCTCCTGTCTCAGGGCTGTTTTTAAGCAGAATTACAGGGATTTTGAGGTTATCCTTGTTGATAATGAGAGCACGGACAATACAGTAGAAAGGGCGCGGCAGTTCAATATCTCACGGGTGATAACGTGTAAGGATTATAAGCCCGGGCTAGCTATTAATATGGGGATACGAGAAGCTAAGGGCGAATATATAGTCTGCCTTTCAGGCCACTGTATCCCTGTTGATGATAAATGGCTTGGCAGTTTGTTGAAGAATTTTGATGCTGGAGATGTTGCCGGCGTCTATGGAAGGCAGGAACCCATGTCTTTTACTTCTGATTTTGATAAAAGGGATCTTTCAATCGTATTCGGACTTGACAGAAAAGTGCAAAAGATGGACAGTTTTTTCCATAACGCTAACAGCATGATACGTAGGGATTTATGGGGGAAAGTCCCCTTTAATGAGAGTATTACTAATATTGAAGACAGGTTGTGGGCGCAAAAGATGCTTAATGAAGGATATAAGATCATATATGAGCCGGAAGCCAGCGTTTACCATTATCACGGTATCCATCAAAATGGCGATATGGAACGGTGCCGGAATGTTGTGAGGATATTAGAAAGCCTTGAGGAAAAGCCGTTTGCAAAGCATCTTGATATACAGAATCTTAATATTGTGGCAATCATTCCGGTGCGTGGGCCTGTCAAATATCTCAAGCATGAACCTCTTCTAAAATATACGATTGAGAGCGCGCTTCAGGCAAAGTATATTAAGAAAACCATTATCTCTACTGATAACCCTGAACTGGCAAGGCTGGCAGAGAGCCTGGGAGCGGAGGTGCCTTTTCTCCGCGATTCATCTCTCTCAGAGGATTATGTTGATATCGAACGTGTTCTGGAATATTCTCTAAATAAAATTGAGTCATTAAAAATATTTCCAGACATCATGGTTTCTTTAGAAATAACATTTCCTTTCCGTCCCTTGAACCTTATTGATAGCATGATAGAACAGTTAGTTAAAAACGGGCTGGACAGCATAATAGCGGTAAGGCGTGAAAATAAATCCATCTGGAAAGAAAAAGAAGGAAAGATTGAACAGATAGAAGAGGGATTGACGCCAAGGCAGTTCAAAGACGCTACCTATGTAGGTTTGAGGGGGCTATGCTGCGTTACACATCCTGAATTTTTGCGTGAGGCCTCTTTATTCGGGGAGAGGATAGGCATGTACGAAATAAGTGATCCTTATTCTTCCATCGAAGTCAGGGATGATAAGGATTTTGAGATGGCGGAAAAATTGATTGATTCCCCTGATTAAGAACTCAAAACTGGAGAGAGGAATACAGGTGCAGCAGAAAAATATTCTTATTGAGGCCAATGCGAACTTTCATCATATCGCAGGAGAAGATCTGTTTGGAAAAAATGACGGCCGTTTTAGAGAATACAGGAGAAAATGGAAGGAATGGCCTGAGACATTCCATATTGGAGAGTTTCCACTTTTCATCGATATTGAGGCAACAAGCGTATGCAACCTTAAATGCACCTTCTGCGCTACTACATTTAGGGGGAAAGCCGTAAAGAAAGGATTTATTTCGGCTGATGCAGTAAAGCGGATTGTTGATGAGGGGATAGACAACGGTCTGTACGGCATTAAATTTAACATAAGAGGAGAACCCTTACTGCACCCAAAGATACATGAATTCGTCAAATATGCAAAGCAAAAAGGGCTTATAGACGTCTATTTTAACAGCAATGCCATGCTGCTTACCGAAGAGGTTTCAAAGAAACTGATTGATGCCGGTCTTGATAGGTTGTCAATATCGTTTGAAGGGACTACAAAAGACATTTATGAGAAATATCGTGTGGGCGCAAAATATGAAACAGTTTTATCTAATATCGAGAAGATGCAGTCATTGAAAAAAAAACTTGGCGTTGAACACCCTAAAATCAGGATTCAGACTGTAATGCTTCCTGAGATAATATCTGCATTTGAACAGTATAAAGAATTCTGGGCTAAGCGTGCGGATGAAGTCGGATTCCTTGACTATAAAGAAATGAAGGTAAAGAAGAGGGGCATTAATTACCATTGGGCATGCCCGCAGATATGGCAGAGGATGGCAGTATGGTGGGACGGCACAATCCTCTCCTGTAACCACGATGACGATGGCCTGCTTGCATTGGGGAATATCAAAGAAATATCCATAAAGAACTCATGGCAGTCTGCAAGCCTGAATAAGATACGGGATACGCATAAAAATGGCATGGCGCATACTATCCCTGCCTGTGATGGGTGTTATCTAAGGGACAGCGAAATTGTCAAGTTAATGGAGAGAGACAGAGGAGTATGATAGCTGCTGTCTTGATGGGTAGAAAGGGAAGCAAAGGATTTCCCGGCAAAAATATACATATTATATCCGGCAGGCCGCTTGCATATTATCCGATTAATGCCGCAAAGAAATGCCCTGAAATAGATAAGGTTTACATGTCAACCGATGATGAACGGCTTATGGAGCTTGCATATGCGAATGGCGTAGAGGTTATTAGAAGGCCGGCTGAATTATGTACTGATGGGGCTCTCGGTGAGCATGTATATGTCCACGCCTACAATACTATCAGGGATACTAATAAGGATATTAATCTGGAACTTGTAGTGTTGCTGATGTGCAATGCGCCGACTGTTATATCCGACACAATATCCGAAGGAATAAAAATCCTGAGGGATAACGCAGAATACGACTCGGCTGTAACCGTCTCAAAATATAATATGTGGAGCCCTCTAAGAGCGAGGAAAATAGGAGAGGATGGGCTTCTACATCCATTTGTGCCTTTTGAAACGATTTGTGATCCGAAAACTCTAAATTGCGACAGGGATTCTCAAGGCGATGTCTGGTTTGCGGATATGGGCGTGTCAATAGTCAGGCCTAAGTGTCTTGAGCGTCTTGAGGAGGGCCTGCTGCCTCAGAAATGGATGGGGCAGAAAATATATCCCCTGAAACAGTGGGGAGGTCTTGACGTTGATTATGAATGGCAGATCCCGCTGGTAGAATTCTGGCTCAAAAGCCACGGATTGACAGAATAGTGAAGCTGTCTGTATCAAACATCGCATGGGATAGTAATGCGATGGAAGAACATCTCGCATTACTGAAGGAATTAGAATGCGACGGCGTAGAAATTGCTCCGAGCTGCATATGGAAGGAACCTGTTGAAGCCGGGAAAGGCGAAATAGAAAGCCTGAGGAGGCTTGTCTCAAAATACGGCCTTGTTATTCCGGCTTTTCATGCATTGCTTTTCACGAGACCTGACCTTTATCTTTTTGGAGAAGAGTCCTTGAGAGAAAAAACCGTATCCTATCTTAGGGATCTGATAAGATTGGCCGGCAAGTTGTCGGTTGATGTGTTGGTTTATGGATCGCCTGCAAGCAGGAGGGTAGGCGACAAACAATATAAAACATGTTACGAGATTGCCGTAGAGGCATTTCGTAGCCTTGGAAGAGAGGCTGCTCTTCATGATGTTGTATTTTGCATAGAACCTCTTGGTCCAAGCGAAAGCGATTTTATACAGACAGCAGAAGAAGGGCATAGGATTGTGCGGGATGTAGGCCATTCGCATTTCGGACTTCATCTTGACGCAAAGGCAATGATGGATGCCGGAGAGAACTTTGAAGACATTTTTCGGAAATATGCCCCCATACTTAAACATTTTCATGTGGGCGACCCGGGGCTGGCTCCGCCCGGTCATACAGGTATGGACCACTCCGGTATAGGCAGGGCGCTCAATAAGGCAGGCTATGACGGTTTTATTTCTATAGAGATGAAAAGGGGATTTGGAAATACGAAAGAAGTCATAAGAAATTCGGTCAAATATGTACGTGAAAAATACTTTATAAAAAAGGCTTGATGTGATGAGAGACTTTAAGGTGCTTTTCATTTATCCTAACCTTCGCGGCATGAATATGCTGCCGCCTGCTATTGCTCTTTTCTCGAGGATATTAAAGGATAATGGTTTTAAAGTAGCTTTATTTGATACAACATATTACGATACAGGCGGTGATTTTGATTCCGACAAGGAAAAAGAGAAAAACCTTGCGGTCAGGCCGTTTGACCTTTCTCAAAAAATTACTCTAAAAACCACAAGCCCGTTTGATGACCTTGATAAAATGGTTAATTCCTTTCAGCCGGATTTGGTTGCGATGTCTGCTACTGAGGATATATTCCCGCTGGGACTAAAACTTCTAAAGCGGGTTGACAAATACAATATTCTGACGATTGCCGGCGGGGTCTTCCCGACCTTTGCTCCGGAAAAGGTTATCAGGAACAAGGAAATAGACATCGTATGTGTTGGCGAGGGAGAGGACGCAATTCTGGATTTGTGCCTGAACCTTAGAGACGGCAGTGACTACTCGCGCATACCTAATCTATGGATAAAAACCAATACGGGAGAAATAATAAAAAATCCCATAAGACATGCGGCGGATTTTGATAGAAATCCATTGCCTGATTTTACTTTATTTGATGATGCAAGGCTCTACAGGCCGATGGCAGGAAAAATATACAGAATGCTGCCGGTAGAGACTCATAGGGGATGCCCTTATCAATGCGCATATTGCAATTCCCCTGCCCAGCAAAGGCTATACAGAGAGGCCCATGCCGGTTATTTTTTTCGTAAGAAATCACTGGAGGCAGTTAGAAGGGAGCTGGAATTTTATAAGAATGAATGGAAGGCCGAGTATTTTTATTTCTGGGCAGACACTTTCTTTGCCTATACAGACGGAGAATTTGACGCATTTGTTGAGATGTATAAAGATATAATGGTTCCCTTCTGGTGTCAGACACGTGCTGAGACAATTACGGAAGAAAGAATAAAAAAACTTAGAGACGTTGGCCTGCATAGGATGGCATTGGGCATTGAGCACGGAAATGAAGATTTCAGAAAGAAGATTATCAATAGGCATGTTAGCAATAAGACCATCATCAGGGCGTTTAGTATTATTCACGACTATTCATTGCCTGCAGGCGTCAGTGTGAATAATATTGTGGGGTTTCCCACCGAAACTTATGAGCTTGCGATGGATACTATAGAATTGAATAGAAAGATCGCCGATAAGATAGATACCATGAACTGCTATGCATTTACACCGTTTCATGGCACTCCTCTTCGCGAACTTTCGGTTAAAATGGGCTATATAGAGGAGGATGCGTTTACGGGTTGCCTGACGGGTGAACCGGTGCTGGACATGCCTCAATTCCCGAAAGAAAAGATTAAGGGAATCATGAGGACATTTTCGCTATATTCCAGGTTTGAGAAAAATCGGTGGAGAGAAATAGAAACAGCCGAGAAATTTTCGCCTGATGGAGAAGAAATGTTTCGGAAATTAAGAGAGGAGTATATCCGTAGATATTTTTCAATAGAATCTGAAAATTGAATATGGATATGAAAAATAAAAAAATATTGATATCAGGCGCAAGCAGCGATATAGCTGCTTCTCTTGTTGAAAAATTGTGCAATTCGGAGGCAACCATCGGGCTCCATTATAACAATAATGAAAAAACGCTTTTGAAATATACGGAGGACGATAGGATTAAAAAATTTCAGAAGAAACTCGTCTCAGAAAAGTCCTGCTATGAGCTTATAGATAATTTTGTGGGTTGGGCAGGAGGCATTGATTGTCTGGTTCAATTAACAGGAGACATAAAAAGGCCTGTTCACTGGGAAGCCCTGACTTATGACGACTGGATTTATGATCTGACGGTTAACCTTGTCACCCCCTTTTTTTTAGCTCAGAGAGCCGCCGGACATATGAAAGGCAGGGGAGGACGGATTATACTTACAAGCACCGCATCCGCTGCTCATGGCGGCGGCGCAACTTCTCTTGCTTACGGCGCTGCAAAGGCAGGAATAGAATGCATAACAAAAGGGCTGGCCAGAGACTGCGCAAAATACGATATTCTGGTGAATGCGATTGCGCCGGGATTTATCCCGACAAAATTTCATACGGAGAAGATGAATAGAACCGCAGAACAGCTTGAAGAAAG
>Ga0172375_10008585_pt1 | contig 13702 bp, 14 predicted proteins | sample LakKiv1m_FD_114537 | JGI IMG/M metagenome (GOLD analysis project Ga0172375, IMG submission 114537) | Freshwater microbial communities from Kabuno Bay, South-Kivu, Congo - kab_092012_11.1m | ecosystem: Environmental > Aquatic > Freshwater > Lake | place: Democratic Republic of the Congo...
ATAATGATGAGAAAAAATTTAAAGCTGAACAGCTTGTGATGTATCCTAATGGACGAATGATTATATTTTCAATGAATGAAAAAGAACAATTGATACTTGAAGATGTTGCATTACCAAAGAGTTATAATTCGCTTGGGAATATATCAATATTTAATCCAATCAAATGGGGAGGAATTGCAGGAAAAGGTGAGGTTGAGAATTTAATTGAAACTCAAAATCGGATTGATGGATTATATAATAAATACAGAGATGCATTAGAAAATGATTTAACATTTTTTGCTATACAGAAGAATGAAGAAATTGCATTAGATGATTTAGTTGCACATCCGATTATGTATATGAAACCTAATGATATGACGCCTGTATCTATATCTAATGGTGGAATTGAGAAAGCAGAGCAAGCACTATCGATGATTGAGCGACTTGAAAAACACGCTGCAAAAATGGCAAGAGTTAATGAAACTATGATATATGGGTATCGACAAACAGGAACAACGAGTGGAGACCAAGTTCAAATGTTACAAGAAAGTCCTCTGGCTGATATTAGGTCAATGCAGAGGAATTTCAATACTTTTTATTTAGATATAGGTAATAAAATTTTAGAGTTGATAAAACATAATTATACCACAGATAGACTAATAAAACTTACAACTGGATTAAATGATGCTAGTTTTGCGAAATTACAACAAAATGCAATAGATGGTAAACAAGAATTAGTATTATTAAATGAAGCAGGAGAAGCAATAAAAACAATAAAAATTGGAGAAGATTGGGAATTTTGTGTAGAGGTTTCATCAGGAACGGAAGTTCCGAGAACAAGGCGAGAGCAAGCTGTTTTGATGGATGTATTGATTGATAAAGGTATTTTAAAAATCAATGATATTGATATGATTGAACAATATTTAAGAGCACAAGACATTCCTAATTATAGGATTTTAGTTAAGCTTTTGAGAGATAAACAAGAGCAAGCTGAAAAGATAGCCCAAAACCCTGAATCAAGAAATTGGAAAGAAGTGATGAAGAATCCAGATATAGCGAAAGCATTGTCAGAATTTATGAAGTCTATTGGTGGTTATCAAAAAGCGAAACAGCAAATATTGTCAGAAATTGGGCTTGATTCAACACCTGGAAAATTAGATGATACACCTGTTGAAGATTTGACTTCCCAAAGTGAAGTCGCACAAGTGGCGACAATATCGCCAACGATTATATCTAACAATCAAGAAATGATAAGAATTGGTAGGAATGCTGCAATAGCTGAGAAATTATCAGATATTATGAAATAACAAACAAAAAAAAGGAATATTTATGGTATTTATTGAAAATAAATTTTTTCCGCAGTTAAATGATGAACAATTAAGAAATAATGCTTTGATTTTGAATGGTGGAGTAAATAAGATTGAATTAAATAAAGCGATTACAAAGCAGATTGAATTAGAGAAAAAACAAGAAAAATCATTTTTAATAAATGCAATTAAAGATATTGATGAGAAAATTATTTTAACAGAAAAACAGATAGTATTTTATGAAAATAAAATAAATAATATTGATGATGATATATCTAAAAATAGATATGAAAAAGCTATAATTGAATTAAATAATGCGATATTTAGTTATGAGCAAGAAAAAATAGCATATAAAGAAGAATTGGCTACAATTTAAAACTCTGAACAAGAAAGGAGCTAAAAATGGAAGAAATGAACCAAGGAATTAACGAAGGAATTAACGAAGTAGGTAATGAAGCAGGTAATCAAGCAGGTAATCAAGCAGGTAATCAAGCAGGTAATCAAGCAGAAAGTATAGGTAATGAGCAAAATTTATCTGATGTTTCCCAAGCGAATGAGCAAGGTGGACAACAAACCACTGGAACAGCGAATGAGCAGGAAATGGATTGGACAAAGGATGAGAGATTTGAGCGGATGTGGAAAAAAGACCCTAACGGAGTTTATAAGTCGTATAGGAATTTGGAAAGTCAATATGAAAAAATAAAAGCTATTCAATCAAAATACGAACAAATGAGCTCTAAATTTGAAAGTAAGGGGATAAATGTTGACGAAATAGACCAATATTTAGAGGAATATAACGAATTAAAAGACCCAAACAATCCTAAAAATATTGACTATCAAATATTGCAACATTTTATGTCAGACCCTATTTCTGAACAAAAAATTGGGAATTTTTTCCGTGAACTTCAAAAGGAAAATTTGCAGAGACAATTTCCGAATATGAATGAGCAGCAAATAGCAGAGCAAATTCAAATGAAAAAAGAACTTGAAACTCTTAAAAAAGCTGAACAGCAGAGGATATTTGAAGCAAAAGAAAAAGAGTATTTGGGTTTAATTAACCAAAATACGCAGAAAATGATGACATTCGCAAAAGAACGTGGGCTTGAAATTACCGAAGAAATAAAAGCTGATGTATTAGATTATTGCAGAAAAAATAATATTCCTGTGCAAGCTATATTTGCTACATTTATTGAACGTTATGGAGATAAATTAGCAGAATCGTGGGAAAATAAAATGCGGGATAATTTTTTAAAAGCAAGAGATAAAACTGATAAAGTTAATGTTCCTCTAACAACTAAAAAAAATATCCCGATGCAAAATAATACTAGCGAAGAAAATTATTTAAATTTTAGAAATACAATAAAAAAAGCATTAGGAATTTAAAAAAAAAAGGAGTTTAAAATGGCACAACAAACAGATGAAATTTTAGCGGGTATAACACAGTTGATATTAAAAGAAGTTCCCAACGGACTTGAAAAAGCTACGCCTCTTTTATCATATATATCTAAAAAGGGTAAAAAGAAAAGAGATGGAGCAGCTTATTTACAATTTCCAATTAAATTGATAGAAAATCAATCTAGTGGGTTTATAACTGGCGAAGGAGACCAAATTGATTTAACACCATCAAAGCAATTGCAATATGGTGTTTTAAATTGGAAGGTTTATAATTTTAACGTTCCATTCACTTTAATGGAATTTGCGAAAGCTGGTGGTGATACTGATAAAATTGATTGGATGGAGGTAAAAGTTAAAGGAGCGTTAGAAGATTCATTTAATGAATTATCTGCTGCGCTTCACGGAACTAACTCTGCTAATTCAAAATTATTTAATGGATTAAAAGATATAGTAGCAGCATCTGGCACATCTTATGCTGGATTAACTGATACTGATTATTCAACAGGAGCATATTTGCCGATAATTACAACAGATACAACATTAAATTATCAAAATGTCCTAAAAATGATAAATAAAGTTCGAGCAAGAAAAAGAAATTCTAAACAATCAAATGTATTTGGTTTGATGAATGAAGGAATGTATACAAGATACCAAGCTATTATTCAAAATCAACAATTGGCTGTTAATACTAGTGGAATTTTTGATTCAGGATTTGAAGGGTTTAAAATCAATGGTGTTGATATGTATTTAGATGCTGATTGTCCTGGTTCGCAAGATGGTTCTACTGCTGATAATTATTTGTATATTATACCAATGGAAGTTTTAGAATTTCATTATATATATGGATTTGGAACTTCAAGTCCATTAGATGGTAAATCACAAATACCTAATCTAACAATAGAATCTGCTAGAAATTTTTTAGTTGGTAATTTAGTATGTAATAACAGAAGATTGATAGCTGTTAATAAAACATTTCAAGTTTAATTAAAATAGGAGGAATAAATAAAATGTCTGAAAAAATAAATCTTTTAACTGCGCTTAGAAATCACGATGATTTAATAGTTCCTACGGCAACGCAAGTTTACAGACTTGGACTTGTTGTAGAGACAGAAGATGAAGATACAAAAGCGATTCATAAATATATATACGTTAAATCCCATACAGGATTAACAGCATATCAGCCGTATATATTAGGAAATTCTGCCACAGCAGGAAGCGAAACAATTACTGCTGCACCTGCTACATTGGCAGCTCCTGGTAGTTTAGTTTGTGTTCCACAAGTAGCATTTACAAGTGGTTATTATGGATTTGTTCAAATTCAAGGAACTGCATATTGTTTAATGACAGCAGAAACTTATGCAGTTGGAGATACATTGCAAATTCTTAATGGAGGGACAGCGTTTGTTGTTGATGGGACAACAGGTTCACCAGCAACGACAGTTAATACATCGGCAATAAGTAAAGAAGCTGGAACAACAGCAGTTGCGAGATTGGTATATCTAATAGGTAGACCTGCGGTTGTTGCTGCAACTTAATAGGAGGATATTATGGCATTTTCATATACAATAAATAGTGAATCTACACTAGGGGGCTTAAAAATTGTTTGTGGAACTTACACGAATAATAGTTCAAGCACTGGTGGAGATGTGTATACAGGTTTATCTAATATTTTATATTTTGGAATGCAACCAAAAGGGTCGTCAGTTTTAGCGAATCAACCTGTTGTTAACGAGACATTACCTCTTGCAAAAGATGGAGTGACGATAGTTACAACAGCTGATGAAGTTGGAACTTGGATATCAGCAGGGAATTAAATTTAAAAAAGAGGGTTTGAAATATAACCCTCTTTATTTTTTGGAGAAAAAAATGTCAAATTATTTAGTTTTTAAAGCTATGGAAACAAAATCGATTGATAGTGTAGAAACAGATTTGCCAAATTATGAAATTTCACAAGAATATACTAATTTTAAAGAAATTTCAGCAGTTATAGCAAATACTAGTGGAACATTAGATTTAGGAACGCCAGAAACATTACCATCGACTACACCATTTATAGTCATTATAAGCGACCAACCTGTAAATTTATCTTATAAGACAACTGGCGCTGCGGTTGTTGATACTGATATAAGCATATATTATTTGGCTGGAAATAAAAAAGGTTATGATTTTGCTTTGGCAAATACAGGGGCAATAGATGCTAATATAATATTTAGAGCATATTGGTAGGGAAAAATATGATATTACAAGAAATTTTAAGACGAATAAAATTTAAAATTGGCACGACTGATGATATATCAGGTAGAGCAATAAATCCTATTGTTAATAATAGGAATATTATAGATGAATTAAACTCTCAAATTAGACAATATGCGAATATAACAAAAGGTATTCAGGATGTATATTCTTTTTCATTAAATCAAAATCAAATATTTATTGATGCTCCGTCATTAGCTTTAAGGAGTGAAAGTTATTTTCATTTATATGCAATAGTTAATGGTGTTGTATATCCTATGGATATGCGAGGCACGAGAGATGTTTATAAAAATTTTCCTACAAGTCCAGTAACTGGTATTCCTAATTGGTTTTTACCTTTTAATGAAGGTAATTCTTCTAAATTTGGAGTATTCCCAATGAATGCTAATGCTCCAAATACAAATACATTGACAGCTGATGTTAGTTTAACTGATACAACTTTAAATGTTAATAGCACAACTGGATTTATTGCAAATAATGGTAGGATTACTATTGGAACGGAAAAGATTAAATATCAATATATAGATGCGACGCATTTTTATGGATGTGTTCGTGGCGAAGAAATGACAAACATTGCTTTACACTCAACAGCTGATACTATTTATGAAAATAATATAGTAATGCACTATTCAAGATTACATATTCCAATAATTGTAAATGATGATGATAGCATAACAAAAGAAATTTTGGCTAGAAATATTGAAGTTGTTGATGAACACATGGAAGGTATAATCAAAGCAGTAGCATATAATTTATTGGTTAAAATTGATAATGAAAGAGCTAATATTTATAAAATAGATTATAAAACATTATATGAACAATATAAAGATGATATTAGTATCGGATATTATAGAGGTAGGCTCGGAGTAGGTATTACTCAACCATCAATGCAAAATGAGCGAGGAAATGCTTATGGATTGGGAATGAGGTATTAAAAATTGCAAACAATTATGAAAGAATTTTCTATTTTTAAAGGAATAAAAGATGATGCGGATATTAAAGATATTCCATTAGATTATTTTTTTAAAATTACAAATTATAATTTCACTGATTTAGGTATTACTGGATTAGAACCGATATTGATGCCTTCAAGAGTTAATCAATTAAGCACTGGGTCTGTTGATGGGATGTATGAATACAGATATTTAGATAGTAATAATAAATTACAGACTGAACAAATAGGAGTTTGTAATGGTAATATATATAAAAATATATTAAATACACCTATTTTATTAAAAAGTGGATTAACAACAGGAAAATGTTCATTTGCTGTATTAAATGATAAATTATATATATCAAATGGAAAAGATTATATTTATATTTATGATGGTTCAAAGGGTTTAGTTTCGCAAATGGGAGCACCGATTGTAGAAGAAAGCACGTTAGGAGTTATTTCTGGTTCATATTATTGGGCGATGACTTATATTACAGCTGGTGGAGAAGAAATAGTAGGAAGTGTGTCAAATACTTTAAATTTAACAAATAAACGAGTTATATTAAATTTACCTCTTGGATATGATGGCACAACACAAAGGAAAATATACAGAACAGAAGCAGGAGGCACAACCTTAAAATTATTAACAACTATCGCAGATAATACAACTTTAACATATATAGATAATAATGCTGATATTACTTTGGGAGCTCAAATTGGAAATATAAACAATGAATTACCAAAACCATATTTTATAGGGGTATATGCTGAAAGACTAATAGGTGTAAAATGTGATTTATTACCTACTCAAATATTTATAACAGATACAGAAAAGGATATATTTGATGTTTCAAATTCATTAGATATTGCAAACTATGCTGATGATAACTCGATTGTTGAAGGTTTAGGCATAGATTTTGATAGCATAGTAGTTGGGACAAAAAGACATATATATTTAATACAATATGATACTTCTGGGAATGTATCGGTAATAACAACGAGGGTAAATATTGGCGTAAAAGATGGATATAGTATAAAACGAGTTCCTGCTTATGGTAATTTTCAAGGTGGAATGATGTTTGTTTCGTCGAATAATGATGTGAGAATATTGAGTGGATTAAGAGCTATTCCTGTTTCTACATCTGTTGATAATATTTATTCTGATAATTTTTCTCAAAATGTTAATGGTTCTTTGGGTAATGCTTTAATTTCACCACAAAATATTTACGCTGAATATTATAATTATCGTTATTATTTAATAGTTGATGGAAATAAATATGTGTATGATATAAGGAATAATAGCTGGACTTATCACGATATACAAACTACAAATTATAAGTCTTATCCAATGGTTTTATCTATTTTTAGTGAAATATTGTATAATGGCCAAAATGATGGATGGATAGAGCAAGAATATTCAGAAATTACATATAGAGGCGAGGATGTTGTTTCAATATTAGAAAGTCCAAATATATCATTTAATGATAAGATTACTTTTTTTCAATATTTTAGATTTTGGTTTATTCCTTCTGAAAATAACGAATTAGAGCTTGAAGTAATTATTGATAATGACAAATATTTATCAGAGAAAAAAACTTTTAATTTTATTGGTGGTGCGTATTCTGAAACAGATTATTCATCTGCTGAATATGCGATTGCTCTCGAAATGGATTTTAAACATTATAATGTTCATAAAAATATTGAATATATTCGTTTTATTTTAAAGAACACAAAAGGTAATATTTTATTCAAAAGATGGGGAATGACTTTTCAAGTAATATCAGGGAAAGAATAATGAATGAAATTTCTGATTTAATATTTGAAGCGAATAAAAATATTTTTAAAAATCAAATAGATATAAATTGTAATACATATAATAATGGTTTATATAAAATAAAAAAGTTTTATGAAAATAATAAATTGATGGGTGTTTTTGTGCATATTGATTTAGAAGGCATAAGATATGTTGTAGAAGCTGCATATATAGGAAAAGAGCATTTTAAAATTTTTAAATATTGGCGAAAACTTTTTAAAGAATGTAATGTTTATCGAGCTAGGGTTGTAAAAGTTAATTATAAAATAGTTAATTTTTATTTAAAATTGAACTTCAAAATAATAAAAACTGACAATGAATATTATTATTTTGAATTTAGGAGGATAAAATGGGAGCAGGAGTAGGAGCAGCAGTTGGCGGAATAGCAAGTGGAATTGCACAAGGAGAAGCTGCAAAAGAAGCAGCAAAAACACAATCAGATGCAGCAAAGTATGCTGCAAATTTGGATGCAGCATCGCAGAAACGGCAATTTGAAGCAGAACAAGCATTAACACCTTTGCAAATCAATGAACAAACAGCATTAGCAAATGCTTATAGACAAGCATATCAAGATACAGCAGGTGGTTATCAAACTGGCGAGCAAAATTTAAGTGGGATGTTTAATAAAACACCCGAAGAATTGGCGATTTTAGAACAACAGGCTTTAGCAGGACAAGCAAAAGAATTACAGCAAGGAACAAGTCAATTACAAGCAGGATTAGCACAAGCTGGTGTAAGAGGTGGACAAGCGGCTACGCAAATTAGACGTGGTGTTGGAGAAATGACAGAAGCGGCTACGCAAAATATACAAGGATTAAAAGCAAATGAAGCGATTGCAAGAGCAAATCAACAAAGAGAGTATGAGATGGCAAAACAACAAGCACAACAACAATTTCTACTAAATCCAGAATCTGTGCAATATTCGCGATTAGAAACGCCAGAACAAGCAGCATATAGAAAAGCACAGCTTGATAAATATCTATCAGTTAAATAGGAGTTTATAATGGCACTACCCAAAAAATTAAGTTTATATGATTTAATAAATATGGAATCTATTCCAAATAAACAACAGAATATTGAACCACAATATAATACAACAACGCAAAATATGCAAAGACCTGTTATAGATTCAGAATTAGAACAAGAGAATATTGAAGAATTAAAAAGAAAAAAAGGTTTTTTTGCTAAATATGGATTTACTCCTGCGGTGATGACGCAAATAACGGGAGGATTGACAGCTTTAACTGGTGGAAATCCATATATAGCAAGTGGAATTGCACAAGCTGGTGATAGATTTCGAGGATATGAAACAGAACAAGAAATGCAAAGAAAAGCACATCTTGCTGATTATATTAAAGATATAAAATCTAAACAAAGTGCTTATGATATTGCACAAGCAAAAGCAGCGGAAACTTTTGAAATACAACAGCTTGAAGCATTACAAAAAGAACAAGAACAACAAGCAACAATAAAACAAGAAAATATCAAACTTGCACAAGAGCGAGAATTTAAAGAAAAAGAACTTATACAAAACGAAAAACAATTAGAAATAGAATATAAAAAACTTGACCAGAATACAAAAAGAATAGAAGCTGATATAAAAAACACAGCACAAGGGAAAATTTTGCCAGCAGAAACTACGACTAAAATTGCAGAAAATATAGCATCTATTGATATGTTAGACTATATGGTCAATAATATTGAAAATATAAAAGGATTAACATTTACACCAATAGATAAAGTAAAAGCATTAAATCCGTTTGATACAGGTGCAAACCAAATGAAACAACTGGTAGCATCAACAAAACAGGTTATTGGTAAAGGATTGGAAGGAGGAGTTTTAAGAAAAGAAGATGAATACAAATATGAAAAAATAATACCTAACATTGGAGATACAAAAGAAGTTTTAAAGGTAAAGTATAAACAATTAAGAGATTTATTAGTAAATGAACATCGAAATACTTTAAAAGCATTGATGGAAGTTGGATATAATACAAGTAATTTATCTCAACCATCATTTGATACGAAACAAATATTTATAAATAAAAATTTTGATAGCATTGAATCTGCTGAAAAAGCAAATCTTCCGAAAGGAACTATAATTTATATTAAAGGCAGAAAGGCGGTGGTAGAATAATGGCTATAAAATTTATTGATGAAAAAGAGCCAACTATTAGTCAAGGTGTAAAGTCTTTGGTTAAAGGTGGAGAAGTTTTAACGCCGATGGCGAGTTTTGAAAATCCCAAAGCTGTTGCAAGAACTGGATTAAAGGTTGCACAATTCGCAGGTCAAACAGCATTTCCTTTGGCTAGCGGATTAACAACCACTCCTGCGACTGAATATTTAGAACAAAAATTGACAGGTGCTACAAATACAGAAGCATTAAAACGAGCTGGGATTGCTGGCGGATTAGATTTAGCATTAACTGGAATAGGTAATATTGGGTTTAATTTGGGTAAAAAAGTATTTAAAAAAGTAGTTCCGACGTTAACAGGAATACCAAAAGAATCTGTTGAAGCAGCGGTAAATAAACCTAAAATTTTAAAAGGAAATGTGGAGTTGGACAAAACTTTTGAAGAATTAGGACAAAAAGCACAAGATGCAGCTAAATACATAAAAAATAAAGCTGGAAAAGCAGTGGATATTGAGAAAAAAATAGTTAAAAATATAGATGAACCATTAGATTTAAATGATTTAGCTGATAATGTTGAAAATAGGATTATTGGAACTTGGAGCAAAAGTGGTTTAATTGAGAAATTAAGTTCAAAACAAACCGAGATATTAGAAGATATATCTAAAAAATTTAGGAAAATGAGTAATAAAACAACTTCTGCTGATGATTTATTAAATTTAAGAGAGAAACTTGATGATACAATAAATTGGAATAGAAAAGAAAGTAATAATATATTTGCTGATGTATTAGAAGGTATTAGAGATGATATTAAAAATAGACTTGCTAAAATATCTCCTGCATTAAATAAAGCAAATAAAAAATATCAAAATATAATTGAATTAAACAAACAAATTCAATCTAAAATTAAAACAGAAAATGTTGCAACTAATTTAAAAAATACATTTAAAAAAGGATTACAATCAGACGAACCAGTAGCTTTTTTAAATGAATTTAAAAAATTAGATGAATTAGCGCCTAAAAATTTAAAATTTGTTGAAAAAGCAAATAATGCTTTGGTGAATAAAGAATTTAATAGATATTTACCGAACAAGGGATTATTATCTCAAATTAGATTAGCTGGGGCATTAGGATTAGGAGGAGTTGGGGCATATAATAGAAATGAAAAAATGGTCGGAGGGGCTTTATTGCTTGGTGGAATTGGGTCTCCAAAAGTATATAAAAGTTTAATTTTGGGTGGTTCTGCATTACAAAGAGCAATATCAAAACCAATTGTGCAAGGCACGACAAAACAATTAGCAAATCAAATGTTAAAACTTTATAGAGAGGAATAAATGGCAACACCTTCAATAAACGATTTATTAAGATATGTAAATAAAAAAATTACAGGAACATATTGGAATACCAATTTTCAAAAAATAGTTAATTGGTTTTCAGATGGTAATACTGATATAAATATAAAAAGTGCAAATATTACTAATGATTTAAATGTTGGTGGTGATATTGATACAACAGGAAGTATAACTGCTGGGAATAAATTTTATGGTGATGGTTCTTCTTTAACAGGTTTAAATGAATGGCGCAAGAATTTTATTATAAATGGAATTTGCACGATTAAAAATAATGCAGATTATGCGTTAGTAAAAGATGTCTATGGAGAAAGTGTTGATAGATTTGAAGGTATGGCAACGGGAACATTAGTAACAGCAGGAACTTTAACGCAAACAACTTCTGCAAATTGTGGAACAACTGGATATGCTTTAAAATTTAATGGAGCAACGATTACAGGAACAGGTATTATTTATTTAAGATATAGAATATATTCAAAAACAGCGGTAAATTTTAAAAATAAAGTGGTATCGTTCTCTATGCAGTGTTATCACGATGTTGGAAGCTCTATCCCTTATACTATATATTTTAATAAAGCTAGTGTATTGAATGATTTTACATCTATTGTTGCTATTTCTGATTCTGGTGGTTTAAATGTAGATACAGAGACAGCTACGCAATTAAAATACGAGAATGTCAGCGTTGGCGATACTACTAATGGTTTTGAAATTTTAATTAAGGTTGAATGCGGAGCAATTACAACCAAAAACTTTGAATTTACACAATTACAGCTAGAAATAGGCGATAATGCAACACAATTTGAATATAGGCAATTTGAGGAAGATTCTGCAATGAATAGTTTTAACTATAAAGGAGAATTAAAAGATATATGGGAAAAAATAGGGTCTATTACTTTAAATGTTGTTGATGTTCCTTCAAGCATTGACTCATTTTCATTTTCCAATTTAGATGGAGAAACTTATTCAAGATATAAATTAGTAATGACTTTTAGAGGAGACGAGAATGCTGCTGCTGATGGCTCTACGCCTATTTTATTAAGATTTAATGACATATTAGATGATGGGCAAATGTTTTCATATTATAGATATATAAATAGTATAGGGATAATTAGTAGTGCTGGGGCTTTTAATGGTTATGTGCCGCTAGCACCTAATTATAGAAGCAGTAATTTAACAACATTGGAAGCGATTATTACATATATGCCAGAAAAAACAAGTTTTTATAATTCAAATTATTTAGTTATGTCTAATTTTATTAGTGGAGACATAACCAATGGTTCAACTTCTGGGAAATGGAATGGCGGAGCAGGTTCTGGTTTAAAAACTAATTTAACAAAGTTGACTGTTTTTGCAGGAACAAATGGTGCAGTAGCCTTAAAGTTTTTTAGTTTAAAAGCAGAACTATATAGACAGCAATAAAAGGAGAAATAAATGGCATTACCAAGTATGAATAATTTTACTAAATATATAAATACCAAGTTAACTGGGCTTAACTGGAATACAAATCTACAAACTATTATTAACATATTTAGTAATGGATTATATGATTATTTTATTGCAAAATTAACAGCTAATAAAGGGGCGATATTTAATAATGAAGCAGGAGATAATGATTTTGAAATAAAGAAGGAAACAACAGGCACTGCTTATAAATATGATGCAGGAGCAGATACACATACTTTTGGTGGAGTTGCTACTTTTAACGATGAAATTGAGGGTGATTTGACGGGTGATGTTTATGCTTCAAATGGCACTTCCAAAATATTAGAAAATGGGACTGATGGGACAGATGCGGAAGCTACTTTAAATTTATTAAAAGCAAATGTTATTCAAAAATTAGCAGCTGGTGAATTAGACTTTAAAAATAGTGCTGGAAATTCTGTTTTAAAAATTGGCGAAGGAACAGGAGAGAACAGACGAATAAAACCATATTTTATAGGTCAAAAGGTGGGTGATTTTGCAGTTAATACAACAACTGATTTGGTATATAGCGGAGCTTATGAAATAGGATTATTATTATTGTGTAGAAATTGGGGTGGTGGTTCTCAACACGATTATAAATTATATTTTTACGCACAATCTGCGTTAACATTTACAATAACATTGATAGGCACTTCGCAGTCTGCGGATAGAGCAACTTTGGCATATTTGTCTAGTTCAGGTGCTCCAAATTACGAAGGGACATTACGGGTTACGGATACAGAGGCAACTGATGGCGAGAGAAGTATTTATAAAATGCCAATTCTTGGTCTAGTAAATTATGGATATTAAGGAGTTAATTATGGAAAATATAAATATTATAGAAATAAACAAACAAAATAAGCTAATAGATTTAAAAAGATTAGTGAAAGAATTAAAAGCTGAATTTCTTTATGATGAAATAAAAGCTAAAATTGAAGCATTAGAAACAGAAGAACAAGCGAAAGAATGGGATAGTGTGGCTTATATTTTAAAGTATAAAAAAGATAATGAGGTAGAGTTGGCAAAACAAGCAAAATTAAAAGAAATACAAAACGAATGCGAAAATATTATTTATGATAA
>Ga0172375_10008586_pt1 | contig 13698 bp, 12 predicted proteins | sample LakKiv1m_FD_114537 | JGI IMG/M metagenome (GOLD analysis project Ga0172375, IMG submission 114537) | Freshwater microbial communities from Kabuno Bay, South-Kivu, Congo - kab_092012_11.1m | ecosystem: Environmental > Aquatic > Freshwater > Lake | place: Democratic Republic of the Congo...
AAAGGGGGACAGGGTCGGTATTTATTTGCCGATGGTTCCAGAAATAATAATTTCAATGTTGGCCTGCGCCAGAATCGGGGCGGTCCATAGCGTTGTTTTCTCCGCTTTCTCTCCTCAATCTCTGAAAGCGAGATTGCAGGATGCTGAAGCTAAAGTTTTGATAACGGCTGACGGATACTACAGGCGGGGCCAGGTCATGAACCTGAAGCAGAATGCCGATGAGGGGGCAAAGGAGACAAAAGTAGAAAGAATAATTATAGTTAAAAGGGCAAATAATGAAATTGTTTGGAATGAAGGCAAAGATATCTGGTATAGCGACTTGGTAAAAGATGAAAAGGATGTTTGTTTACCGGAGATAATGGATTCTGAAGACCCGATGTTCATTCTTTATACTTCAGGATCTACCGGAAAGCCAAAAGGAGTTTTGCATACCTGTGGAGGGTATGCCGTTCAGGCTAAATTTACCGGGAAATTAATATTTGATTTTCATAAGGAAGACGTTTTCTGGTGCACTTCTGATCCGGGTTGGATTACAGGGCATACATACACTATTTATTCTCCTTTAATTAACGAAGTTCCGACCTTGATGTTTGAAGGAGCTCCTGATTTTCCTTCTCCTGACAGGTGGGCCCAGATTATTGAAAAACATAAGGTAACCATTTTTTATACTGCTCCTACAGCCATAAGAATGTTTGAAAAATATGGGGCAGAGATTCTTAAAAATTATCCATTCGGGAGTTTGCGGCTTTTGGGTTCAGTCGGAGAACCAATAGATGAATCAGCCTGGCTTTGGTATTTCAACGAGGTAGGAAAAGGAAAATGTCCGATTATAGACACCTGGTGGCAGACCGAAACAGGAGGAATACTTATTACTTCTTTGCCTGGAGTCGGTCCTTTCAAGCCTTCTTTTACGGGAAGGCCGTTTCCCGGGATAAAAGCTGACATCCTAGACGATAACGGGAATCATTGCGAATCTGGCAAAGTCGGGAACCTAGTCATATTAAGCCCGTTTTCACCGGGGTTGCTTAGGGATGTTTATAAGAATCCTGAGAAATATTTGGAAACTTATTGGAGTAAATACGGCAAAGAGGTCTATTTCACCTCTGACGGAGCATACAGGGATGAAAACGGTTTAATTAGGATTATTGGCAGAGTTGACGATGTTATCAAGGTTGCCGGCCACAGGGTTTCAACTGGCGAGCTGGAAGCTGCAGTAAACGACCATAAGGAGATAAGCGAATGCGCCGTAGTCGGAATACCGGATCAAATCAAAGGAGAGGTTCCTGTCGTATTCGCCGTATATCTTGGGGCAAGACCAGCAGAAGACATTAAAAAAGAAATTGTTGGCGGAATTAGAAAAGAAATAGGGCCTATTTCCTTGCCAAAAGAAATTTATTTGGTTCCCGATTTGCCTAAGACGAGGTCAGGCAAAATCATGCGTAGAATATTGAGAAAATTATTTACCGGAGAAGATTTGGGAGATTTATCTACTTTGTCCAATCCTGAAGTTGTCGAGAAAGTAAAGTCATTAATTAAATAATATGAATAAATCATTGGTTTTAAAATTTTCTGAAATATCTAAAAATGATGTCGCTTTAGTCGGCGGAAAAAACGCCTCTTTAGGAGAGATGTTTTCTAATTTAGGCAAAAAAGGAATAAGCGTTCCTGACGGTTTTGCTACGACGAGCAAGGCCTTTTGGCATTTTTTGAAAGAAAACGAACTTTTACCTAAATTGAAGGCCGTGTTTAAGGAACTTGATATAAGGAATATTGAGTCATTAAAGAGGGTCGGAAAAAAATCAAGAGAGCTTATACTCCAGTCTAAATTTCCTGCTGACCTGGAAAAAGAAATATTAAAATCATATAGGATTTTATCCAGCAAATACAAAGAAAACAATACAGATGTCGCCGTAAGAAGTTCGGCAACAGCCGAAGATCTTCCTTCGGCTTCTTTTGCCGGCCTCCACGAGACTTATTTAAATGTCAGGGGAGAAAAAGAGTTATTGGATGCTATAAAAAAGAGTTTTGCTTCTTTGTTCAACGACCGGGCCATTTTTTACAGAGAAGAAAAAGGATTCAATCATTTTAAAATTGCTTTGTCCAGCGGGGTTATGAAAATGGTGAGGTCGGATTTGGGCTCTGCGGGAGTAATCTTTACTTTAGATACGGAAACCGGGTTCAAAGACGTCGTTTTGATTAACGGTTCCTGGGGATTGGGCGAAATGGTGGTTAAAGGCAAAGTCGTGCCCGACGAGTTTTTCGTCTTTAAAACGACTCTTAAGAAAGGATTTAAACCCATAATTTCAAAAACCTTAGGAACTAAAAAAGTGAAGCTCATATACAGCTCAAAAGAGACGAAAGAATTAGCGGTTTCCAAAAAAGATCGGGATAAGTTCGTGGTAAACGATGGAGAAATTTTACAGCTGGCTAAGTGGGCTTGCGATATAGAAGAACATTACGGTCAGCCCATGGATATTGAGTGGGCAAAGGACGGAAAGACGGGAAAACTCTTTATCGTTCAGGCCAGGCCCGAAACGATTCATACGGCAAAAACTAATCAAAGCTATACCAGGCATGTTTCAAAAGGAAAAAGCAACCCTATTTTGGAAGGGGAAGCTATTGGCTCAAAAATAGCCGTAGGCAAAGTGAAAATTATCCCTAATGTTTCTAAAATTAAGAATTTTAAACCAGGACAGGTTTTGGTAACTAAGATGACTGATCCGGATTGGACCAGTATTATGAAGCAGGCCAAGGCCATAATTACCGAAGAGGGAGGAAGAACCTGCCATGCGGCAATAGTTAGCAGAGAGTTAGGTATTCCTTGCATTGTGGGAGCAAGGCAGGCTACGAAGGTTTTGAAGGCGGGTCAGGATATTACCGTGGATTGCTCGGGCGGGCAGCGGGGCTCTGTTTTTGCCGGGCAGCTGGAGTTTAAAATTAAAAAGTACGATTTGAAGAGGATTCCCGAAACCAAGACAAAGATAATGATGAATTTGGGACAACCGGATTCAGCTTTCTCGAATTCATTTTTGCCAAATTCCGGAGTAGGGTTAGCCAGGGAGGAATTCATTATTGCTTCTAAAATTCAGATTCATCCTTTGGCTTTATATAATTTCAACAAGTTAAAAAGTAAATCTCTTAAAAAGAAGATTGAGGAAATTACAGTAGGTTATAAAGATAAAAAAGAATATTTTATATCTAAACTGGCAGAGGGGGTGGGGAAGATTGGAGCTGCTTTTTACCCAAAACCCGTGATTGTCAGGTTTTCTGATTTCAAAACCAATGAATATGCCCAGTTGCTGGGAGGGGATCTTTTTGAATCCAAAGAGGCTAATCCCATGATCGGCTGGAGGGGAGCTTCAAGGTATTATGATGAAAAATTCAGACCGGCTTTTGAAATGGAGTGCAAAGCGTTAAAGAGAGCAATAGAAGTTTTCGGCTTAAAAAATATCTGGGTCATGGTTCCTTTCTGCAGGACAGCTGAAGAGGGAAAGAAGGTTCTTGATTTGATAAAGAAGTTTGGCTTGGAAGGAAACGGATTGAAAAAAATAGTTATGTGCGAGATTCCTTCAAATGTGGAGTTGGCAGAAGATTTTCTGGAGATTTTTGACGGTATGAGTATAGGCAGCAACGATTTAACACAGTTGGCCTTGGGGTTAGACAGAGATTCAGCTTTGATCTCCCATGTCGGAGACGAAAGGAATAAAGCGGTGAAAGAGATGATTTCAAAAGTAATCAGGGTTTGTAAAGAGAAGAAAAAGTACTGCGGTATCTGCGGCGAAGCGCCGAGCTCCTTCCCGGAATTTGCCGAATTTCTGGTGGAAGAGGGGATTGAATCAATGTCTTTGAATCCTGATACGGTTATTCAAACTACGCTTTCTGTCGCTAAAAAAGAAAAACAATTAAAAAACAAATAATATGTTTGATGTAATAACTTTCGGTTCAGCCACCCAGGATTTATATGTAAAATCCAAGAAATTTTTGCCGGTTTTGAATAAGGTGTTTACTACAGGCAGAGGCATTTATTTTGAATATGGCTCAAAAATTGAAGCAGAAGATATTGTTTTTGCTTCGGGCGGGGGAGGAACAAATAGCGCGGCCGTCTTGGCAAAACTGGGGCTGAAAGTCGCTTACTGCGGAATGGTCGGGAATGATTGTTTTGGTAATTCGATAATAAAAGAGCTGGATAAATTTAAAATTAATACTGATTTTATAAAAAAAACCGGCAAGAAACCCACTAATATCTCTGTTTTTTTGACTTATCCCGGGAAAGACAGGACGGTGTTGGTTTACCGCGGAGCTTCGGATATTCTTTCTAAAAAAGACATTCCGTGGCAGAAGATAAAAAATGCGAAGTGGTTTTATCTTGGCCCTTTTGCGGGGAAATTGGCAAATTTAACAGAAGACTTAGTGAATTTTGCCAAGAAAAATAATATTAAAGTGGCTTTAAACCCGGGATACAATCAATTGACTTTACCTCAGCCGATTTTAAAGAGAATATTGTTTAAAGTGGATATTTTAATTCTAAACAAAGAAGAGGCTTGCCTCCTTTCAAAAATTTCTTATAAAAAAGAAAAAAAGATATTCGGCAAGCTTGACAGGTTAGTTTCGGGAATCTGCATAATGACAAAAGGAGGGCAAGGCGTGGTAGTTTCTGACGGAACATATCTATATCGTGCACCTTCTCTGGGTTTAAAAGCAGTCGACAGTACAGGAGCCGGAGATACTTTTGGAGCTAGCTTTGTGGCGGGCATAATGGAGAAAGACGACATAGCTTACGCCATACAGCTGGGAATGGCAAATTCTGCCTATAATATCGTTAAATTTGGAGCCAAAGAAGGCATACTAAGAAAGGGCCAATCTTGGCCAAAGGTTAAAGTATCAAAAGAATTATGCTCTGGCGGGAAATGCCAAACTAAAATATGACGATCAGAGATTATTTTAAAAAGGCGCAAAAGGAAAAATGGGCCATAGGCCAGTTCAATATTTCAAACCTTGAGGCCTTAAGGGCAATAGTTAAGGCTTCCCAAAGTTTGAGAAGTCCGGTTATTATCGGAACTTCCGAAGGAGAGAGTAAGTTCATAGGCTTGAGGGAAGCGGTGGCTTTGGTTTCTTCTTTTAGGAAGGAATACGGGCTTCCTATCTTTTTGAATCTTGACCACGGCAAGGATTTAGATTATATTAAAGAGGTTATCGATTCAGGTTATGATGCGGTACATTTTGACGGTTCAAAACTGGGGTTAGAGGAGAATATAGGGATAACCAAGAAAGTGGTAGAATACGGCCGTAAAAAGAAGGTTTTTATTGAAGGAGAAGTGGGGTTTATAAAGGGAACTTCTGAGATATTAAAGGAGATTCCAGAGATAAGGGATGAAGATCTGACCAGTCCGGAGGAAGCGCTTAAATTTATTAAAGAAACAAAAGTAGACAGCTTGGCCGTAAATGTCGGGACATTTCATGGTATGGGGGTTTCCGGCAAAGATCCTAAAATTAATCTTAAGAGATTAAAGGAGATAAAAGATAAATTGGGAGAGAAAGTGTTCCTGGTTTTGCACGGAGGATCAGGCACTCAGGAAGAGGATATTAAGGAAGCGATAGAGTTGGGGATTGTTAAAATAAATATAAATACTGAGTTGAGGTCGGCTTTTACAAACGCTTTGGGGAAAAGCATGAGGGAAAATCCAGAAGAGATTATTCCTTATAAATATCTCCCTGAAGCCATAGCTGCCGTTCAAAAAGCAGTCGAAGATAAAATAAGACTATTCGGTTCAGCTAACAAAATTTAAACCATGTTAACAATTGCAGCAAAAATTAGGAAAGATATCGGTAAAAAGGCGAAAGCATTAAAAGAAATGGGTTTGATTCCCGGAGTTTTATATGGCCCTAAAACAAAGAACACAGGGATTGAAATTAATTCAAGAGATTTCGATAAAATTTATCGGGAAGCCGGAGAGAGCTCTTTAGTAAATTTAGAGCTTGAAGGGAAGAAATTACCTGTTTTGATCCACGAAGTTCAGAGAGACCCTGTGACAGACAGGTTTATTCACGTTGATTTATTCCAGCCGGCTTTGGATGTGGAAATAGTGGCAAAAGTTCCCTTGGTTTATGAGGGGCTGCCTCCGGCGGTAAAAGACTTGGGAGGAACCTTTATTAAGAATCTTTCAGAGCTGGAAGTTAAAGCTCTGCCCCAGAACCTTCCTCACGAAATAAAAGTGGATATTGGGGGGCTTAATACCTTTGAAGATAATATTTTGGTAAAAGATTTAAAACTTCCCGATGGAGTCAAGGCCTTGAAAGAAAAGGAATTAATTCTGGCTTTTGTCGCTCCTTTGGAAAAGGTTGAGGAGGAATTGACCAAACCGGTTGAAGAGAAAGTGGAAGAAGTAGAAAAAGTTGAAAAACCTCAAAAAGAGAAGGTGGAAGAGACAGAACCCCAAAAAGGAGAAAAAGCATAATGTTTATTATGAAATCTTTTTCTTGTCTTAAATTAGGTTTTCTAATTTTTTCAGTCTCGATTTTAGTTTTGATTTCAAGCTTCGCTTTTTTCGGAGATAAGGCGGAGTTTTTTGTTTGTGCCGAAAATGATCAGAGCCAGACTGCTACAGTAGAGACGTTAGCGGATGAAACCGAACCTTCTGGCGAGGAGTCGGCGACTGAATACGAGAAAAAATTACTGGAGGAAGAACTTAAAAAACTGGAAGAGCAGATTGCGGGCTATGAAGAAGATATAACAAAGACCCAGCAGGAGAAAAAGACCCTTCAAAATCAGATAAATATCCTGAAAAGCAAAATCAGTAAGCTTAATCTCCAAATTCAGCAGAGCAATGTGATGATAAAAGATGTCGGTTTGCAGATAAAAGACACCGAGAAGTCTATTGAAAAGACTTCTACAAAAGTTGAAGATTATAGGGCGCAATTGGGAGATATTTTAAGGAGTATTTACGAGCAGAATCAGAAGTCGTTAATAGAAGTTTTATTCTCAGAAGATACTCTCTCTGACTTTTTCGATAATTTAGTCAACTTGGAGATTTTAAACTCAAAAAACCAGGAGTTATTGAAAGAAATTAAAAATTTAAAAGTTTCTCTTGAAGACCAGAAGGGCGCTTTAGATGACGAAAAATATGATTTGGAAAGGATTTTGACCATACAGAAACTTCAAGTGCAGGACAGCGCTTCTGTTAAAAACGAGAAAGATACCCTTTTAGAACAAACCAAGGGCAAGGAGTCCGAATATCAGAAACTGTTGGCCGAAACTAAAAAAAAGGCCGAGGAAATACGTTCACGAATTTTTGAAATAGTCGGAGTTTCAAAAGTTCCGACTTTCGGAGAGGCTCTGGATATAGCTAAATTTGTTTCAGGTCTTACCGGGATAAGGCCGGCTTTTCTACTCGCCATTTTAACTCAAGAGTCAAATATCGGAAAGAATGTTGGCCAGTGCTATCTGAAAAATACTGAAACCGGAGCTGGCGTGAATATTAAAACAGAGGCAACGGTAAAAAACGTGATGAAACCCATGGGTCTTTCCGGTAGAAAAGGGGATGTAGATGATTTCCTGGCCATAACCAAGGAGTTAGGGAGAGACCCTTTTGCGACCCCGGTTTCCTGTCCTATTGCCAGCGTCGGAGGCTATGGAGGGGCTATGGGACCGGCTCAATTTATTCCTACCACTTGGAGTCTTTACGCCGGAAAGGTTAAAGAAATTACCGGCAAAGCAGCAGATCCTTGGGATATCAGAGATTCTTTTTTGGCCGCCGCTTTATATCTGAAAAAATACGGGGCAGATTCTCAAAAAGCCACTGACGAGTGGAAAGCGGCGATAATTTATTTTTCCGGTTCCTATACCAGCAGCAGTATAAAAAAATACGGCTTTTACGGCGATTCGGTTGAGAACATCGCTAAAAAGTACGAAGAGGATATTAAAAATATTGAATAGGCGGCTCTATACGGCAAAAATAATCAGTTGGAGTTCTGGATGCTGGAGGTTATCTCCTCCAGATTTCCGTCTAGTATCTTTTCCAGATTATGCCAGCTTTTTTTAACGCGATGGTCGGTTATTCTGTCCTGAGGAAAATTGTAGGTTCTTATCTTTTCGGCCCTTTTTGCTCCGCCAATCTGGGTTTTTCTTTTGCCTGACATTTTTGTTTCCTCTTCTTTGAGTTTTTCTTCTAAAATACGCGCTTCTAAAATTGACAGGGCGTTTTCTTTATTCTGGAGCATATTTCTTTCGCTTTGAGAGGCTACAACCATTCCTGTCGGCAGGTATGTGATTCTTACGGCAGTCATTCTCTTGTTGACATATTGTCCTCCAGGACCCGAAGAATGATAAGTATCAACTTTTAAATCTTCAGGTCTTATTTTGATTTCAGCTTTCTTGGGCTTAGGCAAGACGGCCACTGAAGCCGTGGATGTATGGATTCTGCCGTTTTTCTCGGTGGCGGGGATTCTTTGAACCCTGTGCACGCCCCCTTCGTGTTTCATTTTTGAGAAAACATCACTGCCTTTTAATTCAAAAATTATTTCTTTAAGGCCGGAAAGCTCAGAGGGCCTGGAATCAAGAACTTTTTGCTTCCATCCTTTTACTTGGGCGTATTTGCTGTACATTTTGAATAAATCTCCGGCAAAAAGGGCCGCTTCTTGGCCTCCAGTTCCCGCCCTTATCTCGATAATGGCAGCTTGCGGGCCAGAAGGCGTTTCCGCTACTTTTGACAGGTTTTCAATATCTTTTTCAAGGGACTTTTCTTTTTCCTGAAATTGGGCTATTTCCGTTTCTGCTAAAGACGCCAAGTCAGGGCTTTCGTTAGCAGAGATTATTACTTTATTTTCCTCTATCCTGTTTCTTATCGTTTCAAGCTCTTTTATCTTTTCCATTGTCTTCTCCAGGGAACTTTTTCTTTTTGACAGCTCTTCAAATTTTTCGAAATCTGAAATCAACTCAGGGTCACTGAGTTGATTTAAAATGTCTTCGTATTCTTTTTTGATTGATTCTATATCAATCATCTTTTCTTCTTTGGGTCTTGCTTTTTTGCCAGTCTTTTCCTGAATTTCTGGACTTGGCCCATAGTATCAACCATTTTTTCTTTTCCGGAATAAAAAGGATGGCATTTTGAGCAGACTTCAACCTCTATTAATTCTTTGGTTGAGCCAATAGTAAAAGTATTCCCGCAGGCGCACTGGACTCGGGCGTTTTCATAATATTTGGGATGTATTTCTTTTTTAGCCATAAGTTTAAGCACTTTTTATCTTATCCAAGAGAAACCAAAAAGTCAACCTCTTGTCTTGATTCTGAAGTTATGTTATATATATAGATATGCCAGAAACAGAGAAAAAAACAAAACCCACTATTCATACACAGGAAAAGGATTTTAATCTTAACCTTGAAGAAATGGCCAAGGCTGGTTTGCATTTTGGCCACAGGACTTCAAATATAAATCCTAAAATTAAACCGTATATCTTCGGCACGAGGAATACTATTCATATTTTTGATTTGGAAAAAACGGCAGAGAAGTTTAAGGAAGCCCTGAAATTTATTAAAGAATTGGTCTCTGAAAATAAGGTTCTTCTGATTGTCGGTACAAAGATCCAAGTGAAAAAAATGGTGGAGGATTTAGCCAAATCCTGCAACCTTCCTTTTGTCAGCGAGAGGTGGCTGGGAGGCACTTTCACTAATTTTGACACTATTTTAAAAAGAATAGAGTATTTCAAGAGCCTGGAGAAGAAAAAGAAAGAAGGAGAACTGGAAAAGTATACTAAAAAAGAAAGGGCTAAAATAGACAAGGTTTTGAAGGATTTAGAGGTAAAGATAGGGGGGATAAGAAATTTGACCAAGCTCCCTGACGCGATATTCGTTTTAGATATGAAAAAGGATCTTTTGGCTGTAAAAGAGGCTAGGATGAAGGGGGTTAAAATTATCGGAATAGCTGATACGAACGTAGACCCGGAATTAGCGGATTATCCGATCCCGGCTAACGATGATGCGATTTCTTCTGTAAAATATATTTTAGATAAAGTGAAAGAAGTTATATCAAAGTAATATGGTTTCAATCGATCAAATCAAAAAATTAAGGGAAGAAACAGAGGTTTCAGTAGGGGAATGCAGAAAAGCTTTGGTTGAAGCAAAGGGCGATTTTGGGAAAGCTAAGGAAATTTTGAAAAAAATGGGCAAGGAATTGGCAGAAAAGAAAGGAAACAGGGAAGCGAAACAGGGGATAATAGACAGCTATATCCACCCTAATAAAAAGATAGGGGTTTTGCTTGAATTAAACTGCGAAACCGATTTCGTGGCCCAATCCCAGGATTTTAAGAATCTATCTCACGAGATTTGTCTCCAAATAGCCGGCTATCCGGACGAGACTCCTCTCTTGGATCAGCCGTGGATAAAAGATCCCTCAAAAACCGTAAAAGACTTGGTCAACGAATGCGTTGCTAAATTAAGGGAGAATATCGTCGTAAAGAGAAGCGTAAAATATGAGCTTTAATTTAGTGGCAATAATCGTTTCCTTGTTGGGCCTGGCGGGCGTATTGGTTATTGTTTTGCGCAAAATACCGGTTTTGCTTTCTCTGCCCAAAACTCCTCTTATCAAAGGAGAGAATAGACTTTTGGCAAGGCTTAAGGAAAAAGCCAAAGAATACAATCCTCTCAAAAAGTTTTCTTACGAATTGTTTCTGCAAAAACTAATCTCAAGAGTCAGGATTTTAATCTTGAAAACAGAGAATAAAACCTTTAATTGGCTTCAGCACTTGAAGAAAAAACAGCGGGAGAAACAGCTCGGAGAAGATAACTACTGGGAGGAGGTGAAAAAAACTTCCGATGATAATAGTTTATCAAAATAATTAATCGCTGTTTCGAGAATAAATTACTATATAATTTCTGACAACGCAGAAAAGGTAATTGCCAAATTTTGCCCCCTTAGCTTAGTGGCAAAGCAGCGGTTTTGTAAACCGCAGACGTCAGTTCGATTCTGACAGGAGGCTCTGATAAGTATTCGAAGACCATGACCATTTCAATTATTATTTTTTATTGAAATAATGGATTAATGGCCAACGATTTCTATAAAAATTTAGAATATAAGAAAAAGCAGAGTAGGATAACAAAAGAAAACTGGAGAAAGGGGATTTTCAATTTTTATTATAAGAGAGAAAAAAGAAAATGCGCTAGAACTGGGTGCAGCAGGATCTTTGAAACTATCCTTAGCAGCCAAAAAATTTATTGTAGTCAAAGTTGTTCAACCAAAGTTAACAATTTAAAAAGAGATCCCCCGTCTGAAGAAACTAAATTAAAGGTATCAAAATCATTGAGGGGGAAGAGAAACCCTTTCAAGGGGATTATAAAGGTGCCTAGGATTAAAACTATATGTGCGAACCCTTATTGTAGGAAGGTATTTTTGAGGGAACGATGGACAAATAGGAAATTTTGTAGCAATAAGTGCGCGATAAAAGTGATCGGCGGAAGGCCAACTTCTCCAAGAGCCGCTCGAGGTAAAGCAGGAGCTAGAGAAGATGTCAATAGAAATATTTATTTTTATAGTCGCTGGGAGGCAAACGTAGCTCGTTTATTTAATTATTTGGACGTTAAGTGGTTCTACCAGCCGAAAACTTTTTATTTAGGTTCACAAAATTACACTCCCGATTTTTATTTGCCAGAGCAGAATACATATATTGAGGTTAAAAATTTTCTATGGAAATATTCTGAGGTTAGAGATAAAAAATTTAGAAAGATATATCCAGATGAAAATTTAATCTTACTTTTAAAAGAGGATTATTTAAAACTTGAGAAAAGATATTCAAAGTTAATAAATAATTGGGAGTATAAAAATAGTCCTTTTCTTTCGGAAAGGGTGATAAAACCATTAAATATTAAAAAATGAAAATTACTATTTGCGGGAGCATGTATTTTTCGAAAGAGATGCTTGATGTGAAAAGCAGGCTTGAAGGAATGGGGTATGCCGTTTCGGTTCCTTCAGACGTGCACGATTGCGCGGAAAATCCCGAATTAAGCATGGATATGGAGCATTGTTTGAAGACAAACGTTCAGGAAGAATGCTTTGACAGTATCGCCGCCAGCGACGCCATTTTAGTTTTAAACTACGAAAGAAACGGCGTAGAAGGATATATCGGAGGAGCTACTTTGATGGAAATAGGGATAGCCCAGCATTTGAAGAAAAAGATATTCTTGCTTCATCCGCCGCCTAAAATAGAACATCTCAGATATTCTTTGGAGGTCCAGCTGGCAAGACCGGAGATTTTAGACGGTGATTTAACTAAAATCAGCTAGCTTCATGACTAAAATAATTTTAGCCACAACGTCTCCTTACCGCAGGGAGGCTTTTGCTTTTTTAGGTTTTAATTTCAAAGCGGAAGGAAGCAAAGTTGACGAGTCACAAATTGATAGGTCAGAGCCCGAAGAGTTGGTTAGTCAGCTTTCTAAGTTAAAAGCCGAGGCGGTAGCCAAAAATCATAAAGACGCCATTGTTATAGGCATGGATTCTGTAGGGTATTTCAATGATAAAATCTTGGAAAAGCCGAAATCAAAAGAAGAAGCGTTTTTGAGGCTAAAAGCTCTTTCTGGAGAGAATCACCAGTTTTATACCGGAATTCACGTAGTTAACACGGCTTTGAATAAAGCGGTTTCTAGGGTGGTAAAAACAGAAGTTTTTATGAGAAAATTGTCGGATGCTGAAATAAACAAATATCTGGAAGAGGATCCAAATTACAATACTTATGCTTTGGGATACGACCCCTTGGGCCATTCCAGCTCGGCTTTTATTGAAAGAATAGAAGGAAGTTATAATAATTTACTTCGTGGCATACCATTGGAAGTAATTCCTGAGATGATTTCTAAAGTTATCTAGGGCCTTGACAACCTTTTTGAAAAAAGTAAAATAGACCCTGTAGAGACTATGGCAAAAAAGAAAGCAAAAAAGAAAAAATGTAGCTGTGGATGTGAATAAATAGGACAGTTAGAGGAATTTTTGCAAAATCAGGAAGTCTCCCTGATTTTTGTCTGTTTAAAAGGGAAAGAACATTGAAAAAATAATAAGTTAATTAGAGCCCTTCGGCAAGTTTGCAGTAATTATGCATTCTGTCGAAGTTATTAGTATTTTAGAGTTGCTCCGATCTTGCGAGTTATAAATTCGCAATATCGAAGTTAAATTCGATATTTTTTTGAGAGTTTGATCCTGGCTCAGGATGAACGCTGGCGGTGTGGATAAGGCATGCAAGTCAAGGGGGTCCGCAAGGACAACCGGCAAACGAGTTAGTAACACGTAGATTACCAACCCTATTCATGGGCATAGCCTGCCGAAAGGTAGGATAATTCCCAATAGTCCCGTAAGGGTAAAGACGCAAGTCGGAATAGGATGGGTCTGCGGCCTATCAGCTAGTTGGTGGGGTAAAGGCCTACCAAGGCGATGACGGGTAGGGGGGATGAGAGTCTGACCCCCAACGGGGAAACTGCGACACGGTTCCCACTCCTACGGGAGGCAGCAGTCGAGAATATTCGTCAATGGGCGAAAGCCTGAACGAGCGACACCGCGTGTAGGAAGACGGTCTTCGGATTGTAAACTACTTTTCTAGGGGATGAATCTTCGGATGACAGTACCCTAGGAATAAGGAGGTCCTAACTCTGTGCCAGCAGGAGCGGTAATACAGAGCCTCCAAGCGTTATCCGGATTTATTGGGCGTAAAGGGTCCGTAGGTGCC
>Ga0172375_10008587_pt1 | contig 13698 bp, 10 predicted proteins | sample LakKiv1m_FD_114537 | JGI IMG/M metagenome (GOLD analysis project Ga0172375, IMG submission 114537) | Freshwater microbial communities from Kabuno Bay, South-Kivu, Congo - kab_092012_11.1m | ecosystem: Environmental > Aquatic > Freshwater > Lake | place: Democratic Republic of the Congo...
CCCTAGTGATATAAGTTGTATACCTCCTAGGAAAAGAATTACAGCCATGGTTGAAGGATAGCCTGATACTGGATCGCCATATATTGTTGTTTTTACAACTATAACAACTATGAATACAAAAGCTATTATTGAAACTATAAAACCCAAAACTGAAGATATTCTAAGTGGTGCGGTTGTAAAAGAGGTTATGCCGTCAATTGCAAAATTAAGCAATTTCATATAATTCCATTTACTTGTACCAGCTATTCGTGGATCACGGTCGTAGGTTATTTCTTTTTTATTAAAACCAATCCAACTAAACATACCCTTGGTATATCTTTGTGATTCGCGCATTTGCCTTAAGGCTTCGATGCAACGTTTGTCTAATAGCCTAAAATCTCCAGTGTCAATTTGAATTGGGATATTAGTGGTTTTTTGGAGTATTTTATAAAACCATCTTGAGCTGGCCTTTTTTAACCATGTCTCACCTTCGCGGCTATTTCTTTTGGCATAAACATCATCGTAACCATTTTCCCAATGTTTAATCATTTCGGGTATTAACTCTGGTGGATCTTGCAGATCGGCGTCAATAATTACCGTTGCCTCACCTAATGTATGATCAATGCCGGCAATCATAGCAATTTCTTTTCCATAATTACGCGATAAATTAACATAAGATACCCGTTTGTCGATTACAGCAAAGTCTTTAATTATGTCTAAAGTTTTATCACGACTACCGTCATTTATAAACAAAAACTCAAAATTATAATTTTTGTTATCATTTGCTAGTCGGTCGAGTCTTTGATACAAAGATTCAAGCACCTCTTGTTCGTTATACGCAGGAATTAAAATACTAATTTTTTTCATTAGGATAATTATACCATTAAAGAGGTGATTGGGTTTATTGAATGCCATTAATTATAGTGCTATAATCACACAATACTTTTCCTGTTAATGTAATTTATGAATTTATATAAAAAATTAATTAGTATAGAGAACAACAAGAATGTTGAAAAGAGGCATATTGTTGATAATATAAATAACCTGATTAAAATAAGTGGCTTTACGGTTATCGAGCTAAATGACAACAAACCGTGGGGCGCTTATTTTCGTTTTAGTAACAACGCCATACATAGATTTACGGAAGAGTTTTTTCCTGAACTCGTGCCGTTTAAGCTCGGGGAAGAGACTAACGAAATAGAACTGAGCCCGAAAATTCTATTAGTTTCTCCAGAACAAAGGCTAAGTTGGCAGTATCACAACCGACGTGGTGAAATATGGTCCTTTTTAACTGACGGCGCCTATCATAGAAGTGCCGACGATCATGAAGGCCCCAAGATTAAGGCTGTAAAAGGTGAGTTGGTGCAGTTTGATGTAACTGAGAGGCATCGTCTTATGGGTGTTGAGGATAAGTATGTAATTGTTGCCGAGATATGGCGCCATACAGACCATAATCACATCTCAGATGAAGATGACATTATTCGTTTGCAGGATGATTATAATCGCTGATGGTTAGCTAATAGCTATTAGAATATGTAATATAGTGTTAAGTTTGATAGTATAATCTAGTACCATATTCCAAACACTATTTTTTATTTTCCAATAAAAAATTTCCTCAACTTCCTCAATCCTGTCTGGCTTGGTGGCAAATCTGGCCACAGAAGGCTTTTGATGTAACTCGTTGGAACTATCTTTGATTTTTGAATATCAAATCTTTCTAAGACTTTTTTTGGTGTTAAAACTATGCTTTTAATAATTCCGTTGACGGCATATTTACCGCTACCGTTTTTGACGGCATTCAAAAACATCATTAAATAAGCAAAATAAAATCTGATACCGATTGAGAGTAATAGCCCGCGTGGCACATTTTTTATAAATAAAAGTGGTAAGTTTTTGAATGTCTGGTAAACCGTAAAACCAGGGATTTTTTTACTGGTTTCACCCTGTTTATGGTAAGCAATAGCTTTGGTCTCATATACTACTTTCCAACCGGCCAGCTGAGCCCGAAAACTAATATCCGTATCTTCGTAGTAGGCAAAAAAATCTTCATCAAATAGGCCTATTTCGCGTAGCATTTGGATGCTATATAAACTAGCCCCACCTGTTGCTCCGAATACAAAACCTGTTTTGGCTGCTAAATTAGTCAACTTATTTCTATCTCTAGGAAATGGCAGTCCCCATTTTGAGTACTGTTCTCCGGTAGAATCAATTCTTTTACCATCAATCAGTAAAAATTTTCCAGTTATTATTCCTATGTTATTGTCAGTCGAAAGCATTAAATTTTTTAGCCATTCGTTATCAGCTATCGCATCATTATTAAAAAGCGCTACATAATCAAAGTTATCGTTCATGGCATACTCGATACCAGTATTAACCCCTCCCGCAAAACCAAAGTTATGAACGTTATAAATAACATCAATCTTAGAATTTTTATTTTTATAGTTTTCTAAAACCTCATGCGAACTATCAGTTGATCCGTTATCAACCACAATAATTCGATAATTTTTATAAGACTGTTGCTGTATTGATTTAAGACAATCTAGTGTGTCAGAGATTCCATTCCAGTTTAGGATAATAATTGCAACTCTATTCATAATTACTTATCTATCTTATAATTAAACATGAAGTTATGAAACTATCTAACGTGTTTAGTCGAAAAAACCGTATTTTATTGGCCGAACTTGTAAGGACTGATTTTAAGTTGAGATACCAAGATTCAGCGCTTGGTTATCTATGGTCTATACTCAACCCACTACTACTATTCGCTATACTTTATGTGGTATTTGTTTTCTTTATGGGTTTTGGCAACGGGATACCGCACTATCCAGTGTATTTACTACTGGGTATTATACTGTGGCGATTTTTTGTTGAGGCAACCAACAATGGCTTAAATGCAATTGTGGCAAGGGGTAGTCTTATTCGCAAGATTAACTTTCCGCACTATATAATTGTTGTTTCTGGCACCATGTCATCATTAATAAATTTGTTTATTAATATGGCAGTAGTGATGTTGTTTATTTTTCTAAATGGCGTTCCATTAACTATTATGTCGGTTTTCATTTTCCCGCTTATTTTAGAACTTTATGTATTTTCTTTGGCTCTAGCATTTTTCTTGTCGGCAATTAATGTCAAATTTCGTGATACTGGCTATTTATGGGAAGTATTTCTACAGGTTGCTTTTTATGCTACGCCAATTATTTATCCTATAAGTATGGTAATAGAGAAGAGTGTTCTGGCGGCCCAGATTATTGTGTTAAACCCGGTAACTCAGGTGATTCAAGATGCTAGATATATACTCGTAACCGACACTTCAGTCACGCCGTCTTCTTTATATGGAAACATATTTATTGAATTAATCCCTCTTGCTATCATTACCTTTACTATTGCAGTATCCGCTATATATTTCAAAAAGAAATCCCTTAGATTTGCAGAGGAGGTGTGATGAGTGATTCTCGTGTCTCAAAACAAGTAGTAGTAGTTAATAATGTTACTAAGTCGTTTAGGATATCGCTTGATGGAAGTATGAACATCAAACAGAAGATATTGAATATCTTTAAGGGATCTAAGGGATATCGTGTTTTTAAGCCCTTAGATAGAATATCTTTTGATGTAAAAGAGGGTGATTTCTTCGGCATAGTTGGTCGTAATGGCAGTGGAAAAAGTACTTTACTCAAAACGATTGCTGGTATTTACACACCCGATGGCGGTAATATAAAAATAAACGGTAGGTTAGTGCCTTTCATTGAGCTTGGTGTGGGCTTTAATCCAGAGCTGTCAGGCCGCGAGAACGTATATCTCAACTGTGCACTACTTGGTTTTAGCCGCAAAGAAACATCTTTGATGTATAACGAAATTGTTGATTTTGCCGAGCTACATGATTTCATGGAAGAGAATCTCAAAAATTACTCCTCTGGCATGCAAGTAAGACTAGCTTTTTCTATTGCTATTCGCGCCAAAGGAGACATACTTCTACTAGATGAGGTGTTGGCGGTTGGCGACAGTGCTTTTCAGCAAAAGTGCTATGATTATTTTGAGAAATTAAAAAAAGAAAAAAGAACAATTATTCTCGTTACTCACAGTATGGAGTCTGTAAAAAGATTCTGTAACAAGGCATTGCTTCTTGAGAGTGGTAAAATAAAATTAATTGGCAATCCTGACCTGGTGGCTGATCAATATACGATTGATAACATTAGTTCAAAAAGCAGTAGTTCTGACGGTGAGTCTGAACAAAACACAATCAAACATATAAAATCTTATTTAAATAAGAACGGTTTTACTCGAAATGACACACTAAGAGTTAATGTTGAGTGTGAGCTGGATAGAGAGACGGATGTTATTTTTGGTATTGCAATCACAAAAGACGGAAAATCAATTGCGGAGCTTAACTCAAAAGATGTGGAAATTAAAGCAAAGCCAAGTATCAAATTGAGAGCTCATCTTGATATTGATCTATCCTATTTTACTCAAGGTGCGTATTCTTACAATGTCGCCATATTTAGTAGAGACAATATGGCGATGATTGGTTTTATTCCCCATATAGATACTTTTTTTATTAATGGTACCGACCAGACAAGGGGTGGTGCGGTTTATATTAAAGGTCCGTGGGTAAAGGACTAGAATATAAAATGTTTAATATAAAGAATAAACTATTTACACACAACCGTAGTAGTGGCGACGATTTAGGCTGTTTATTTGTTATAGAAAGTCCAAAAAGACCAATCATCAGTGACAAAAAATTAGTTATTTCTGGTTGGATAATACCTAATCGTGACAAAAAAGTACTTTCTTTACGATCAAAGAATAACAATATCTATCATGATATTCAGTACGGAATTGAACGTAATGACGTCGCAAAATCTAAGGGTAATCTGAATAAGAAATGCAGTTTATTTAGTGGTTTTTATAGCGAGCAAGAATATGTTGATGGTGAGTTTTCTATAGAATTAAATATGGGCGACGGTTATCGGACGATTTACAAGACAAACGTTAGATATTCTCCAGAGCTACTTTTTGACTCGGTCTACAACAAAGATTTAGCAGCAAATCTTGCAGAACACCAGATTCTTTTAGAAAATAAAAAAACTTACTATTTTGAGGACGAATATGATAAAAGCTATATAAGGGGTGAGCAAGATCCCAGGCTTATAGCATTTTATTTACCACAGTTTCACCCCATAAAACAAAATGACATTGCTTGGGGCAAGGGTTTTACTGAGTGGACAAATGTCACTAGCGGTCAGCCTCGTTTTATTGGTCATCAACAGCCCATATTACCAAGTGGACTTGGCTTCTATGACTTGAGGATAGAAGACAATATATTTAGGCAGATCGAATTAGCAAAGAAATATGGTGTGTATGGCTTTTGTTTCTACTATTATTGGTTTAGTGGAGAAAAGATACTAGACAAGCCGTTGGACTCATTCTTATCCCATAAAGACTGGGACTTTAACTTTATGATATGTTGGGCCAACGAGAACTGGACAAGACGTTGGGATGGAAGAGATAAAGATGTGATAATTGCTCAAAAATATCTTGAAGATGATCCAGTTAAGTTCATAAAGGACGTCGAACATATTTTATTGGACCGTAGGTATATACGACACAATAATAAACCTGTCTTGATAATATATCGTGGTTCTGAGCTAAAGGCACCAGATCGGTATATAGAATGTTGGCGGGATTACTTTAAGAAAAAACACAATCAAGATCTAGAGATTTTATCAATGATGAATTTTGATGCAAGTGATCCGCGCCAATATGGTTTTGATGCTGGAGTTGAGTTTTCTCCGTTAACTGACTATAGAATGAGTAGTTTTAATAAGGTTAAATCCCGTGTTTATAATCTAAACAGTCGGATGATAGATTTGAACTTTACGGGCGCCGTAGTTGACTACAGGTCTCTTATAGAGAAGAGAGGTTCCGATGTAGGATTTGATTTTCCGACATATAGATGCCTGTCTCCATCTTGGGATAACGAAGCTAGAAAAAAAGGAAAAGGGTCTTTGACCTTATATGGTGCTAATCCTGATCTATACACTACTTGGCTGGACTCGATTGTTAAAGATGAAGTAAGTAAGAAAAAAAGTCCGATGATTTTTGTTAACGCATGGAATGAGTGGGCAGAGGGTGCTATTCTCGAACCGACAGCACATAATGGCTATAGTGTACTTAATAGAACCGTTGAAACACTTGCGCGCTACAGTGCTAACAAAACAAATATCAAAAACTTCAAGATGTTTAGAATTGATAAACAAGATAACCATAAACTAGCAATCGTAGTCCATGTTTATTATGAAGATTGTTGGGATTATATTCAAAATAAGCTCTCGTGCTTGGATACTAAGAGTTATGATTTGTTTGTGACATATACAAAAATAAGTGAAAACTGGATTGATAAAATAAAAAAGTGTTACCCGAACGTCAATCTAAAACTTGTTCCCAATAGGGGGCGGGACATATTACCGTTCCTATTTACCATAAATAGGCTTGAGCAACTTGGATATAATAAAATACTAAAGATACATACAAAAAAATCTAAGCATCGAGATGATGGTAATGTCTGGTTTGAGGAATTGATAGATAGCTTATTGCCAGGCAAGTCGGTTATTAACAAAATAATTTCGACCTTAGATACCAATCAACCAGTAGTAATTGGGCCCGAAGGCCATTATGTTTCGTTGTCAAAATACATTGGCGGTAATAAGAGGAAAATTCAGGAGTGTTTAAGTAGAGCTTGTCAAGAAGATAAACTGAACTTAATCATTGACAATAAAGTTGGGTTTTTTGCCGGTTCAATGTTTTGGTGCAACATAGATGCGTTAAGACCATTTATGAAGTTGCATCTGATTCCAGAGGATTTTGAATCAGAGAGGTCGCAGATTGACGGCACACTGGCTCATGCGGTTGAGAGACTACTGTCCAGCAGTCTGTTATCATCAGAATTAAAAATTATGCAAGTATCACCACAAAATCTAAGAAAATTAAAAGAAGTCGACATTACTGAAGACTATAAATACTCCGCAACTAAGAAATAACAGCAGTATTGTGCTAATATATTAACTAACAAATAATTGAGTTCAAGGATGTCTATACTACTTTGTCAAAAAAATTAAAAATACTAGTCTTATCTCATATTTCTGACTTGGTTGGTGGTGCTGAAATGTCATTGCTTGATACTTTTGATTTTTGGGATAAAAATTATAACATCGAGCCAGTATTTATACTGCGTCAACCAGTTAAAGCCCTGGCCTCGGCGATTACTGAAAGAGGTTGGAACTATTATGATTTGAAGTACACTTTTTGGTCAGATGCGATCCCTCCCCAAAAAGCGCAAGATGTATTTCACGACGCAGTTGATAATATGAGGGCAATTGAGTCTATTGAAGAAATAATTAAGAATGAAGATCCTGATTTGGTTATGACAAACTCAGTGGTTTGTCCTTGGGCGGCAATCGCTTCTTTATATCAACGAAAGCCTCACGTCTGGTTTATTCGAGAGTATGGCGACCTAGATCACGGCAGAGTTTTCGAAATAGGACGAGAGCAAACCTTTGCCGACGTCGATATAACGTCGGATTTGGTTGTTACGAACTCACTAACCCTAGCCGATCATATAAAGAAGTATGTAGATAAGAAAAAGGTGACAACTCTTTATACTCCATTTAAGGTAGACTTAATGCGCAAAAAAATGGCAGAAGTAGTTAAGTCGCCATACTCTAGTAGTAAAAGTATTAAGTTGGTTATGACTGGTACGATAGCTGAATCAAAAGGTCAGCAAGAGGCGATTGAGGCTGTTGGTATTGTTAATCAGGCTGGTTTCAATGTGGAGATATGTCTTATTGGAGGCAATGGCCCAGCCGATTTTATGTCAAAGTTAAATAACTTAATTGATAAATATAATATAGATAAAAAAGTGCATTTTGTTGGTCATCAATCTAACCCTTTCGCATATATAAAGCATGCTGATATAGGTATTATGGCTTCCAGAAAAGAGGCTTTTGGAAGGGTAACTTTTGAATATCTAGCTATGGGCAGGCCAGTTATTGGAGCTGATGCTGGTGCTACGCCCGAACTGGTGAAAGATGGATATAGCGGCTATTTATATAAGCAAGGTGATGCAAAAAGTCTTGCTGACGCAATAAAAAAGTATGCCAAAAATAAAAAGGATATCAAAAAGCACGGCTCTAATGCTATAACAGCTACGAAAATAATGATGAGTGGTGATTATGGAGCCAAAGCTTTATTTGAAAAGGTTCAAAACATTGCAAGCAAAGGTTTTGATAAAACCAAGAAAGTGCTCAACTACTCAAAAAGAACTATGCAATATGTGATTATTGCAGATGAAGCGATTAAACAAACGAGTTCAATGTCACTTAAGACGGTATTAAAATCAAAAACCAGGCGTAAAATAAAAAACGCATATCATAAAGTTGTCAGTCTAAGATATAAATTAAGGGGAAGATAGTGAATAATGTAACAATAGTTGTTCCGGTTTATGGGGATTGGCCGTCGCTGAGTGATTGTATTAATTCACTAAAAAAGTATGTCAACTCTAATCACAAGGTTATTCTTGTAAATGACTGTGGACCGGATGTGGAGTTGATGGAGAAGAATATAAAGAAGTCAATTAATGACAAGACTAATTTTTCATATTACAGAAATGATCAAAATTTGGGTTTTGTCGGTACTTGTAACCGTGCTGTCTTAGAGATTGATACAACCAACAACGATATTCTACTTCTCAATAGTGACACTATAGTAACCGAAGGCTTTTTAGAGTCGATGCTTGAAGTACTTTATTCATCTGACAGAAACGGTGCTGTTTCCCCTCGGTCTAATAATGCCACAATCTGTACGGTGCCAATATCATCGGCTGCAACTAAAGATAAAACATCCGACGAATCTTATGATATATATAAAAAAATAAAGCACAAACTTCCAGAATCGGTGGTAGTTCCAACGGCTCACGGATTTTGTATGCTTATTAAAAGAAGTTTAATTAATAAGTATGGATTATTTGATAAAATTTTCAAGAAAGGCTATGGAGAGGAAGTAGATTTTTGTCAAAGGATACTTAAGCATGGCTATAAATCACTCTTAGCCAACAGAGCTTTCGTTTTTCATATGGAGGCTAGAAGCTTTTCTATGGAAACGAAAAAGAAATTAATAGAAGAGAACAATAAGATTATCTGGCAGCGTTATCCTGAATACAGACAATCGGTCCGAGATTATATGGAGAAAGCCGTCGTAAATGAGTCAAAATTAGAAAGTAATCTTTTGGGTATTAGTAAACGGCTTAAGTCTAGTCTCAAAAAACTATTTAGAAAGTAATTCTTCCAATAGTTTTTTTATCTGGGTAGATGACTGCTCGACTGATCTTTGTGACCATAAATAGTTAGATGCTTTTCTAACTATCTTTATCTTTTTTCTTCTAAAATCTTGTGGTTTAGAAACAGCTTTCTCGAGTGCCTCAAACCAATTGTTACCATTGTTGTTAACAAGCTGAATGAATTTATCTAACCCGTCTGTTTTATATGCTGGAGTATTAGAAGCAAAAGGCATGGCGCCAATTCCAAAATAATCAAGGCATTTAATATCAGATTTATATTTGTTAAAATCAGACTCTACCAAAGGACATAAGCCAATGTCAAAGGGTCCTTGTTTTATAAACCAACTTACAAATCTTGGATATATTGCTCTACCTGCAGGTTGGTAAAGTCTTTTAATCCATTTTTTATTTGGAATAGCCCTTGCGGATACTCCTATTACGTATAAAACAAATTTATTTGGATATTTTTTGTGTAATTTTTCTAAATGACTATATATCATTTTGAAATCTTCATCGTGGGTGGCTGTGCCCATATAAATGAGCCGTAGTGGACTTTGTTCTTTGAGGTGTTTAATTTTGTGAGTCCATATATTTTTATCAAGAGTATTAGAAACAATGTATGTATTTTTGTTTATATTTTTATGAAGCCTAGCTAGCTCCTCTGTCGATGCCCATACTTGATCAGCCTTTTGAATAATATACTCTAACGCCTCTATTCTTGATTTTTGTATACTATACTCGGAATGGAATTCGTCTATCGCTGAAAAGGCGTCATCATTGTCTACAATTAATTTGATATTTTGCTTTCTAAGATTATCGACAAAACTCATCGCTATTTTTTTACTATCAAATGCCGTTCTTTGTACGATACACACACCAAGCTTATTACTTAATTTTAAGGTATTTTGTTTATATATCTTGAAAGTTATTTTTTTGTTTATATGTAATCTTGAAAGTGGCGATATTAACCTAATAAAAGCTGAACTTGTTGGGTGAGTCAGCCCGTTTCGTATGATTAGTGCGACCGTAATAACGTCATCCGGTTGTGAATTGTTATTATAATAATAGGAGTCAAATAATATATTTTTTAAGTCTTTTCTTTGTATAAGAGTTTTTATATAAGTTTTTTCATAGATAATTAATATAACTTTTTTTATTTTTTTTAAGAACAAAACTATATAATGCTTCGTTTTACGTAGTATTTTGACAATAAGTACGAAAAAACGAGAGTTACCGTGTTTTTTTGAGTTTATTTTTTGCACCTATTTATTTTACTACATAGTGTCACGTTTATCATTTAGTACTTAGTTTTATTTTTACATGGTCGAAAAAACCAGATTATTATATTTGTGGACCTATTGTAATACTATTCTTGAAATTCTCAGACACTAATCTTATGTCACTAGATTTTAAGCCAAGCGAATTGAATACATTGCGAGTGGTAATCCATCTTCTTGTTCCGTTCTCTATTTTATAAACCTGTTGTTGTCCTGAAACTTGAATTAAATTCGTTAAGTCGAGTTGGGTTGAATAATGACTTAATAAACTATCGCCCAAAGTTGGTAAAGCAGATGTGGGTATATTGAAAACGTTTACATTGCTTATGTCGGTATTAACTTTACGTTTTTGATCAGAGTTATCAATTTGCCAAACGTTATCTTGAGAATCTTTAATAAAGAATCCAAGCTTGCCGACTTCGGGATAGTTTATAGCTTGCTGTGCTGTTAAGCTTTTTATATTTTTAGTATTCAACCCGTATGGGGCGAGTAATTTAGACGATGTTATATGAAGGCTCGTACCACTTGAGCTTACTATATAAATAGGATCAGTCTTGCCAATTCTGAACAGCTGACCTTGTGCTAGAACGATATTTCCAGAATCGGGGAATAGATTTGATGATCTCAAGCTAAGGTTAACGACTTGCGAGAAACCTAATCCCATATCTTTTAAGGCATCAGGTGAGACAATATGATCTCGCTTACCGTCCCTTATTGCAAATACATTAGATCCGTTATTAATTCTAAACACGCCCATGAATTTTGTGGTTTGTGTTGGTATCTTTGACAATACGCTATCTGCGACGGACACGAAATCATCAGCAAGCGGTCCCAGTGTGGATACTAGTTCTTGAGGTATCTCCAGTTTTAAGCCATTGTTTATCAAATAATTTTTGTTATTTGAATCTTTAACAAGCTGATAAATTGTTGACTGCGACGATAGCGGTAAGAGGCCTATAGCGTTTGAGCTGTAATCTATACCTAACTTAGATTCTTTAACAGTTCCGCTACCTATTTGTTGTAGGTCTGTTCCATTCCAAAAATATGTATCGTTAGTTGTTGAATCGCTAACTATCTGATCAGGTAGTAGTACTGGTGGTCCAGAAGGAATACTATTTACGTATGTAGAGCTGAGTACGGTAATAACACGCGTGGAATAAATCGGGGTACCCATAGTCGTAAATGCCGTGTAATTACTGACATGGTTTTTCTTACCGTTTAATAATTCGTACACTGCATTACCACCTGCCGGCATAATAGTATCTGTCAAGTCGTTTACAAAACTTAGGCGATCTAGATTTGTCGAGCTTAAATTCTGTTCGTTGCCATTAATCGTATATCCATATTTATTATATAGATCACTAGATGAAAACTTTGCTAACTTTCCTCTGTCCACAAGGTATATATCATCGCCATTATCAATGCGGGTTATATTACTCAACACTCCACCATATTGGTACAAGTTGAGCATATTTGCGGTAACAACACCAACTTCATTTGGTGTAAAACCGTATGCTGATAACATATCCATGGTTGGAATATGATAATACTTGCTGTCATTTAACAAATATATTTTGTCGCTAGTATTTGTCTTAAAAACCATTGGTACATAAGTAGATCCAAACCAACTAGTAAAATATCTAAAGAAGTTTATATTGCCATAAGCTCCACACGTTACGGTTACTCCCATATTAGCCGTAAGCGTTGCGGCGTTTGGTTGATAAGGTGTGTAGTTATACAGTACTTGTGTTGCTCTATTGCGTATATTAACACTACTTCCACCACAAGACTCGATTGGATTATATTGTATGTAATTATTTCCAACTATATAAGGTGAGTACCAACTAGTTCCTGACGCATATGGATTTGACCAATTCTGGTTATTATACAGAACAACACGGAACATAGTCGCTGCCCAATATAGTTGCTTTGTGAATCCATAATACTTAGAATCGCATCCCGATCCGTCGTCAGGACAGCCGTATCCGGCTGCTTTTTTGTATTGACTCGAAAGTGGCCAAGTGTCAGTTACTAAACCCTGCTCTTTTTGAAGCAAGACTATAAAAACTTGAGGATTAATCTGATATTCCTGAGATATATTATATATAATTTGAGCTGCCGAAAGGCTATTCTCTTTATAGTCTTTTAAGCATGTATAGGGTGGGGCTGGCCAGCCCATCATTGATGCGTATTGGGCGTGTGTCAAATCTGATCTTCCAAAGTCACTAGCCGGTTTTGTGCCGTTTGTGTCACAGCTAGATACCTTGCTATTCAAAAAACTCTGAACCTGACTTGCGTTCATTGAGTTGTTATTTTTAAATACTTCGTCACTAATAATATATCCAGCTTGCCATCCGGTTGTTGCGTTAGATGTTGATGGATTTAACAGCACAACACAAGACGCTATTATGTAGATGGTGAGTAAGCCAAAAACAGTCCTAATAAAGTTAAATCTTAACATCAACAACGTCCTCTACGTAACCGGTTTTACTTCCGATAGTTATTGTTAGTTTAATCTTCCATTCACCAGCCGCAAGCTCGGTCTTCGATATGTCAAAACCCATACAAGTAGAGGTACTTGGCAATGCTTGAAGCGTGACAGTTTTTGTAATGGTCTGATTATCTTTCGTGAGCTGTAATTCACAACCACCCTGACTAGATATGGCGTTAACCATAGCTCTTATTTGAATCTTACTGTCGGTTTGATTAATTGAAGTTAGGTTAACTTTGAGATTTGTGTCAATGGAGTTATTTTGGCTGTTGGTTTTAGTGTTGACGCCATCCTTTATTTGTTCATCAGAGGGCGGGCTGTTGTTTATATTTGATGATTCTATGACTTCTTTGGTTCCAAATAACCCAAAAAGGTCTTGTTTGTATATGAAGAATCCACCAATCGTTACTAACAGAAGTACGATAGTTGTTACGGAGATTATTCTTATGTTTGTTTTTTTATGGGTTGGCGTTTTCATTTTATTTATCTAATAAACACTATCATTATAATACTTTTAGCCACTATATAGCAAGATAATGTAGTGCTTCAGTAAAGCATTGAATCTTAAGTCAAGGGTGTAGTTAATCAACTACTAACACCTACTCACACTGTTTGATGTTGTA
>Ga0172375_10008589_pt1 | contig 13696 bp, 14 predicted proteins | sample LakKiv1m_FD_114537 | JGI IMG/M metagenome (GOLD analysis project Ga0172375, IMG submission 114537) | Freshwater microbial communities from Kabuno Bay, South-Kivu, Congo - kab_092012_11.1m | ecosystem: Environmental > Aquatic > Freshwater > Lake | place: Democratic Republic of the Congo...
ACCAGTATGCTGAAAAACTATGTCGTGTGCTCAATGATTCCGAGACGGTATTCCCGGGCACCAGCCTGCGCCTTGTCTACAGTTTGGTATCAAATCAAATTCCTGCGGGTCAGGAGGTCTGAACTTATAGATTTTTTAGATAAAGGAAAGCAGTTAGGTAACCCCTTTCTTGCAAATAAGGTAAAAAGGGCTCTGAGGGGAGATTTCATGCCGCTCTATAACTACATGCAGGAACATCCAGAAATTACAGAGCGGGCTAAGGCAACTATGTACATTGAGGGTAAATTAACCGAGGAAAACCCCTTTTACCCCCCGCCAAGCAATCAAGATCAAATAAAACGGCTTTCAGGCGAATTAAAGCTAGGTTATTACAACCCGTTTAAGCATATCCTTGGAATTAACACCGCAGGTCTCAACCAGAATGTAATAAATGTAGGCCGAATACGTTCTGGAAAGTCAAATCTTAATCTCATTGCGATAGAACAGCTTTTAGAGTTAGCAAAGGATTTTAATATACCTACATTCAACGATTAAGTGCAACACCTTCATTAGCCATAGCTTCAAGTGGCGTGAGGTATTTTAAGCATTTTCTTGGTCTGTTGTTAAGATAATTTTCAACAGTTGCAATTTCTGATGCCGTCACATCGGCAAAATTAGTTTTCTTGGGGAAGATTCGACGGACAAGCCCGGCGGCATTTTCTACCGATCCCTTTTCCCAGCTGTGATACGGGTTACAAAAATAGGAACGGGTTTGAAGTTCCTGGTTCACTGTTTCATGCTCAGTATTTTCTGAGCCATTATCATAGGTAATGGTTTGTCTGAGGTGCTGTGGCAGTGCCTCTAAACGCGTGATGATACCCTGAGAGTTTGCCAGAGCTGTTTTTTGCTCAAGCTTTTCAATCAGAGTGACTCTGGTTTTACGTTCAATCAGGAGCAGAAGAGCTGCGGTGCTTTGGCGTGAGACCATGGTGTCTGATTCCCAGTGACCGATGTGTTTTCGTGTTGCAATGCCCGCTGGCCGGTCCTGTATGCTAACCCGGTTTGGAATATGGGACTTTTTGTGTTTTCGGCTATGCCCTTTCTGGTGACGCTTTTTATGTGATCTGGCAAGCAGCGGTATTAGTTCAGCATGTTCTTTGTAAATATACTGATACACCGCCTCATGGCTGATAGAAAACTCAGGATTATCCTTGGAGAGTCTGCCTGAGATTTGTTCGGGAGACCACCCTAAGGAAAGCTTTTCCTGTACATAGGCACTTATCGCATCATTTTTTAGCCGTTGCCGTTGATGAGCTTTGCTTTTACGGTTCCCTGCACGTTGCTGCGCTTTATGTGCCAGATAATAGCCCGTATAAACAGGCGGTGCGTTTCTCTTCAGCTCTCGGCATATGGTTGTTGGATCACGATTAAGTTCTTTGGCTATCTCTCTGAGAGATTTATGCTGTTCTTTTAAAATACTGATTATTTCTCGTTCTGTTATGCTTAACTGTTTATATTTTCTTTTTTCCATAACACTTAGGATACACCGTTTCCTTGTTTCTTCCTAAGTGTTGCACTTAATTATTGAACTGGGGATAATAATTATTGACTTAAAAAAAGAATATCGGTGCCTGCTGCCCAGACACTCCAACGTGAACATCATTACCTTTAAAAATCTCCGCTTCAACCCCCTAGAAGTCCCGGAATGGCAAGACCCCAAAGACCACATTAATAATATTGCTGAGGTCTTCTGCCGGGAAAACTATATTCTCGCTTTTGGTAAAAACATGTTCATTGAAAAACTGGAGTACTTATACAGAGAACGTGGCATTTTTAATGGGACTAAAAATTACCCAACGTTTCGGGATCTCTATAATGTCATAAATGCTCAAAGTGGCCAGGGAAGACTGAACGATGCTAAAGCAACTATGCTTAGCAGATTAAAAGCTTATGTTGATTATCCCACTATTTTTTGCACCAGAAGTTTTGATTTTACCACCTGGCTACAGCATCACCTGGTTATAGAGCTGGAAAACATCCCAAATGAGATGTATGCAACCATTACTAACCTGATTGTTTCCTTTATCTACAACTACTATCACAAAAAGAACCTCCGAGGCAGCAGACTCAGGACACTGTTTGTCGTTGATGAAGCTGGCGTTCTTTTTAATGCCCAACGTGATAGAAATGTCCAGTTTGGCGATTCCTCCATTAATACCTTTGTACGCCGCGGGGGGGAATTTGGGTTAGGTTTTTGGGTAACAAGCCAGGAGCCCTCTACGCTGTCTCAAGCCATACATGCAAACACCTTCCTGAAGTTCATGTTCCCGTTAACTGAAGCCGGCCAGCTGCAGGTCATGGCTTCAAGCATGGCATTAACCAATCCGCAACTCTTACATGCCTTTAAATTACCAAACCACGGAACCTGCATTGTCCGGTACAGCTATTATCCAGATCCCCTGTTGCTGGATGTGCCGCTCTACCCGGACACAGACAAAAAAGCAGTCCCTGATGAGTTTGTTCTAGAGAAAATGAGGGAGTTCTACCAAAAGATAACCCCTCACCAGGAGCCCCCTGTCGTTGAAACAGGAACTGAAAAAGAACCTCCCACAGTGTTGATTGTTACGATAAATTGACTTGATTTTTTAGATTGCCTTGACCTGAAATCTACCATAGATTTTTGCTTTTATAGTGTCGGCATGTTTGCGATTGAGTCATTATTGATATCCGCACACAACTTAACCTCTTGTAAATACAACAGGATATACATAATGCCTCAATCGCTCTTTTATGACTGCTCATGGAGTCAGTTAATTTGAAAAAGTCTAACTCAAATAGAAAATTCTATCTTAAATAAACCGGAAAACAACACAACAGCTGCAATTCCAGAAGATGCTCTTACCCTGTTAAAACACATTGCAGCACATCCCTTTGACAATTACACAACCCACATAAAAACCTGCGGGTTAACAAAAAACAGTGTCCAGAAGGCTCGTGAATGGCTGGAAAAAAATAACTTCATTACAGCGGAGTTAATAAAGACATCCAAGGGGCAAGGAAGAAACTCTTGCTACTTAGTTTTAGGAACGAAAGCGGTTACCCAACTCAAGATAAAACAGCATTTTGGCAAAGGCAGCTTTAAGCATCAGTTATACTGCCAGCTGATTAAGAATTGGTTGGTAACTCAGGGTTGGAAAGCACGGATTGAAGCTGCCACTTACCCATCAAAAAAGCTTATTGATGTGATTGCAGAGAAGGGTAAAGAAACTGTTGGGTATGAAGTCACTCTTCATTTTGAAAACCTAAAGGGAAACATCGAAAAAGACCTCGCCGACATCAACACACTCATTATAGTCGTAGAGGACAAAGAGGTAAAAAAAGCACAGGAGGTAATTGAGAAATGTAAACAAACCCTATCACCCAATAAGCGTCTTGATGTTTCAACGATCAATAAATTTTTTCTATAGAAGGAGAGTGCCGCCATGGAAAATATAAGATGGAAAGCAGTAATCATATTTTTAGGGCTCGTTGTGTTAGCCATCTATTCCAGAGACATCATACAATTCTTGACATTAGTTATTACAGAATTTGTTGATACCAGTTTAGCAGCAATCAAAGGAGGTTTACACGGCAGGCATGATATTGAATCAGCCGTACGGTTTTGCGTCACTGTGCTCATAATTATCGGTGTTATCAAAATTCTTACTAAAAAGGACAACGAATAGGAGAACACAAAATGATACGATTTGTACAATTTGTTTTCGGCGTACTAAAGAACACCGTACTGACTTTTCTGGTGCTTTACATCTTATTTATGGGCATTTATTCCTTGGACCAGATTTTTAGTCAGAAAATGCCACCCACCAGCGTCAGTAATACAAACACTATCCCGCAAGAACACCATATAATCGGGAAGACTAAGATTCCTGGCAGCGTAAAATACCCAACCATCTCTAATGGGATCATTTATTACGGAAGTAAAGAGAGATGTTTTTATGCACTGGACAGTAAATCTAGATCAGCGCTGTGGCACTATAAAACAACAAGCATAGTTTGCACCACTGCAGCCGTATCAGATACTACCGTTTATTTTGGAACTAGGGACGGACGCCTCTACGCGATAGATAAAAATACTGGCAGGAAATTGTGGAATTTTGATGCGCGGGAGGTTTTTCAATTATCATCGATAATTATTTCCCCTGCGATCTCGAATGGTGTAGTGTTTTTCGGATCTAATAACAATAAATTCTATGCCGTAGATGCAAAAACAGGGCTTCAGAAATGGGTCTTCAAAACAGAAACTTCATTAGCCACAAAATTAATAAGGATGTTTATTAAATCACCCGCCGTATACTATAGCGGAATTAGAGCCATTGTCCCTGCTATAAGTGACGGGATAGTATATTTCCCCGGTGATAATGATTACGTATATGCCGTAGATATTTCTACCGGAGAAGAAAAATGGAGATTTTATTCAGGAGCTTTTGTTGCAGGTGCTCCAGTTATTGTCAATAACATCACGTACTTCGGCACTGTAGATGGAGATTTCTATGCAGTGGATATTACAACCGGAAAGCAAAAGTGGGTTTTTCAAAAGGACGATCCAATATACGCTTCCCCCAGTGTTACAGAGGGAACTGTATATTTCGGCAATGCTGAAGGCTATGTTTACGCACTAGACGTGGTTACCGGGAAAGAGAAGTGGAAAATTAAAGCCCCTGATTCCATAAACGCATCGCTCGCTATTGCCAATGGACTGGTTTATTTAATGAGCGATTACGGCACGTTATATGTCGTAGATAGACAAGGCTGCGGGAAGTGGAAGTATCAGGTTAGCGGGTTAATGAAATCTCCAATGATTATGGCTGATGGTGTTCTATACTTTAACTGTAATGACGATTATCTGTATGCTTTACAGGTGTCCCCCCCGCCCAATGGGGACTCAGATGGGCGATCATGAAATGGAAGTGATTTCTTGAGGGCAACCCTCGGATAAGAAATCCAGAGATTGAAAATTTGAATTGCCTTCTAATGGCACTGAGTCTAAAATTTTATTTTGTAAGCTACTGTCTTATCGATGAGCAATAGCTTTCAATTAAACCTTTGATTGAATGATCACAACAATGAATACCGGCACCTGGGACCTTCATGTAAAGGTATTAAAGATCGGCTCATGTACTATTGACCCCCTTAGTGCTTTCTCCTCTTTTAAGATCAACCTTAACTATCAGATGGGTATTGGGGGCGGTTCCACAGTGACGCTGATCAAGGATGAGAAAAATCTACTGTTAATAGATACCGGCTATGAGAAGGAGACAGATTTCTCTCAAACAAATGATGAAAACAACTGGAAGCTACTCAACTCTCTTTTGCAATTGCACAGGATACGTCCATCTGACATCACTAAATTATTTATTACCCATTTTCACAGAAACCATTTTGGCAACATAGAATATTTTAGCAATGCGAAGTGGTATTGTTATCAAAGTGCTCATGCAGCTCTAAAGCTATCCATGAAAGATAAATTCATCCCTTTGAATGAAGGAGACCAGATAGCTGCTCACACTACTCTCTTACACACTCCTGGACACACGCCGGGCCATAGCTCGCTCATCTGTGTCAATGAAAACAAATCAGTAAGGGTTGCTATCTGTGGCGATGCCATTATCAATCTTTCCTGGCTGCAAGCAGGTCAGGTCTGGAAATACAACAGTGACTTCTACGATCTTGATGCGGCAAAGCTCAGTATTACCAGACTGCTCAGCGAGGCTGATATCATCATTCCCTGACATGGCCAGCCGTTTTTCAGTACCGGAAAATTAAAAGAAAATTTGAATCAATACTGACATGGATACAAGTAAAAGAGAATTCATCAGTCTCATATACTTAGCCTGTATGTTGATGCCTTCGTTCCCAAGTTTATCTTACGCACCCAAATATCATATAACCGCCACAGAATAAGAAACCATGATTGAATCTCGCCATGAATATTACAATCAGAATTTCACCTTTAAAAAATTCATTGTTACACCGGAAAACCAGTCAACTTATAAAGCGTCGCTGCAGGCATCACAACGTCCTGGTAAAATATATAACCCACTGGTTATCTGCAGCCCTGTGGGAGCAGGCAAAACACACCTTTTATATGCAATGGTCAACAAAGCAAAATTTCTCATATCGAGGACCAGGATATTGTTCATAACATCTCAAGATTTTACCAATGTTGTGATCAAATCAATTAAAAATGGAACTGTGGAAGTTTTCAGAGAGAACTGTAATTATGCAAAATTGGTTCTATTGGATAGCATTCAGTACATTGCAAATAAAGAAAGAACGCAGGAGGAACTGTACCGCTTATGTGCAACGTTCCTTGAACAAAAAAAGCAAATAGCTGTATCGAGCGATTATCCACTCAAGAAGTGCCAGGGCATCAGCGCGCAGCTCCAAGAACTGTTTGCAAAAGGATTAACCGTCTGCATTCAACCACCATCCACAGAGCTAAAAATGTCAATCCTCATGGATATGGCAGAATCAGAAAAGATAGAGCTGCCTGAAGAGGTAGCCTCATTGTTGTCCCGTGACGCTGGTACTAATATACGTATGATGCAAGTGTTTCTGATGAAATTAATATCCTATGCAAGACAGGAAGAAAAACCTATCAATCTTGAGCTGGTAAAAAGGATTATGCAGTAGTATGAATCAAGGAAAACAATCAACTGATTCAAAAAAGAGGAACAGATGCCATACTTTGTAGAAAGCTATTGCGATCTCTGTGAGCAGGGGGATAGTTTTACGATCGGTTACTGGGCAGAAAGCAGGGGTGTGTTTGTTTGTAAAACATGTAAATTAATAACCGATATACCCTTAGAAACCGGTAGTTGTGGTTGCGAATATGTGCCGCGCAATGAAGAATATTATGATTATTCTTTAGCAATCCCATACCCCTACGATGAACAACAGCCAGATAAACTCGAACCTGGCCCGGTATGCCCAAAATGTGAAAAAGGGCTTTTAACGTTTCCAAGAGTTTCGCACTTCAGTACAATAGGGCGACAGGGCACCAGAGCCTTGACAGGAAAACCCCGGCCATGATCTACTTTGGCACAAACCCGCAGAGACAGGTTGCTGCATGAACCAGAGCAGTTTCCCACTTATAAATTCCTGTCTCCTGTCTAAAGAACCCCGACCACCTGTTTTTATTAATGACAGATGGCCCTATTGCAAAGCTTCTGTTATGAACAATATATCTGGAATTAAGACTTACCAGATTTCGCCCTGCAATATGACATATATTGCTTTTCAAAGGTCGGTGTTATTTTGTTTTCTGAGTTTATTAAACATTTTTTGAAAAAACCCGTTTATTTTTGAAGCATTCTTTTTTTGATAACCGGTGTTCGGGCTTGATTTTGACTTTTCAGAACTGGCATTACGATTGTGATCAAAATATATACGGGAAGATATTGGGGATGTTGGTGAGGTTGAGGAAATAATAACGGGACCCCGGTAACCTTTTTCAGACTTACTAAACAATGAGTGTTTCAGCATGTGCGCAGAATTTTCTACTGTTCCTAAACTTAAAAAAGAACTTATATCAAAAATGAATTCTTTTCCATTTCCACATAATAAACATTCTACAGATATTTCATCTCCTGGGCCAGGCACCAAATCAACGTGTTGAATCTTATAATCACCACCACACTTACATTTCTGAGCTTTTATATATTCATACTCTTCCTCGATACTTTTTACACTAATTGACATTTATGACCTCCTTTGAAAAAAGTTCAAACAACATGTTAGTGCATGCAGACCCAATTCTGAGAAAAATTATGAATAGAAAATAATCCCCAGTATAGATATTTCTCATAGATAATTCTCAAAAGCTCTAGCGATGTCATTGCAGGTATACTTTTCTTTTATCCTCACCCCCCCCAGCACTTGAAGCCCTAGTAATAGGGTCACTGTCCTCCACGAACAGCGCGAACCAAACAGCAGTAGTCCCAACCGCCGTCATCCAGTTGTCCGAAGCAGAAGTCTACGGCCTTTGCGAGGCAGGGATAGCCGTCTGCACCAATACTGGACGAACAATAATGGTCCGCCACCGTGTCGGGGAAATAGGCTGTGTTGATAAATGGGCCGGGGTACCTAATATCTCTACCTCCGCAACTTCTACAAGAAAGGGTTAAAAGCTCCTGGTCTTTGGGCAGCCGCCAGTCCGAATACCCACCAAGAGTAAGGGCACGGCAATAGGCATTAGCCTCATCCCATGTATAGGTACCCGGGGCTGTTGCCTGTTACCACTCCAGGCCCGTAATATTGTCCCGCACAATACCATTACCAAGGTTGGTGTATGACTGGGGGCGGGTATGTCTTCCACGCTGCCTATAGACGGTTTGTCCAAAATTTTGTATTTTCATCATTTCATCCCCATAGAAAGGTTTTTTGTATGTAGCCGAACAAATCATACCCAGAGCGCAGTCGCAAACTGCCTATCATGCCCAACATTCATTTATTCTACATTACAAAAACTTTGCCCATGCCTGTTTTAAGGTTTTCAGATTCCTTCCTTATGGTTGGTTCATAATTCATTGATCGTATTCCGTGAACTGGGTTAATTTTGAATCTTGGAGCTTCTTTTGCTCTATCTTCCTTACCAATTGTACTTCATTACATATAGACTTGTTAAGAGTGAGCGAGAATCACTCTTCCACAAGACAAGAAGACCTATTACAGACAGGGCATACGACCCATTTATATTGCTGCAGAAAACCAGCCTTGCAACTTTTGGTTACGCCCTTTACCGAGCATTTGGAACATACGACCTTTGGAACAGCTCGATATAACTTTTCATTGCGTTGGACGATATCGTCAATTGTTTTATTAAAGTCATGTCTGAGAGACTTGAAAAATGAAAATTTTCGTAAGTTGCATTAATTGCTCAAAACAATTAGAGTTTTGATTTGCACAGTATCATGCCTTCAGTTGCATCGCTATCGTTAGGATCAATTTCTAAAGTTTGTTCAAAACATGATTTTGCTTCCCGGTATCTTTTGAGAATAAGCAATGCCGATCCCTTCCTAAACCAAGCTTTTGCATTTCTTGGGTTTATCTCGATTATTTTATTAAAGCATTTAATAGCTTCTTCAGGCTTGAATTGGCTCCCTAAAATCATTCCTTTACAGCTCCATGCTTCTTCATTCTTTGGGTCAATTTGCACCTCCTTGTCATAACAAGCGAGCGCTTCATCGTAACATTCTTGTTGGCTAAGAATAAGACCTTTTACATACCATACTCCCGATGCGGTTGGATCTAATTCTATCGATCTTTCGCAACACAATAGAGCTTCTTGGCTTTTATTTAACTCGCTCAATATAAGTGCTTTAACACTCCACACTCCGGCTACTCTTGAGTCTTGCTCAAGTGATTTGTTATAGCATTCTAATGCCGCTTCGAACCTACCTGCTAACCACGCAAGTGATCCCTTATCAGCCCAAGCCTTAGCATCTGATTCTATTTTCATCAGCTTTTCCTTGGGTTTTTTTCTAAAAATATCAAAGATGCCCATGGTTCGAATCCTACAAACTTTTACCATTTTGGTGGTATATAGTCTTTAGCCTGTTGAATATAGGAATCATATTCAGGGGTAGCTAACCACAAAAAATCCGTTTGTAATGTGCCAAGACATCATTTTACTGGAGACTTAGTGCTTCCTTCATATGGCTATGCCGATTCCGATTACCCCTTTGAAGCCTATATTTAATTTAAAAAAACACGCTTGCAGTGGGAGGTGTGCACAAAAAGAGCCTTCCAGGTTGAAATAACATCTTAAATTAGTACCGTCTGAGTCTGTGGCTTATAATGGCCCCCGATGCGGAAGTATTCGCAGTGACTATGCAGCCATGCTTGCATTCCGTTTGTTCCGCATCAGTCCCAAAGCCGGTCGGGCAGATTTTCCTTTCCCCCTTTTATTCTCACAGCCTGGCAACCATTTCCTGAGCATCACTTAATAACGAGTTAGCTTTTAAATTGCCGAGGTCTTTTTGAATTACCTTTTGTAAAATGTTTACGACTTGTTCAAAATGCTTTTTTGCGAGTGCAGAACGACCGCATTTGAAGTACTCACCTGCTATTTCATAATGCACCAATCCATGTTGTAATAATATCAGTGGAGCTAGGCCCGTATCCTTTAACTCCCGAATTTGGGAATAATGTTTATTGATATTTTTATCTTTGCATGTTTTTTTTAAGTGGTAATATCCGTCGTCTTCTAGTTGATAATCTCTCCCTATATCAACGGTTGTAAATATACCTCGATAAAAATCCATAAGTAATATCTGGGGGCTGCGTTTAAAGAAAAATTTCTTTTTATCTATTTTTAAACCGAGCAATGCATCCTCCAGCGCATCGATTCCCACAACAGGAATTTCTTCGATTTTAAATAAAACATAGACCATTTCAGATATTGCGGTGCTGCCTAAAAGCACCTGTTTTTTATCCGACTTCCATGCTTCCGGGTATGGTGCATCATCAATGACTGTAAAAATATCCGGGGTAAGACCTGTGTTAAGTTTTATTAATAATTCATGCTGATTTAATAATTTATTTCGGAGTTCCTGGAACATGTTCTCATTTTTTTTATTGACGACAGATTCAACAAGATTGCGCAACTCACCTCGTTCACTGTTTTTATTCATAAATCCTCCATTAGAAGGGGTTTTGTGAAGCAAATAAAATTTGATCCGTAAAATTATGACAACTGGCAAAGCACCAGAGGAAAATATGCATTGTAAGTACAGCCACCATTACTCATGCCAATGTTATCTCAAAACTTTTTAAAATAAGATGCCTATAACAGCTGCTGGATAATTATAATCATCTTAAATTGAAACCGAATTTATGATCATTTGCCTTTTTAGAACGTTTGGCCCAGCATATAATTGATTGCATTACCTCCAATAATCCATACAAACAAATTATAATGAATACTATGCAGAATTCCGCTGTCCGATCAAAAAGCCTAAAATGATAAAACCAGCTTATTGTTCCCATGATAAGTAGAACACCGAATAACACCATTTTTATTATTCTTAAACAGTAGATCATTTCCTTTTCTGTGATTGCCTAACCTGGTCAATCAATAAGCCAATGATACGTATAAAGTAAAATAATAAAATATATACTATTGAGCAGTAACAGCATTAGTCTTGCAAACTGCCATTTTAGCAACAAGCAACCGACTGATAAGCAAACAACTATAAGCTGAAGTTGAAAAACTCCATTTAAAGTTCTGCGCAGAATATAAAGGGGGTTATTATAGTAGCCCAAAAAAGCTAGCACATATCCACGCCATGGCCCATGGTTACCTTCATTAATCCCCCATGGTCCATCTGGAATAATGTTGTTTTGGTGTGCATAACCCCATATAAAAACTAAAAGAATATGAACAGCTATTGCTGCAACCAAGAGGCTGCCATCAAACAGTCTTAATATGTTGCTGAAGCTTTTATTGTTTTTATGCAGCAATTGATTCGAGCACCAGTGGTTCTAATGGGATACGACTAAAGGTGATTTCATTTTGCGGCAAAGCAACTACTGCAAAGCTTCGACTATGTGCAATATATCCCGGATTAAGAAGCACCATGTTTTGCCCTTCTTCATAGAATCCGCTATGAGAAAATCCAAAAAGCAAAAAATTAGTCAGAGGATATTTGGCCTGCACTTCCAATGATAGCCGATACATGTCACTTTCCGACTTGTCAAGAAGAATAGCGCCCAAGTTGTATTGGACATAAAAATGATACCCTTTAATCTCTACGACCGGTTCTTTTGGCGATATTATGTGCCAGTTTCGCGGTCCCTCAGGATCCTTCTGCCCAGGTAAAAGATTATAGTATACCTGGAATCCATCAAACTCCTGTCTTCCAATGTCTGAAAGAGCAATGTTACCACAATGAATAATATGTGTTACCTGTTGACGCCGGAATTCTTCAGTTAACTTTTGCCATAAATTTACATCAATTTCTGAAATATCTTTGCTGTCAGAGACGATTCCAACAGTCAACGGGGGCTTAACCATCTTTGTCGAGGGTATTCTAGCAAAAATAATACGTGATTTCTCTGTGTCAATAACAGCATACGCATATCCTCCCAGAGCACCCATTGAGTCCTCAATCGCACCGGGATTTATAAAATCTATAAGAGGACCTTGCATAAAAATCTGGTGGTGCGTATGCCCGGAAAAGAGAAACCTAACCATATCGTAATCAAGGCTGATGGTGTTAAGCATTTCAAATAATTTACTCTCAGAACCATACAAAAATTCAAAGGCTCTTTTATGGCCCACATAAACCCTTACATCAGCAAGATCAACAATTCGTTTATTCGGTCGCGTAAAAATCCAGCCGGCAGGGGGGTGAGTAAATACGGAATGTTTTTCTCTTACCTGTTCATCAGTGAGTGCACACACAACAGGTAAATTGCCAAACAGTTCTGGTTTCAAATGATGGGGCAAAATATCGCCGCAATGAATTATGGTTTGCACACCACGTTTTTGAAATTCAGTAATGACGTGAGGCAAAGCATTCATTCGGTCTTTGTGAGTATCTGATAGAACGCCTAATATCATTGGATTTCACCTGCCATTTTTTTCGCTACAATGCTTCGATTTTATTTAGAATAATAGCTAAATATATACCAAGAGAAATGAAAACGATAATGAATGATTTTGCAAGTATATTTAAATAGTTAGAAGAGCCAAAGAGGAAAATTATAGAATTCTATAGTGAAATACTGTCTATAAAATGGATAATAATATGTAAGCGTCCAGATTTAATTTTACCCCGATAATGATCGGCTTAAATGATTCACGGTATTATGTTGAAAATATTAACAACTTAGCCCTGTTCTAGAATTTATATGGCTTGAACATTGACACTAATTTGTTTTTTTAAATTTTCTAATGACTGTCTATAACGATGCAAGCAAAAAGCTGAAAAAATTGCACATGTCATCCCATATTGTTTCTCAAAAGCAGATCCAAAACAGCAGCGATCATAAGAGTTATCCGAACTAAAAGTAATATCTATCATCCCAATATTAATGATAGTATTTATCTCCTTCCAAAATTGAATTGAAATTGGCACTGTATCTAATTTACCTTTGATGTTATTATTTATACCGATTGAATCAAATTTCTCCAGCAGACTATATGGCTCATCTAATGTATCGCGGCCATTTACAATACATCTGTCATTTGATTTGAACAGACATCCAGCAGAACCTGAATAAGCACTTTTCTCACAAGCAGTCTGAAACACTCTCTTCTTTTTCTTTCTTCCAAAAAAACCAATCAATAATGCTCATATTGTCTCCTCCTTGCTGATTTCAGCGGTTTGCCTCCTTTATTTTATTGATAGCGGCCTCTGATGCAACCTGCAGCTCAAGTGAGAGATCACGCATAGCTCGCATCAGTGGTTCAATAGCCCGGGGATCGCCTAACTCACCCAATCGCTTTGCTGCTTCGACGTTCTTGTCGCTTGACCAGTCAAGGCTGTTTTTTTCTTCCAGTTGCCGAATCAATCGGGCAACTTCTTTCGGGTCTGCCTTGTTGATTGTTACGATAAATTGACTTGATTTTTTAGATTGCCTTGACCTGAAATCTACCATAGATTTTGCTTTTATAGTGTCGGCATGTTTGCGATTGAGTCATTATTGATAT
>Ga0172375_10008591_pt1 | contig 13692 bp, 16 predicted proteins | sample LakKiv1m_FD_114537 | JGI IMG/M metagenome (GOLD analysis project Ga0172375, IMG submission 114537) | Freshwater microbial communities from Kabuno Bay, South-Kivu, Congo - kab_092012_11.1m | ecosystem: Environmental > Aquatic > Freshwater > Lake | place: Democratic Republic of the Congo...
AGCCGGGACAAAGCGGCTGAAATGTACCGGCACTTCATCACCCAGGTTATTTTTTATCCAAACGCACATTTCTTTAATTTTGGCAGGGTCATCATTTAATCCCGGCACCAGTAAACAGGTAATCTCCAACCAAACCCCTGACTGCTTGATGGTTTTTAAGCTCTCTAAAACCGGGGCAAGCTCTGCGCCCTGGCCGATTTTAGCGTAAATCTCGGCGGAAAAACCTTTCAGGTCAACATTCACCGCGGACATATACTGCAGCAGCTCTTTTAAGGGTTCCGGATTGATATAGCCGCAGGTATGCATAGTGTTTTTCAGGCCTTTGGATTTGGCTATTTTTGCGATATCCAGCATATATTCGTAAAATATCGTCGGTTCAGTATAGGTATACGCGATAAAACGGCAGTTATTCCGCATCGCCTCTTTAACGATATCATCGCTGGAAAGGTTGTAACTCTGGGTTTCGTCAGGCTTGGCTTGAGAGATCTGCCAATTTTGGCAGAATACGCAACGCATGTTGCATCCGGCAACCGCAAGCGAATAAACCGCAGCTCCGGGAGAGACATGGAAAAAAGGTTTTTTTTCAATAGGATCGATATGGAGGGCTACCGGATTGCCATATCCTAAACTATAAAGCTTGCCATCCCTATTTATCCGCACGCCGCAAAATCCTCGGCGACCGTCAGCAAGCACGCATTTACGCGGGCAAAGCTGGCATTGTAAAATAGTATCCTTGATGCCTTGCCAGTAACTGGCCAGGTGCAGCGGCTTATCTGAAGACCCTTCTGCTTTTGTTTCAGCTGAAAAAAATGCAAATGCAATAAAAACGATTGTAAAGATTTTACGCATACCCGCCCCTGTTTTTTAATCTTTTCAATGTCATTATACTCTATAAAAATACGGCTTCAACGATTTTTGAAAAGAAGCTTTAAAACAGCAGCGGGAAAATTATATTTGAAAATTTCTAAAAAATAATGCATACTTAAAGAGGAAGAGTAAAAGGTGACTAAAAATTAAGTAGCTAAGCTACTGATAAAGGCAAACTAGCAGCAATGCTGGGACGCAAAGCTTCCGGTCCGCTTTCAGCGGATAGCGGGGTTACCAAAGAGCGCGAAAAAACTCTAAATACGCTTTTAGAGTTTTTTTATTTGTGCTGCGGGATCATGCCCTGCTCGTCTTAGTGGAAACATGTGCTGCTAGGAAGGTTTTGGCGGCGAGGTGCTTATGCCTAAGAGAGCGCGGATTACCAGTATTGTCTTGGCATTAATACTGATTTTCAATGCGCAATCTTTATCCGCAGAATATCTTGTGTTTCCTGTGTTAAAACCGATTTATCCGCAATTCCAATACGTAAACAATCAGTTGTGGGGATACTTAAGGCAAGGCTTGAATTATCTGGAAAGCCCTAAGCCGGACTCTCCCCCAGAAAAGGTGCCGCCTTCATATATCCACCCTGACGCGCGGGGGTTCGGAGCATATGGCTTAAGCCCGGAGGCTTATGCGGATGTACAGCGGCTCTATCCCTTTTTTAAGGAGCATCTCTGGCAGAATATCTTAGAATCCGGACAACTCTACGAATTGGCAAACCAGGCATTTGCCGATTGGTTGCTAAAAAATCTCCAAGATTATCTTCCCAGCGGCGCCACGGAGAAACAGATATTCGATGTTATACAACAAGCCTGGAATCTGGGTTTATCGGGGTTTAAAAATGGCAATCTCGTTGTTGCCTCGCGGATGTCCCGGGCAGAAGAGTTTAAAGCAGGCTGGTAAATTTTAAGCCTATTTTTGTATTTCAAAATCATCGCAGGAATAACTCACCTTCTTTTTAAGGTGAGCGTAAAAACTGGGCGCGGTGCTGGTGAAAACGCTTGATCCCTGGGTGGTTCTATCAGCAAGCACGGCAATATCCTGCAGCTGGTATTCCCGGTACTGCTCCTCTTTAGTTTTAACTACCTCGCTGATCTGTACGACCTTACGCGAGCCATCGGAAAGCCTTTGAATCTGAATAATCAAGTCGATAGCGCTAATAATCTGCCGTTTGGCTACTTCACCGGACATATTGGAATTGCCTAAAATAGAGAGCACCTCTAGCCTATCCAAAGCCTCCAGCGCAGAATTAGCATGCAAAGTAGTAAGTGAGCCCTCATGTCCGGTATTCATCGCCTGGATAATATCCAAAACCTCCACTGACCTGACCTCGCCTACGATAATCCTATCCGGACGCATATGCAAGGCATTCCGGATAAGGTATCTAATGGTGATTTCCCCTTTCCCTTCGATATTCGCCGTCCGGGTTTCCAAAGGTATGGTATGCTCCCTCTCCAAACTTAACTCCCGGGTGTCTTCAATGGTAATTACTCTTTCGTTGTTCGGAATCAATGACCCTAAGGCGTTCAATAATGTAGTCTTACCGCTGCCGGCTCCCCCGGAAATCAATATGTTGATCCTGGCTTTTACGCAGGCAGCCAGAAAATCCGCTACTGGCGCGCTAAGGGTATTTAGTTCCACAAGATCTTGTAGATTCAGTTTGCGAAAATTCAATTTTCTGATGGTGAGGATCGAACCCATATTCGAAACCGGGGCCTTAATAATATTGACCCGTGAGCCGTCCTCCATCCGGGCATCCACATACGGCTCAAACTGTGAAATACGCTTACCTACTGGCGAAACAATCTTATCGATAAAAAACTCCAGCTGATGTTCATCCTTAAACTTTAGATCCGTTTTTTCTAGACTCCCCTTTTTCTCGACATATATCTCATGCGGTCCGTTAACCATGATTTCGCTGACATCCGGATCTTTTAATAAAACATTCAGCGGACCCCACCCGATCAGATAGGAGGTTACTTCGCCTAAAATTTTATTGTGGTCACTTTCGGAGAGGGTAACCTTATCATTTCTCAAGATCGCCTTGACCAATGTTTCAACCCGGCGGGGAAAATTCGGGTCGCTAAAATCCGTATAGCTGACGTCAAACTCCTCCTCTTTACCCACCAACTGCCTGATCACGTTTTCTTTGATATTTTTTAGGTTTTCGTTCATCGCTTCTCCCTCGCCAAGTTTAGTGAAACCTCCCCGGCCTAAATACTGGGGCGGCCATAGGTTGATTATACCACTAATCCCCGAAAATACTAAAAATTAAACTCCTTTAAATAAAGCCAATGTCTTAATCCGTTGAAATTTTTGTATTTTACCTTATAATAAGATCATGAAAAAGCTCGGATGGTTTTTAATCGCTCTTTTTTGCCTGTTGCATGGCCCCTCCTGGGCGCAGGAAGAAGAAAGAACCATCAGCGGAGCAATTACAAGCATTGACTGGGTCTCCGCGACAATTTCCGTACGACACCTGCCTCCTTTCCGCGATAACATTGACGAAATCAGCCTGAAGGTACCCCACGGCGCAACCATCACTCGGGGAACCAAAAAAATATCTTTTCTTGACCTGCAAGTACAGGACCAGGTCTCGGTAATCTATTACGATGACGGATTAAGCGGCCTGAAAGTCAAACGCTTGACCGACCTAAACTTAGCTCCCGCATAGAAAACGCTTCTTAAGGCTACCCTCTGTAGTACGCTCCCACCTTACGTTTGGATTTTTTCTTACCAAATTAATTGTTTTATCCTTTAATTATTTACCTAGGAGGATTGTTTTTTGGTTTGGCCAGTAGATGCCATATGTTGAGCCAGGCTATTTAGCGACACTACCTTAAACCTAATCTGCAACTTATTCATTTATTTCCTCCGTTAAGTTTTAGATATCCGATTATATAGGTTACGGAGTTCCGAAATCTACAGAGGGACTGCTAAAATCTACGGAAGGACTGCTGAAATCAACCGAGGGGCTGCTAAAATCCACAGATGGACTGCTGAAGTTCTCCGAAGGGCTGCTAAAATCCACAGATGGACTGCTGAAATCAACCGAGGGGCTGCCAAAAGAACTATTACTACCCATATAAGCATGGCTGGCCTGACAAGAAAACATTATCAGCCCTGCGATCAAGATTATCTTTTTCATCTGTCTTATTTCTCCTACTGAGTAATTTGAAATATTGTACCGCCGATTTACAGGTAACTCAAGACTAAAATATGCCGGCTACCATGGCGAGGCTCCTTTTAATTTTTCTCCTTTTTTGCTGCTGCGCGCGACGCCAGACTGCGCTACTTCCTTATAGGCATTAAAAGCCGGTTTTTTGGAAAAATCCCAACGCAGCAGGCCAAAATAATCAATGCCGTTATTCCAATAATTCTGACAATCCCGTAAAAATGCCCAGAATATTATTTCACAGTCCGGTAGTTCCGGAAGGATTTCCGTATATATCTTTTTTACCCACTCTGCCTGCTGGCTCTCCGTAGGGCTCATCCCCAGCCACCATGAGTTTGACTGCGTGGGCGACGGCACACCGGGCGCGCCTAATTCGGTAAACCAAACCTTTTTATCATCCCCGTTATCCTGCATGATTTTCTTACATCCGTTATACAGTCCCTTAACCCGCGCGACATCAACCGCGTTTAGAGGGTTGACAAAAGGATGTATAGCCAGAATATCAAAATAACCTTTTCCGCCATTCTTGTATATATTTTTTAGAGAAAGGGTGATTGTTTTTGACAGGCCTCCATTGAGTATCTTGCAATCCGGGGCGACCTCTTTGGCCTTGAGATAAACCTTCTTCAATAAATAGGTATAACGCTTTAATCCGTCCTGCGGGGTCCAATACTGCTCATCATCGGGCTCATTCCAGATCTCCCAATATTGGACTTTATCTTTATAGCGTCCGATTACCTGAGCGGCAAAGTTAACGAAAGATTCATCGGAATAAGGAGGAGAATTCCAGGTTGGTCCGGCCCAAGAAACACTATAACTCAATAAACCTAAGATACCGATATTGTTTTGTGTTAAAAGATCTACTAGGTAGTCATATTTTTCAAAATTTAATTTTCCTTTTTGCGGCTCGATGTCCTCCCAGAGGAAATCCATCCTCACCCAGCCTATACCCGCTTCACGCATCAGGGCAACTGCTTTTTTTAATGCTCCAGCGTCAGGATATTTATAGTTGTTCCAGGGGTGGTTCCAAGGTAGAAATTCCAATACCCCAAAAGGGCTAATGTTTGGCTTGGTTTCCAGATCCAATAATCCTTTTTCTAACTGTGCATCCCGCGTTAAATCCTGCGCCGGCGCAATCGTTACAAAAAAGAAAACCGTATAGCACAATAACAATATAGCTATTTTTTTATGCATCGGCCTGCCTTTCATTCCCTTTGGTCAGACGGTCTTTTATGTGCATTTGACAGCTTATCTTCCTGTAACCTCAAGCAGCTTGGTTTTCTTTTTTAAGATGAGGAAAATCAAGTATATGGCAAGGCCTAGAATAAAAAAAACTAACCAAGAATAATGGATGAGCGGCCTTTTGTTCATTAAAAGATTGGTTAGAACCTCCAGACAAAAGAAGGTCGCCACAATAGAAAAAAATGTAGAAAATTCTCTCCTCAAAACAGTCTTGAAAGAAAACTTTAACTCGGGTTTTTCCCAATTCTTGAAACGGGGGATAACAATGGGCGTCTTTTGGGCCCAGGCCATAAATTGATCCTTAAATTTGGCCCTTAGAAACTCCTCTTCGGCAAAAATAATCCGTTCATAATAGAGCCAGAACCCAAACCAAACTAATAGCGCTAACCACCACACCTGGATAAACAAGGTAATCCCCAGCACAATAATAAAATTACCCAGGTAAAGCGGGTTCCGAGAGATAGAATACATGCCGGTTGTGTTTAAGAGATCCGCTACTTGCGACTTTGTGTTCCTGCCTGAGGTGCCGCGCGGAGCATATCCGGCAGTAAGACAACGCACTATAAGCCCTAAAAAAGATATAATAATTGCCACGCTGTCCCACAGATCGCCTACAAAATCTCCGAATTTATTTTCCAGCACTCTAGAATGCTTTAGTGCAATAATAAAAACCGGAATACCTAAAAGCGGGAGATAGCTTCTCCATCTAAAAAGCCAACCGCCTTGTTTTTCGATATCTTCACGTAATGCCATTTGCTGGTTGATTTATAATTTGATTGGTAGTCTGAAAAGTTGCCCCGCATGGACTCGAACCATGATACCAAGATCCAGAATCTTGTGTCCTACCATTAGACGACAGGGCAGTTAATTTTTTACTATGTCCTACCTCCCGCCAAACTGCGGCGGGATTTCGTTAGATTAAAACCCAAGGTGCTCAAATTAGACGACAGGGCAATATGCTTTTATTTTTAAACTGTCGTCCCTAATGACCGAGGCGTGTATCTTTTGCACGCCGAGGAAATCCTTGAAGGCCAGAGCCTGAAAGGATGACCGAGGAGTGCATCTTTTGCACTCCGAGGAAATCCCTAAAGGCCTAGGGACCGAGGGGAGACGACAGGACAAAATAGTGTCTTAATTATATATCCGGCTAAAAAATCTTGCAAGAGGAATGATTGGCATGCATGAACGCCGCGCGTTTTAATCGAAAGATTAAAAGACAAAGGAATTGATGGCTTTACATGGCCTTCGTAAGCAGGTTGGGAAAATTTTCTGTCATCATCTGATAAATTTTTTCCTTATCGTAATCGCGCACCTTTAAAAATTTAAGGCCGTAGATTTGTTTCCCTGCAATTTCTTTATGCCAGACCACGGAAACCCCTAATCCAAAAAAATATTTCTCATTAAAACAAATCTCTAAGAAATTTTTGCCTTCGGGGATCGCATTGGGCGTAGCTAAACAGACCCCCTTCATATTTAAATCCACTGCTTCGCAATGAAGATAATCCTGAGTATCATCCCACTTTATTTTAGCGGATGCCTCAATCTTCCATCTTGGGAGGATCCTTCTTTCGGCAATCATTTGTTTTACAGGGAAAAATTTCGCTCTCCCCTTCTCCTTTCTTCCCAGAGAAAAAAATAAGCCGGCTTGACGTATTGCATGTCAATCCGGCTTAAAATACCCCGTGGCAATCCTAAAATATCTCCATAGTTTCAGGATTACCGGATTTTTCTCTTAACAACCTATTTTTCGCTTAAAGTATACCTAATAAACTGGGTGATGTCAAGTAACCTTTAAGAGGTTCTGAAAGCGCTTTTTTCAAAAAATCGCGCGAACACCCCTAAAAAAATCACTTTTGATTTTCGATGTAAACTAGCCGCAGCAGATCTTTATTCTTTTCACAGGCAACAACCACCTGCAATCTATTCTTCGGCTCCTTTAGAAACGCCGCGATATCAAGGTTGCTAATCTTATCGAATTTTATCAGTTTGCCGTTATACAGAATAGCGTAACCGCTAGCCACTGCCTCCGGCTTAAGCGCGTCTTCCTTGGTATGACCCTTAACCGCCTCTGCCAGCTGTTCGGGTTTTTGCGCCTCGGCGTATAGATTATCCACGATTACCCCCTTAATCTGTATATTCCCCGCTTGCTGGGCCAAGGCCGAATAGGTAAAAGCACAAAAGATAAATAAAAATATGGCGATTTTTTTCATAGTCTGCCCCGGATATAAACTCCTGCTTAAAACCCTTGGTTTACTTAAACGTAAAAGACTGCATAATACTGTCAGCAGTTTTTAAGAATGCATCGAATTTACCTAATTCGCTGGTATAGGTAATCACAAAAGCCTTGTCCCCTTTTACGAATTTATATTGTTTAAACTTTAATTTATCATTGGCCACAATCGTATAGAAAGCAGGTTCGCCGCTGATACTGGTTTTCTGTAAATCCAGCTGTTTTAAGCTGGTGTCGTATTTTAACCAGGTCTCGTCGGCGGCCTTGGCGTACTCTTCAGAGGTATACTGTTGTCCGGTAATGGTTTCAACCACTACATTCACATTCTCTCGGAATTTATCATCCGCATTCTCTACCGGAGAAAGAAAAGCCACGACATTTTTCACGCTCGGGGCGGGCGACGTCATACTCTCTAAACTTCGCATCTCCCAATTTTGCGGATAACGCAGCGTAAAATTAAAGGCGGAGTTTACATATGTCCCCAACTCTTCGGCAAAAACCAAAGAAGCCAAACAAAACACGCCAAAAATAACAGCTAAATACTTTTTCATCTTATTGTCTCCTTATTATTCCCGCCTTCCGGAAGCGGAGCAAAGTCTTTCCAAGAACTTTAAGTATTTCTGGTCTGTCTTAATCCCTAAAGCTTCGGCCTTATGCAGATCACTCCAGCTGGCGTTATAGTTCTTTTGATAATAGTAGGCGATTGCCCGGTTAAAGTAGATACCCGGGTCAAAAGGATCGGTTTTTAGGACTTGGCTTAAAGAGGCAATGATACTGTCTATCTCCTTGGCTTCTACGGTTATGCTGCCGGGTTTCAGCCCCATGCCAATGGGAGCAATGGCTGCGGAGCTGGATAAGGATAAGGCTTGCGGCTGGGCAAGGGTAAGTTTGGGGTTAGATGGTGATGCTATAACAACGGTGCTGGGCTTAGAGGAAGTAGCGCATCCGCATAACGAGCATAAGAGCAAAAACATGATTGTCTTCATCATAATTGCCCCTCTTTTTATTAGGAAAAGGCTGCTAGCTTATTACGGGGATATTATAGCATTAATCAAGGGAAAGTGTAAAAATAAAAAGCAAGGGGAAATTTTTTTAGCTTGCGCTCCTGGGCATTGCCTGCCCGCTGGTAGTTTACCCCTTGCTTTTATTTAAATGTTGCTAATAAAATATAACACAAACCAGGCGCGGTTTTCAAGGGTAGGGAAAATATTCTTTTAAGCCTTAACTATTTTCTCTCCAGCAGGTTAGCGTTAGACTCCTGCTGTTGGACCATCGCCTTCTTAATCAACTCCTGGTATTCAGGAGGCAGCTTTGAAACATCCACCCCCTTGGAACCGTTCGCATTATCCGGGCCGGCTGATTGTGTACCCTTTTCTTCGGGTAAGATCGGTTCAGCCAGTTTAGCTAATCCAGCAGAAGCTGGTTTTGATTGCACGTTCAGCGAAGAAGTATACGCTTTATAAAGAGAAGCTACCTGTCCAGATGCGCCCTGTGAGTCTCCAACAAAATCCTGCTCAACAGAAGCTACCTCATCCGCAAAATAAATCAGCCCTGCCCCCTGGAAATCCAGCTTAACATATTTGTTGGTTTGTTCGATAATCCTGCCTTCGACTTTTTTACCGTTTTTCAATACGATAGTCGCGCCAAAGCCGGCATGAAGAAAGATCGAACAAAAAATAACCGTTAAGACATAAGTTTTTATTTTATCCATTTTGCCAGCCTTTTTTTACTACGCTCTTTCCCTAAATAATAGATTATCTCAAATAATCCCGGACCGATGGTTTTACCGGTAAGCGCCACGCGGATGGGATGAATCAGTTTTTTAGTTTCGATACCGAGCGCAGCCACCAGCTCCCGGAAACTTGCCTCGATATGTTCGACATCGAAGCTGGATAACCCATCCAGCCTTTCACAAAAAAGCTTAAATTCCCGAGAGAGATCCCCGGATAAATATTTTGCCGCTGCCGCCTCATCCATGGCCGGCTCCTCGACAAAGAAAAAATCCGCCCAATCTAGAAAATCATTAATCCGGGAAAGCCTGGGCTGGAAAAGCCGGATGATCGCTAATACATAACTCCGGTCAAAGCCCTCTTGCTGAATAAGCTTACGTTCAATTAATAAGGGGGTCAAGGTTTCAAGCAAAACTTCGGGGTCAGCGTCTTTAAGATATTGATTATTAATCCAGTCGAGCTTCTTTAAATCAAAGGTTGCCGCGCTTTTATTCACGTTCTTAATATCAAATAATTTAACCGCTTCCTCGGTTTTAATCAGCTCGCGGTTATCTCCCGGAGCCCAACTCAAAAGTAACAGATAATTTACCAAGGCCTCGGACAGATACCCCATGGACCGGTAATCACTGATTGCCGTAGCTCCGGTCCTTTTAGAAAGCCTGCCTCCTTCCATGCCCATAATCAAGGGTAGATGCGCGAAATTAGGTAAAGGAAAACCCAGCGCTTGATAGAACATGATCTGCTTAGGAGTATTAGAGAGATGATCATCCCCCCGGATAATATGCGTAATCTGCATCTCTGCGTCATCTACCACGCAGGCAAAATTGTAGGTGGGGGTGCCATCGGATTTAATGACCACCTGGTCTTTGATCAAGCTGGAATCAAACTCAATTTCTCCGCGGATCAAATCATTGACCCGGATCTTCTGCGCGGGCACCTTATAAATCACCGCCTCTTTGCCTTCGGGTGATTTCTCGATATAGGCCAAACCTTGCTCCAGAAGCTTGTCAGCATACATGCGGTAGCGGGCAAAACGTTCGCTTTGATAATAAAGTTCGTCCCAGTGAAAACCCAACCATCTAAGGCTGAACAATATTTCATCCACAAACTCTTGTTTTGAACGTTCCTTATCCGTATCCTCGATCCTTAAAATGAATTTTCCTTTTTGCGACTGGGCAAAAAGCCAGTTAAACAGCGCGGTCCTGCCGCCGCCGATATGCAGATTTCCCGTCGGACTCGGAGCGAATCTAACCCTTACCATTGACTAATTTAACTCCTTCCTCTAAAGCCTGATTATTGATTTCCAAGATGTGGGTATTCCCGGCAGGAGCCAAGGATTTAAATACCTCCCGCATTGCCGGAACCTCCACTATTTTTTTTACGCCTAAGTAACAACCCAGGGCGACCATGTTGGCTACTTTGATATTCCCTAATTTTATGGCGATATCGGTAAAACTGAAGCCGCATGTTTTCGCCTTGCTCTTTTCCGCGGATTTAACCAAGGAGGTATTAAACACCAATAAACCGTCATCATTAACGCGGGTTTTAAATCTTTCCCAGGAAGGATGATTCAAGATGATCACGCTATCCGCTTTATGGATATGGGGTGAGCCGATCTGCCGGTCGGAGATAATCACCATGCAATGGCTGGTTCCGCCGCGCACTTCCGGACCATAAGCAGGAAACCAGGTAACAAATTTACCCTGGTGCATTGCTGCTTGCGCCAATACCTTTCCTAATAACATTACCCCTTGGCCGCCTGCGCCGGCGATAATCACACGTTCGATCATTTTATCTTCCCTAAAACGAATTCCTTTTGCATTACATCCCGCACCCAATCCAACGCCTCCCGCGGGCTTAAACCCCAGTAGGTCGGACAAGGCGACAGCACCTCAACCAGAGAAAATCCTAAATTGTTCGTCTGGTTAACAAAAGCCTGTTTAATTGCGCGTTTAGTTTTTAATATTTCTTGCGGGGTATGCAAGGAGACCCTTTCCACATAACAAACCCCCGGTAAAAGCGCCAACATCTCGGAGATCTTAAGCGGGTACCCGTGTTTTCCTTGTTGCCTGCCATCAAGAGAGGTAGTGGTCTTTTGCCCCAATAACGTCGTCGGGGCCATCTGCCCTCCGGTCATGCCATAAACCGCGTTATTGATAAAAACCACGGTTAAATTTTCTCCGCGGTTTGCCGCATGAATCGTCTCATTCGTACCGATTGCCGCCAAGTCTCCGTCGCCTTGATAGGTGAAAACGATATTTTCCGGCCGCACCCTTTTGATCGCGGTAGCCACGGCCAGCGCCCGGCCATGCGCGGCTTCCGAACAATCGAAGTTCCAGTAATCATAGGCAACTACTGCGCAGCCTACCGGCGCAATACCAATGGTTTTTTCCCGGATACCCAGCTCATCCACTACCTCGGCCACCAAACGGTGCACGATACCGTGCCCGCAACCCGGACAATAATGCATTGGGACATCGTAAAGAGCGCTTGTCCGGCTAAATATTCTTTCCATTAAAGCATCTTTCTGATTATACGCGTAATTTCTTCTTCATCGGGTATTCCGCCCCCGGAACGCCCGCAAAATTCAACCTGTGCTGCGCCGTTAACCGCAAGCTTTACATCCTCCAGCATCTGGCCGTAAGACATCTCCAGAACCAGATATTTGGTTTTTTTATTTGCGGCGCGAAACGCATTTTCAGGAAACGGCCAAAGGCTGATTGGCCGCAATAACCCGACCTTTTTCCCCGCGCTTCTCAACTGGCTCAGTACGCTTTTAGCTATCCGTGCCATAGTACCGTAAGCAACCAGAACAACCCGCGCGTCGCCTAAGAACAAACTTTCAAAACGCGCTTCCTTTTCCCGGATCAAGGCATAACTCTTTTGTAATTTAAGATTAAACTCTTCCAGCGCGCCTTCACGCAAAAAAAATGATTTAACGATATTCGGCTTTCTCCCCTGGCAACCGGAAAGCGCCCAAGGCTTAGGTGCCAGCGGTTTAATTTTCTTTGCGGATAACCGCACCGGCTCCATCATTTGGCCCAAGATCCCATCACCTAAAATCATTGCCGGAACACGATATTTATCCGCCAGATCAAAGCTTGTTTGCGTCAAATCATATGCCTCTTGCACAGATGCCGGCGCCAAAACAATCAGCCGGTAATCACCGTGTCCGCCTCCGCGGGTGGCTTGAAAATAATCTGATTGCGAAGGCGCGATATTTCCTAACCCCGGCCCTCCGCGCATAATATTTACAATCACTGCCGGCAGCTGCGCACCGGCAATATAGGAGATACCTTCCTGTTTCAAACTTACCCCGGGGCTGGAGGAAGAGGTCATTGCCCGCGCACCGGCAGCCGAAGCTCCGTAAACCATACTAATCGCCGCTAACTCCGATTCCGCCTGGATAAACACTCCTCCACTTGACGGCAAATGCTTGGCCATATAAGCAATCAGCTCATTCTGAGGAGTAATCGGATAGCCAGCGTAAAAATTGCACCCAGCTTGGATTGCTCCGGCGGCAATCGCTTCATTGCCGCTGATCAGTATTTTATTTTTTAATTTTTCGGATTTCTGGTTTTTGATCATTTGTATATTTCAATACAACACTCCGGGCAAATCACCGCGCACTGCATGCACCCGATACACTCCGCGCATTCATCGAACTCAGCGAAGTTCAATCCGGCTTTATTTAGTTTTGTACTTTTTTTAATCGAGGCTTTCGGGCAGAAACTTACACAGAGAAAACAGCCCTTACATCGATCAGGATTAATTATAATTTTAGCCATTGTTCTTGAGATGCTCTCCGTATTGTGGCAGCAATTCCCGCTGCCGTCAATCCGTATTTCTCCAAAATCAACGCGCGGGACCCGTGCGGAATAAATTCAGCCGGTAACCCCAAACGCGTAACCGGCTGATTCAACTCTTGGGCAATTGCGCTGCCGAAGCCAGAACTCACAATCCCTTCTTCAAGCGTAAAAACTAAATTTGTTTTTGGGCAAACGCTTTTTATCAACTCCAGGTCCGGAGGATTGACAAAGCGCGCATTAATCAAGCCGTAAGAATGTCCTTCTTTATTTAATATTTCTATTGCCTCCTGCGCCGGCAGCACCATGCTTCCCAAAGCAATCACCAGACCATCCTTACCCTCCTGGATTAGCTCGGCCTTGCCCAAACTTAGCGGCGCAGCGGATGCGTTATTTAAAGCGACGCTGGCCCGGGGATATCTTATTGCCACGGGTTTACCCAGCTGCAGAGCAAACTCCAGCATTTGAGCTAGCTCCTCACCGTTTTTTGGTGCCATGATAACTAAATTAGGAATACTTCTTAAATAAGCGATATCAAATGCGCCCTGGTGCGTAACACCATCCTCTCCCACTACTCCGGCGCGGTCAATGGCAAAAACCACCGGCAGATTCTGCAAGGCTACCTCCACCATAATCTGATCG
>Ga0172375_10008592_pt1 | contig 13692 bp, 12 predicted proteins | sample LakKiv1m_FD_114537 | JGI IMG/M metagenome (GOLD analysis project Ga0172375, IMG submission 114537) | Freshwater microbial communities from Kabuno Bay, South-Kivu, Congo - kab_092012_11.1m | ecosystem: Environmental > Aquatic > Freshwater > Lake | place: Democratic Republic of the Congo...
GAGAATGACTTCGTCTTTGATTCGCCAGCGAAAAGGACATGAACCAGGATAGCTCCTCAATGTCTTCGGCGGGTGCCATACCGTTGTGCGTTGACCTGGATGGGACGTTGATCAAGACTGACTTGCTCTGGGAATCTGCGCTTCAGTTAATCGCGCGCAGTCCCCTTTATCTCCTGGCTCTGCCATTTTGGCTTCTCCGTGGACGCGCCCATCTGAAAAGCGAGATTGCGCGTCGCGTCAAGTTGAACCCCGCAATGCTGCCGTATCGCGAGGAGTTCGTGCGCTTCCTGCGCGAGGAACACGCCCGCGGACGGCGCATCGTGCTGGCCACAGCATCCAATCACCTATTGGCCGACTGTGTGGCGGCGCATCTCGGCCTGTTCGCCGAGGTCATCGCTTCCGACCATCAGCACAACCTGCGCGGCCGCGCCAAGGCCGCCCGCCTCGTCGAACGATTCGGCCAACACGGCTTCGACTACGCCGGCAATTCCCGCCCCGACCTGCCTGTCTGGCGTGAGGCGCGCCACTGCCTCGTGGTCGGACGTCCCCGTCCCGACCTTTCCGACGCCACGGTCTTCCCCGCTGAAACACGGACAGTCTATCATCTGCTCCGTGTGCTCCGTCCGCACCAGTGGACAAAGAACCTTATCATCTTCGTCCCGTTGCTGACCGCACACCGTTTGGACACACCTGCGCTCTTGCGCTCCGCGGCGCTGGCGTTTGCGGCGTTCAGCCTCTGTGCTTCCGCTTTGTACGTGCTCAACGATCTATTCGACCTCGATGCCGACCGCCGTCACGCCGGCAAACAAAACCGTCCCTTCGCCAGCGGCGCTCTGCCGATCCCGGTGGGCTTTATCCTCGTGCCGGTGTTGCTGGCGGGCGCGGCAGCGCTTGCGGCGACGTTGCCCGCACGGTTCGCCTTGGTGCTCGGCGCGTATCTCGGTCTCACGACGGCCTACAGTCTGTGGATCAAACGACTGACTCTGCTCGACGTGTTTCTGCTAGCTGGACTCTACACGATCCGTCTGGTCGCGGGACACGAGGCGACTGGCGTGCCGTATTCGGCGTGGCTGTTGGTGTTTTCCATGTTTATCTTTCTAAGCTTGGCGCTGGTCAAACGCTTTCAGGAACTCCACACCTACAACTCGCACGCCCCCGGACGCGGCTACACGCCCGGCGACCTTGAACTGATCGCCTCGCTTGGCACCAGCAGCGGCTACCTGTCCGTGCTCGTTCTCGCCCTCTACGTGAACAGCGACCAGGTTCGCACGCTGTATCATCATCCATTGCGGCTGCTGCTGATCTGTCCGCTGTTCCTGTTTTGGATCAGCCGCGTCTGGCTTTTGGCGCACCGCGGCCAATTCCACGACGATCCTGTCCAGTTTGCGTTGTGTGATCGCATGAGTTACCTCGTTGGGCTGCTCACGTTGCTGATCATCTGGATCGCCATGTGACCCATGAGCAGCTTCCTCCACCAACGATTCCACGATACCACCTCGGCGCTCGCCTACTCTCTCGCCGCGCCCCACGCTGGTCGTCCCGATCTTCAACCACCCTACAACGATCTGACCGCCTTCATCCTCCGCCAACATGCGCGGCTTCCCGATTACCTTCGTGCGCCTCTTTTGCTCGCGACGCTCGGATTTGACGCTGGCGGTTTTCACCGTCGCCCGCCAGCCAAACGCACGACGAGGATCACCTCGTGGAAGAACTCGCGTTTTGCGTTTGCCCGCGACCTCATCCGTTACCACGAAAGCCTGGCCACCCTCGCGCTGTATTCCCGCAACGATCCACCGCCCGCACTGCAACCGCCGACCCCGTCGCTCCCGTCGGCCGAACAATGGTACGAAATCGTTGTCATCGGCTCCGGCCCCGGCGGCAGCATCACCGCCGGCCTGCTCGCCGAAGGGGGCTGCAACGTCCTTCTCCTCGAAGAGGGCGAACTGTACCCGTCTGATTCCTGCGCGCCGTTCACTCGCGCTGAAATGGAACAGAAATACCGGCATGCCGGCCAGACTGTTGCCTTGGGTCCGGAGAAGATTTCCTACGTCGAGGCATGTTGCGCCGGCGGCGGCAGCGAGATCAACAGCGGCCTCTACCATCGCACACCGCCCGATGTGCTGGAGCGCTGGCAGAAACTGTTTCATGTCCAGGCGCTGAGCGAAGCCGACCTCGCTTTGCATTTTGAAGCTGTTGAACGCACCTTGTGCGTCTCCCTGCTCGACCGGCCTGCGCCGCCCGCATCGCTCCGGCTGCATCAAGGCGCGCAGCAACTCGGTTGGAACTCCCTCGAAGTTCCCCGCTGGTTTCGCGGTGACATCCGCCAGTCCATGACGCGAAACTACCTCGCCCGTTTCCTCCGAACCGGCAGCGCACTCCTGACGCGCACTCGCGCCCGACGCTTGCAACGAGAACAGCGCGGCTGGATCGTGGAGGCGCAACACCCCGCAGGACGCCTGCGCATCCACGCCCGTTCTGTATTTGTGTGCGCTGGCGCAGTGCAAACCCCGGCGTTGCTCTTGCGCAGCGGCATCGGACGGAACATCGGTCAATCGCTGCAAATCCATCCAACGGTCAAGATCACAGCGCGTTTTCCCGATGTGATCAATTCCACCGACATGGGCGTCCCGGTCCACCAAGTCAAAGAGTTCGCGCCGCGCCTCAGTTTTGGTTGTTCGATCAGCAGCCAAGCCTATCTTGCGCTCGGCTTGCTCGACCATCCGAAACACCTCGCCGAAGTCCGCGCTGCCTGGCCGCACATGGCCAACTACTACGCCATGATTACCCCCGAAGGCCACGGTGCCATCCGCCTTCTCCCCGGCTTTCAATCACCCCTCGTCCGCTACCACCTTGCTGCCAACGACCATCACAACCTCGCCGATGGCCTGCGCAAACTCACCGACGTCCTTGTCGCCGCCGGAGCGGTCGCTACGTGGCCCAATATGAATCTCATGACCATCCACCTCTTCAGTTCCTGTCCTATGGGCGAACAGAGAGCCTTATGCGCCGCCGATTCGTTCGGACGCGTTCATGGCTGCGAGAACCTCTACATCAACGACGCCAGCCTGCTCTGCACCGCTCCCGGCGTCAACCCACAGGGCACCATCATGGCCATCGCGCGCCGCAACGCGCTGCACTTCCTGACGACAACACGGTGAAACTAATCCTCATCACCGGCTCCGATGGTTGGCTTGGCTCGCGCTTGCTTGAGATTCTCGCCCGCGACGCGCCCGGCGTCCCCATCCGCGCCTTCCGCGGCGACCTCCGCAAGCAGGACGATTGCGCCGCGTTTTGCGATGGCGCCAAGGACGCCACGCTGTTTCACGCCGCCGGCATCATTCATCCGCGCCGCATCCGCGAGTTGTACGACGTCAACGTCCAAGGAGCGATGAACCTGCTCGATGCTGCCGTCGCTGCCGGCGTGTCGCGCGCCGTGATTGTCTCCTCGAATTCCCCATGCGGCTGTAATCCGCACCCCGACCATCTCTTCGATGAATACTCCCCGTATCACCCGTACATGAACTACGGCTACTCGAAGATGCTCATGGAGATGGCTGTCCACAAACAACAACAACGCGGCGCGCTCCAAACCGTCATCATCCGCGCTCCGTGGTTTTACGGGCCCAACCAGCCGCCGCGCCAGACATTGTTCTTCCAGATGGTTCGCGACGGCAAAGTCCCCATCGTCGGCAGCGGCGACAACCTCCGCTCGATGGCTTACCTCGATAATCTTTGCCGAGGATTGCTGCTCGCCGCGACCGTCGAGCGCGCCAACGGACAGACCTACTGGATCGCCGACGAGCGCCCCTACTCCATGACCGAAATCGTGGACACCGTCGAGCGTCTCCTCGAACAAGAATTCGGCGTCCGTTGCGCGCATAAACGTTTTCGGCTCCCCGGCTTCGTCAGCGAGGTCGCCTTGTTTGCCGACAAGACACTTCAGTCCCTCGGCCTCTACAACCAGAAGATTCACGTCCTCTCGGAGATGAACAAGACCATCGCCTGTTCCGTCGCAAAAGCCGCGAGAGAACTCGGTTACAAACCTGACGTCGCCCTCGAAGAAGGAATGCGCCGCTCGTTGCAGTGGTGCTTTGAGCACGGCGCCACCTTCGACACGTAACCATATGTTTCGTCACTGTGAATCCGACGCCTCTGCCGGCACCACGCAATCCGATCAGGTAACAAATTTTCATCCTTTTCGGGAGATTCTCGCGCGAGAATGGCCATTCCTTACCGCAGCCTGCCTGCTGCTTGTCTGTCTATCTTACACGCTGCCATTCATTATGAGTGAGTGTGCTGCACGCTTCTTCTATCCTTGCGACGATTTCTACATTAACATGGGATTGGCCAGACGATTGATTGCCGGAACCGCACGTGGCGAATTCCCCTCGGCCTCGACGTGTGCGGGATGGATCCTATTCATGAGCCTCGCTGTAGCAGCGCTTGGTGTAAAATGCGCTCTTGCTCTTCCCGGAACGCTGAATACGCTTGCGTCACTGTTGGCGCTACGCGCGTTCAACAATCACATGAAGCCCCAATTACCCAACTCTCATGTATTCGTTTTCCTGCTCCTGTTTATTTGGGCGGTTGGCCTCGTGCCCCTGAGTTTGATTGGCATGGAACACATTTCTCATATGCTGTTCTGCGTGCTGTGGGGAGTTTCTTTATTCAGAACGTTGAATCACAATCGCGCTGACCGTTTGTTGCCGCTCTGGAGCTTATTGGGCGCGATGTGTCGCAATGAAATGGTCTTTGTAGCTTGCGCCGGAGCTGTCATTCTCTTCTTCAACCGTCAATTGAAGGTCGGTCTACTCATGCTGGCAGCATCCCTGTTACCAATGGCGGCTCAAGCACTCGTCCAAGCGAGCCAAGGTCATAACCTGCTCTCGAACCCGATCCACATGAAGTCAATCATTGCCAGTCACACGAGTTTGGCCCTCACGATTTCGTATGCTCTCGCTGAAATGCATCGCGACACGTTTTGCATACTCTACGGTATGATACTTCTGAGCGTTACACTTCTCTGCCTTGCCGGAACCGAGAACACCGTAGCAAGATCCGTCTGCTATTGCACCATGGCGCTTGGGCTTTCCGTTCTCTTTCACACGATCCTCGCCAGAACTGGGGCGCTCAGTGGCGCACTCGGACGTTACCAAGCTTACTTGATTGCACTTGGCCTTCTGGGCATGGCAACTGCATGGGGTGACATCCATGACCGATTCCATGCGCGCTGGGGCATGACGGGAGTCAGTGCCCGGTGTTTCCTATATACCGGCGCAGCGTTCGCGCTGGTACTTGTCATTCTCGGCACGCGCGACCGAGCCATGGCTTGGTGTGCTCTACCAAAGGCAGCGAGAGAGATATACACGCAAATGTATCAAATCGCACGACTCGCTTCATCTGCCGGCATCAATGAACCGGTGGTTCTAAACGATGTAGGGTGCACGCTCTTCTACACGGATGCCGCAGTGCTTGATTTGTACGGTCTTACTTCGTGGTCCACGGCAAAGCTCGGCGGTATATCGCGTATAACCCGCGATCAACTGCAGCAGCTTGCTGACCACTCCGGGGCAAAGATGGCTGTGATTTACCCGGACTGGTTCGTGGGCAGAATACCGAGACCTTGGATTCCGGTAGGCGAGTGGGAAACCCCGCCAACATTCTATGCAGCTCAACGGCTCATCCGCGTCTATGCCACATCACAACACAACCTTGAGCCTGTGCGTCAACGCTGGAATCGCTTTGCTGCAAACCTCCCAGACGGACTCCCAAACAAGACGCTGGCACCGAAAACAGCGGAACCCAATAAGGCATGCATGCTGCCATGAACACGGCGCCGTCCTTCACCGAATCCGTAGTCAATTTCGAGGGGAAGGATTCGCCACAGAAGAGTCGCTTATGCTTTCTGTGTTTGCTGCTAATCAGCGTTGTCGTTGTCGTTCTTTTGGTCCGGACCGGCGCAACCGTCGTTCTCTTGCATTGCCACGACATTCCGCTTTTCTTGGATGGCGGCTGGCGAATCCTGCAAGGACAAGTTCCTCACCTTGATTTCTACACGCCGCTCGGTCCTGTCACGCTTTTGGCGGTTGCCGGGGGGATGTGGTTTGCCGGCCCGGTCGTCAGCGCAATCGCGTATGCCAATGCTGCGGTGTTCACTCTTATTTCCATCTGGGCATGGCTCATCGCGCGATCGCGGCTGTCAAGCGTCTTGAGTCTCTTGTTCGCCTTGTTTGCAGGACTGATGATTGCAGGGACGTCCGAATACGGACATGACCTGAGTCAGTTGACCTATGCCGGCCTCTACAACCGGTACGGCGCCTCATTCACTGCATTGCTTTTCATCGAGTGTTTTGCGCGCTCCAAGGGCAGTTCATCGCCACGACTGTTTTTGGAGGGACTCTCCAGTGGCGTCATCATTGCATTGCTCTTCTTCCTCAAACTGAACTTCTTTATCGCCGCTGCGTTGACCGTTATGGCTGGAGCAATTTTAATCCCCCAAAACCGCGCACGGTGGCTCGGGCTGTGCGTTGGAGTTTTAGTCGTCTCCGTGCTCATGTTGTCGTATTTGCAATTTGACATCCCTGCGTTGTATCGCGACATGGCGCTGGCCCTCCGTGCCCGCAGCGGCATGCTATTTTTCCAGATTATGGTGCTGCCGCTGCATGCATTGGTATTCGACTCCGTGTTTCTAATTGTCACACTTTGGGTCGCCGCGCCTCTGCCTCCAGATTGCTTCCGTTCCTTCGCATCCCCGAAGCTTGCCCAAGGGCTGTTTGTGCTGTTTCTCATTTTGATACAAGGATTTCTTTCGCTGACAAACAATCAGCCCAAAATACCGTCGCTTTTCCCGGCAGCCGCCCTTCTGATTCTGTCCCGAGCGCTGTCCACGCGGATCTCCGACTTGGCGAGATTGCCAGCTACGCTCTTATTAAGCCTCTTCTTTGTTGCCTCCTCGATCGCGCCCAACATTGAAAGCGTGGTCTATTCGGCTCATCTTCACCGAACGGTCGTGCCACATATTCCGGCCGGTCAACACTTCTCAGCGTATCCGTTGAACGATCTGTTTTCGTCGGAGCAACACTATGTGGAAGTGACTAATGATGGTTGTGACTTGCTGCGCCGGCAAACGCAGGACTCAGAACGGATTCTCGCGCTGGATTTTTCCAACCCGTTTTCCTATGCCCTGCAACGTCCGTCCCCCAAGGGCGATGCCCTTTGGTGGCACGCCGACGTGACTTTCAGCAGGGACGCCCACCCCTCCGCCACAACGGTGTTTCATGATGTCGCACTTGTTATGATTCCCAAATCGACGGAGACAACCCGCGATGCATTGATGAATATCTACGGAACATTCCTCAAAACCAACTACGCAAGAATCGCCGAATCACAGCATTGGATATTGTGTCGGCGTCATAAGGAGCCAGCAAACAAATGAACCATCTCGTCACCGGCGGTTCCGGATTCCTCGGCAACCTCATCGCCCGACGCCTGCTCGCGCACGGCGAACGCGTCAAAGTCCTCGACATCTGGGAAGACCCAAGCCGCCCCAAAGATATCGAGTACGTCGCGTGCAACATACTTGACCGCGATGGCGTTGCCCGCGCCTTGCGCGGCGTTGACATCGTCCACCACAACGTCGCGCTCGTCCCGCTCACCAAATCCGGCGCCAATTTCTTGCGTGTCAACGCCGAAGGCAGCCGCATCGCCGCCGAGGAATCCCTCAAGGCCGGTGTGAAGGCGTTCATCCACATGAGTTCCTCAGCCATCTATGGCGCGCCCGAACATTGCCCGATCACCGACGACACGCCATTGCGCCCCATCGAGATTTACGGACGCGCCAAGCTCGCCGGTGAACAAGCGGTGCGCGCCGTCTGTGAAGCGGCGAATTTGCCGCTCATCGTCATCCGTCCGCGCACCATCCTCGGCGAAGGACGGCTCGGCATTTTCCAAATCCTCTTCGAGTGGATTCGCGAGAACTACAACGTCTTCGTCATCGGCGACGGCAACAACCTCTTCCAATTCGTTCACGCTCACGACTTGATGGACGCCTACATGCTCGCCCTCCAAGCCGCCAAGCCCGGCGTCTATAACGTCGGCGCCGACCGGTTTGGCACCGTCCGCGAGGCGCTGGAACGGCTCATCGTCCACGCCGGCACGAGGTCCAAGGTCAAATCGCTGCCGGAGGGATTGACGATTGCGGCGTTGCGCTCCGCCGACTGGCTTGGCATCAGCCCGCTCGCACCCTGGCACTACCTGACCTTTCACAAACCGTTTCACTTCGATGTCACCAAGCTCCTCGCGATGGGCTGGCATCCGCGCTACTCGAACGACGAGATGTTCCGTGAAAGCTACGACTGGTTCTGCGCCAACTACGACCGCCTCACGGCCGAGAAAGCCGGCTCCCCGCACCGCCGACCCGTCCGCGAAGGACTCCTCTGGCTGCTCAAGAAACTATGCTGAGAAATGTTAATCTGTGGCTCCCCGCTTACCTCCGCCAGCGGCGCAAATGGGGATTGATCCCGCGGTTCGAAAATGCCGACGTTTCCGCCGCCCGCCCGGTCACGAACGCGCGCGTCGCCAACTGGACTGGCCAGCGTATCGGCGTCATAGGAAGGTCGGATTGGGTGTTCATCAAAGTTCACACCCACGGCTGTCAAGAGTCCAACTTCCCGGTCCTGTTCGACGGACGGCTGCACGAAGCGCTCAAGCCGCTCCAACTGCATTACGTCACCGCCCGCGAAGTGTACAACCTTGTCAAGGCCGCTGAAGCCGGCCAGATGGGTGAGCCGGAACATTTCCGGAACTTTGTGCTGCCTCCCCCAGAGGTCTGTGGTACAGTGCGCGCCAATTCCCAATGAAAACAAAGTCCGAATTGAGTTTTGAACAGGCCATCCAGCGGCTCGAAAAGATCGTTGCCGACATGGAAGCGGCGGAATTGCCGCTGGAGGATGTGCTCAAGAAGTACGAGGAAGGCACCCGCCTTGTGCGTTTCTGCGCCCAGAAACTCGACGAAGCCGAGAAGAAAATCGAGTTGCTCACCCGCAAAGCCGACGGCACTGTCGAGACCAAGCCGTTTGAGCCCGAGAATGACGACACCGAGAGGTTGCTATAATGGGCCGCTACCTCGACATGATCAATTCGCCGGCGGATTTGAAGCCGCTCACGATGGAGCAGCTCACGACGTTGTCCCAGGAAATCCGCGATGAGCTTGTCAACGTCCTCAGCAAAACCGGCGGCCACCTCGGCCCCAACCTCGGGGTTGTGGAACTCACCCTGGCCATGCACCGCGTCTTCGACTCCCCCAAAGACCGTTTCGTCTGGGATGTAAGCCATCAGGTGTACGTCCACAAACTCGTCACCGGCCGCCGCCAGAACTTCTCGAAAATCCGCCAGACGGGCGGCCCGATGGGATTCGCGTTTCGCGCGGAAAGCCCCTACGACTGTTTCGGCGCGGGACACGCCGGGACGGCGTTGTCGGCGGCGCTCGGCATGGCGGCAGCACGCGACAAAGCCAACACGGGCGAACACGTTGTCTGCGTGTTGGGCGACGCGGCGTTGACCAACGGCATCACGTTGGAAGCGCTCAACAACATCACGCACACCACCAAGCGTCTCATTGTCATCCTCAACGACAACGAATACAGCATCGCCAAAAACGTCGGCGCCCTCAGCGAATACCTCAACCGGATCGTTACCAACCCACGCTATCAAGCCGCCCACAAAAAGTTGGAACGAGTCATGCAACGACTCGGTCGCGACGTTGCCCGCATCGAGCACAAAGTCGAGGAAGCCGTCAAGAGCATCCTTGTGCCCAGCGTCCTTTTCGAGGAGTTCGGACTCAGTTATTTCGGCCCATTCAACGGCCATGATCTGCCACGACTTATCTCAATGCTCGAGTTTGCCAAGCGTCAGGAACACCCGATCCTCCTTCACGTCCAGACGGTCAAAGGCAAGGGCTACGAGAAGGCGGTCGACGATCCGTCCACTTTCCACGGCGTCGGACCTTTCGACATCGAAACCGGCAAACCAACTCCGAAGAAAGACGGCGCGCCCCCGAACTATCAGGACGTTTTTGGCGAAGCCATGGTTCGTTTCGCGCAGCAGGACAACAAACTCGTCGGCATCACCGCCGCCATGCCTACCGGCACCAGCCTCGGCAAGCTCCAAGATGCCCTGCCGAACCAGTATTTCGACGTCGGCATCGCAGAAGAACACGCAGTCATTTTCGCTGCCGGCATGGCGACCATGGGCTTCCGCCCTGTCTGCGCGCTTTACTCGACCTTCCTGCAACGCGCTTACGATTGCATCATGCACGACGTGGCGCTCCAAGGCGTGGATGTCGTTTTTGCGCTCGACCGCGCCGGCCTCAGCGCCAACGACGGCGCCACGCACCATGGAGTCTTCGACATCGCCTATGGCCGCAGTATCCCGCAAACGATTCTGATGGCGCCGAAGGACGAGGATGAACTCGTGGACATGCTCTGGACCGCGCTCCAACTCCACGGACCCATTCTGATCCGATATCCGCGCGGCTCCGGCGAAGGTGTCCCCATCAAACCTCAGCCTGCCCTCCTGCCTCTCGGAAAGGCGGAAATCCTCCAACACGGCGCTGATGTGTCCATCATCTTCTACGGCGCCGTTCAGCCCATTGCCAAGCAGGCCCTCGCCGCTTTTGAAGCTGATGGATTGTCCGTGGCGCTTATCAATGCCCGCTTCGCCAAACCGATCGACCGCGAAATGCTCGAACAGTTTGGACGCGCCACGAAGGTATTCTGCACCATCGAAGACCATTCCCTTCAAGGTGGCTTCGGCAGTGCTGTCCTTGAAGCGCTGTCCGACCTCCACATTCAGACCCCCGTCGCCCGCGTTGGCTGGCCCGACCAGTTCCTGGAACACGCAAGTTCCAACAAAGACCTGCAGGACAAGTACGGACTCAACGCCGCCACCGCCGTGGCCAAGGTCAAGGAACTCCTCGGCCATGCGCGGACGCCTTGACAGTCGCCTCGTCCTCCTCGGCCTCGCCGCCAGCCGAGAAAAAGCGCAACGCCTCATCCTCGCCGGCGCCGTTCGCGTCAACGGCCAGACCGCGCGCAAACCCAGCGACACGGTTGACGATGCTGCAGCGATCACCGTCGAGACCGGTGAGAAATTTGTCGGCCGCGGCGGCCACAAACTCGAAGCCGCCCTTGCTGTCTTCTCGATCCCATGCTCCGGAGCCGTTTGCGTTGACATCGGCGCTTCCACCGGCGGGTTCACCGACTGCCTCCTTCAACGCGGCGCGGCCCGCGTCCATGCTGTTGACGTCGGCAAAGGCCAACTCGACTGGAAACTTCGCAACGACGCGCGGGTTGTCATCCACGACGAATTCAACGCGCGCCACATCACGCCTGCCGATATCGGCGAGCTTGCCGACATCATAACGGTGGACGTCTCTTTCATCTCCCTGACCAAGGTGCTCCCTGCCGTCGTCGCCCTGTTGAAACCCGGCGGCGTTCTCATCGCGTTAATCAAGCCACAGTTCGAAGCCGGCAAAAAAGACGTGAAAAAAGGCGGAGTTGTGCGAGACTCTGCGGTGCACGAACGTGTGAAAGAGGAGATCACCAATTTTGCCACTGCGGTGCTCGGCTTGCAGCCGTTGGGCGCGACCGTCGAGTCGCCCCTGCGCGGTCCTGCCGGTAACAAGGAATTTCTAGCGGCATGGCGCAAATCATGAAGCCGCCCAAAACCATCGGCGTCGCCGCCAATCTCGACAAGCCGCAGGCAAAAATGCGGCGCGCCGAGTTGGTGCGGCTGCTGGAGCAACACGGTGTGCGCGTGTTGCTGGAGCGGTCCCGCAGGATGACGGTTCGACGAATGGCCGCCAAAGCCGACATGCTTATCGTGCTCGGCGGCGACGGCACCATCTTGCGCGTCGCGCGCGAACTGGAAGGCGCGCCCACGCCCATCCTCGGCATTAACCTCGGCCTGCTTGGATTCCTCACCAGCGTGCGGAGCGACGAGATTGAAGTCGTCATCAGCAAGGTCCTGCGCGGCGACTACAACCTCAGTTCGCGCCACACCCTGAAGGCGACCCTTTATCGGCGCGGACGCCGATTGGAGTCACACCACGCCCTCAACGACGCCGTGATTTCGCGCGTCGCGTCCTCGCGCATTGTGCGCCTGAACGTATTCATTGACGATGCGTGGTTGACAGAATACATCTGCGACGGCATCATCTGTGCGACGGCCACCGGCTCGACTGCGTACTCGTTGAGCGCCGGCGGGCCGATTCTGTTGCCGACTGCGCGGGCGTGCGTGTTGACGCCGATTTGTCCGCATGTGCTGAGCAACCGCTCGCTGATCACTGTCGAACAAGCCGTGCTGCGGTGCCAAGTGGCCAGCGCGGCGGGCGAGTTGTTGTTTACCGTGGACGGCCAAGTCCGGCGTTCGATGCGGGTCGGCGAGGAAATGGAAGTGTGTGCGGGAATGCGCGTAGTGCGCTTGGTAACGCCCAAAGGTCATGAGTATTTTGAAGTGTTGCGCCAGAAATTGAAATGGAGCGGTTCGCATGTCTAAGCCAACAAAACCGGTCAGCCTAGCTGACCTGCTGAAGCCGGAAGCCATCAACCTGAATATCCAGGCGCGGCAGAAAACCGCCGCGCTCCGGGAGGTGGCGTCCTTGCTGCTTCAGAACAAGTCCGTGACCAACTTTGACGCTTTTTTCCACGAGATCATCGAGCGCGAACACATCAGCAACACCGCGCTCGGCCACGACGTCGCGATCCCGCACGCCCGCACCGAACAATGCACCGAGATCCTGGTCGCCATTGGGCGGAATCTTGCCGGCATAGATTTTGAGTCGCGTGAGAACGGCCTTGTCCGGCTTGTGTTCCTCATCGGCACGCCTAAGCAGATGGTGACCGAGTATCTTCGCGTCGTCGGCAACCTCGCCCGCCTGTTGCGCCGCGACGACATCCGCGAGCAACTTCTCCAAGCCCCTGACGCAGCCAGTTTCATCCGCATCATCGCGGAAGCCGAAGCCGGCATCGCTTAGCGACCCAGTTCGTATACGAAGAGGCTCTTCCCAATCCGCGCGACCGGTCGGCGTTGCTCATCGAGCCACCGCCAGTCCGGCTTCATCAACGCCGAGGCGGAAATCACCAACAATCCCTCCTTCGCCAGCCGCGCTGTGTTTGGCGACGCTGCGACATAGCGAACCCCATAGTATTGGATCGCCTTGCTCGAACCCACAAACCGCAAATACACTTTCGGGTTGCCGTGCTCCGACAACCATGCCCCTAATCGTTTCGCGTCCTGTCCCCAATCGTAGTTCGAGTCCACCAAGCGGCGATATCCGTAGCGCGTTCCGCCGCCGAACTCGTTGAAGTATTCGATGTAAAACGGATAGGCGAACGTTGTCGTGACCACGAGCCAACCGCACACAGCCCACGCCGCCACGCGCCAGTTCCGTGACAGTTTGCAGAGTTGTTGCGCCGTCCCCACCGCCAGCCACGGCATCATCGGCAACACATAGCGGATCCCGATATTGATCGTGCTCGTCATAGCTAACGCGGAGAAAACCAGTGCTGCCATCCACGGAGCCGCTTCCGCAAAGTTCCACCCACGCAGTCGCGCCAGCCACAGGCTTAACGCCGCCAGCGTCAATATCAGCAACGGCACCGGCAGTTTCCACACAAGCGCCAACGGGAAATA
>Ga0172375_10008593_pt1 | contig 13690 bp, 14 predicted proteins | sample LakKiv1m_FD_114537 | JGI IMG/M metagenome (GOLD analysis project Ga0172375, IMG submission 114537) | Freshwater microbial communities from Kabuno Bay, South-Kivu, Congo - kab_092012_11.1m | ecosystem: Environmental > Aquatic > Freshwater > Lake | place: Democratic Republic of the Congo...
TCTTGGCAAAAGGTACAACCTCGGAAGAACACATTGCAATTTTCATTTTATTCCCTTAAGTCTCCAGCCAATTTTTACCAAATTTTATAGTCACCTTGATAGGCACTGATAACTTTAAAACATTTTCCATACTCTCTTTGACTAATGCTGTCAAAACTGTCAGCTCGGCTGCGGGAACATCAAAAACCAACTCATCATGAACCTGAATCAACATACTGCTTTTTAATTTTTTTTCTTTGAGCTGCTTATTAATGTCTATCATTGCCAGTTTAATTAAATCGCTGGCCGAGCCTTGAATAGGAGTATTCACTGCCTGGCGCTGAGCAAATTGCCGGATACCCAAATTTTTATTGTTTATTTCCGGGATATACCTGCGCCTGCCTAATATTGTAGTGACAAAACCATTGTCCTGCGCTTTCTTAATCTCTGTATCAATATACTCTTTGACTTTAGGATACCTGGCAAAATACGCATCAATAAAAGCCTGCGCCTGATCCACTGGGACTTTTAAATCTTTGGATAATCCGTATGAGGTAAGCCCATAAACTATGCCGAAATTAACCCGCTTGGCTACTTCCCTCATCTGATCTGTAACTTCTTTTTCTTCTACTCCAAAAATTAAAGCGGCAGTTGCCTTATGCACATCCTGGTCATCTCTAAACGCAGCGAGCAAAGCCTCATCCTGAGAAATATGAGCCAAAATCCTTAGCTCAATTTGCGAATAATCACAGGCCAAGAGATAACTATGTTTATCTTTAGCCACCACCGCCTGTCTGATCCTTGCCCCAATATCTGTTTTTATCGGCAGATTCTGCAAATTAGGATTGCTCGAGCTGAGCCTGCCGGTTTCTGTAACTGTCTGGTTAAAAGAAGTATGTATCCTGCCGGTTTTAGGGTCAATTAACTGCGGCAAAGCATCAACATAAGTAGTTTTTAATTTAGTCAGCTGTCGGTATTCCAGCAAATCTTTTGGCAATTCATGAACCTCTGAAAGTTTTCTTAAAACTTCTTCATCAGTTGAAGGACCGGTCTTGCTTTTTTTAACCACCGGGAGTTTAAGTTTCTCAAATAAAATTTCCCTTAACTGTTTCGGAGAATTAATATTAAATTGAGTGCCGCTTAAATCGTAAATCCGGCCAATCAATTCGATTAAGCGCTTCTCAAGCTCGCTGCCTAATTCTTTTAAAACTTGCGTGTCTATTTTTATCCCCTTTATTTCCATTTCTGCCAAAACCTGGGAAAGGGGCATTTCAATATTATTAAATAGATCTCCAAGCTCTCTTTCTTTAAGTAATTTTTCCAAAACAGGCTTTAACTTAACAATATATTCGAGAGCCAAGGCATAATCTTTGGAATCCAGAGAAAACATCTCACCTAAATAATCCAGAACAATATCCCCTAACTCATAACCTCCTCTGGAAGGATTAACCAAATAGGCTGCAATCATAGTATCAAAATAAAGCCCCTCCAAAACAATATCTTCTCTAGCCAAAAAAACTTTAATTTTTTTAAGATCATGCCCAATTTTTTTAATTTTCGGATCAGCCAAGGCGACCTTCATTGCATTGTCAATATTTTCCAAACGAAAACATTCTCTACCATTGGAAAATACCAGGCTTTCAAGATTATCGCCAAGCAAATACAATTCTTCAATATTTTTCAAAGAGCCTTCAAGCCGGTTTTTATTAATTTGGGCTACTTCCTGCTTAGGTTTTTCATCTGCAGGCACCGGCAAATTTTCCAGCATTTTTCTGAATTCAAGCCGCTTGAAAATTTCAAATAATTTTTTATAATCCGGTTCTTTTATCTTTAAATCCTGCTGATCAAACTCCAGGTCGACATCATTAACTAAAAGCACTAGCTCCATATTAAGCTTTAAGGTATCGATATTACTCGCTATGGATTGCTTAATTTTCTCTTTCTTAATATTTTCGATATTTAAAAGGAGGTTTTTCAGGCTTCCGAATTCCTTAATCAATTCCGATGCGGTTTTTTCCCCAACTCCAGGCACACCTGGAATATTATCAACGCTATCCCCCATCAAAGCTATAATGTCAGTGATCTGCTCTGCCTTAACCCCATATTTTTCAACCACGGTTTCTTTGTTATAACTAACTCCGCTATCTTTGTAGGGGCTAAAAACTTCGGTATTATCATCAACCAGCTGTAAAATATCTTTATCGGAGCTGACTATCGTCACAGGGATAGACTCTTTTTTGGCCTTCCTTGAAAGCGTAGCTATAATATCATCTGCCTCAAACCCCTCTTTTTCGATAATTTTTATCCCATACGCTAAGATAATTTCCTTGATAATAGGTATCTGGCTCTTCAAATCATCCGGCATCGGCGGACGCTGCAGTTTATATTCAGCAAATTTCTTGGAGCGGAATGTATCCCGGGAAACATCAAAACAAGCTGCCATAAACAACGGCGAATCTCTCTTTATTATCTTATTTAAGATATTCAGAAATCCATAAACCGCATTCGTCGGCTGGCCGTACGAAGTAGACAATCCTGTCCTTAAAGCATAAAAAGCCCGGTAGCAGAATGCAGTCGCATCAATCAGATATAATCTTTTATTGCCCATGAATTTAATGTCTGGAAAAAATCGGGGAGGAAAGTGAGTCTTGCAGCCCCTTGTGCTTTTCTACTTTGACAATAGCCTTCTTTGAATTTTATCAATAAAATCGTCGATTTCCGTGTTAGAAGGATCAAGTGATTTGGCATCAACCGCTGCTTTTAATGCTTCTACTTCTTTTCCTTTTTTATAATAAAGTTTTGCTGTTTCAAAATATTCTCTGGATTGGGATTTGGAATCTGATTTCAGAATTTCTTTTTTAACCAAAACATCATGCATCAGGCCTAAAACTGAATCTTCGTCATTTTCAACTATCTTTTTATCACCCAAAACCAGCAGAATATCATCAAGCCGTTTCTGGGCTTTTATCGTCCAAGGGTCATCGGGAATGCCTAAAAGCACTCTCTTTTTCCAATAACCAGCGGCTCTGGGGAAATCACGTTTATTTTCATAGAACAAAGCTAAATTAGAATATGCGCTTAAATAATTCGGATCTGCTTTGATTGCTTTTTTATAACTGTCTTCAGCGCGATCCGGCATATCCAGAGCTTCATAGATTATACCTAAATCATTATAAACTACAGTATAACCCGGATCCAAATCTGCTGCTTTTTGATAATAAGCTAACGCAGTCTGATAATTGCCTGCTTTCTGGTACTCCACCGCTTGTTCACGGTAAGCACGAGCAGTTATCTGAAATTCAGAATACTCATTTTCCTGTTTACGGGTAATTTTTTGCTGTCTGCGGATATTTTTTTCAATATCTTTATCTATATTATAATTTATAGGTGCCGAAACTTCGCCTAAATCTGCATCGACGTCTTTTGGGGCCTGATAAGCAAAACAAACAGCTAAGCCGCTAAAGACAAAACTAATGGCAATTATTGGTGTTATGGTTTTCTTGAGGGTATGTGCAGGCATATTTTTCTTTTGAATATATTATAAATACTTAAGCCTAAACGTCAAGAAGTTTTTGATTTAAATTACCGAATCCATCTCCAAAGCAGGATGTTTTGTTTTCTGTAAAAATTCGAGTAATCCGTCTAATGTTGTTGTAACAGTTTCATCAGCTATCTTATCAATTAAATCCGGCTGCCCCAGTTCAGCTGCCCTTATCTTTAATTTTTCTGCCAAGATTTCTTTCAATTCTTTAGGCATCCAGACAACGCGTTTTAACCCGCCTTCAGCAGAAATAAATTTCTTACTGACAATATAAAGTTTGCCTACCCCTAAGAATCCCGGGGTCTGCACTCCCCCGCCAACAGAACCAGCCAGTGTAGTAAAAGTCATTCCGCTGGGCGTCATTCCGGCGTAATCTCTGTTTACCACCATAACTCCATTTGCTTCCGGAACAATAGCAACAATGCATTCAAAACATCCGCAAGAAGATTGAGGCGCATCCATCATTGAATACATACTCACATCTTCAATTGTTTTATTGCTCTTTTCATAAATAAATTCATTAATATTTTTCCACTTCCCAATCCTCTGGTCGATAACATCCCCTTTTAAAATCGGCTGATTAGGGCCAGTCGGCATAATTTCATAAGAAGCTTTGGCATCCAGCCAAGAGTATGCGCCGCAAAGCCCAAGCCTTTCAGGAGTCACAATACAAACATGATTCGGAGCAAATGACTGGCATAAAAGACAGGAATAAAAAGTATCCACGCTTTCATCAGTCATCCCGCTTAAACGCTCATCACGCTCATCATAACTTCTCTTGGCATCAATTAAGAGCCTCTTCACATCTTCATTCTTAGTATAAAGTTTTATCTGAATCTTATTGACGATTGCGCTGTATTCCTGATGCAGCATTGCATGCAAAAGCACTCCAATATGCTTAAGCCTGAATCCTTTATTAAAAGCATCATTGGAAATCCTGATCCAGTTCATATCACGCTGGCCAACATGCATAATCCCCATGGCATAATTTACAAAGCGGTGAATCTGGCGTTCCAAAATCGGCTCAAAATCCTTTTGCATTTTCCTGCCCGCAACTTCAACAATAATTGCCAAAGGCAAAGACTTGCTTGCCGATGGTAAATCATCGATATCCGGGCCGATTAATTCAATACTTCCATCCTGTACCTGATCCAGATTTCTAGTAATTAAATACTCAAAAGATTCCCCACCCTTGCCCCCAAACTCAACATGCAACTGCTCTTTTCTTACCCTCTCCCCTTCAAAAGCTGCCGCATAAGCAACTGGTATATTAATATTACTAACCTTGACTTTTAAACCTCTAACCTCAATACACTTACTAGCTAACTTATTATAATCTTTCTCAGTAACCAAAGCTTCAAATAAAGTCGTATCAATTTTACCCAACTGAGGCACTTCCAAATCGGTGATTATAGGGAACCCCATCGCCAATGCCCCTAAGCCTGTAGCAACAATCACTTCATCAACATGGCTTAAAAGAACTACAAAAGCCGGGACTTTTTCCTTGGAGTAATTTAGAATTTCTTTCCATTGCCCGCTTTTATAACCTCCATAAGTCAACGGAGCCCTTACCGCCCAGTTAACAGCATAAATAACTGATAAATAATCCTCCCCTACCGGGACAATATAATTCTCCAACCCCATGGCAACATTTTTATTTTCAAGTTGTTTCTTGAAAGAATTTCCTTTAACATTGCCGACCAAAATACTGACAATACTTCTGGATTGAAAATCGCGGACTAATTTTACAGCACTCTCATCATCTTTGGCGGGGCCTAAAATTACCGCGATACCGGCAATCCTTCCATCCACCAATTGGATCCCTAAAGAACGCAGTAATGTATCCGGTAAAAATCCCGTGCCGCCGGCAACCGGCTGTTCTTTATTCAAATATCCTATAGCTGCAAGCATCTCTTCACATAAAAGCGTAGCAATCCCGCAGTTTAAAACTCCTCCCAAAGCTTCAATCTTAAACCCATTGGCAGCTGACTTATTATTAATTAAATCTTCGGCTTGTTTTAAAACCAAAGCGCAATCAGCTAAATTTTTAACCTCAATTTTTAAAAATGAATTTATTAAAGGCAGGAAATAATTAGTTTCCCCGAAACCTACGCTAGAATTTTGCCCTTTTTCTTTGATAGCTTTTTCTACGGCTTCCTGGGTAGCTTTAAATATTGCGTTTGTCCCCTTTTTACCTAAATCGATTAAAACTTCTGACATACAGAATTCTCCTGCTCTTTTAAAATATTAATAATATTCTGCCCAACTAGAACACCTTCATTAGCAGCTTCATCCCAATTCTTCTGTGAAACAACTGCACCAACTTTCCTGGCAATGCTGCCGCAAGCAAAAATATTGGTTTTACCTAAACAGCAAAAGTTTTCATCAGTGATAATATAACCGTTTTCCAGCTGAAAACCAGCATCTTTCAGAAAATCTGATTCCGGGGTATAATTCCCAACAAACAAAACTAAATCCGTACCAATGGCTTTGCCACTATTTAATTTCAAAGCCTGAGCTTCTTTGGATTCGCCGATAATTTCCTGCACTTCGGCATTATTAATCAATTCAATTCTGTCCTGAAGGGGTTCCACGTTATTATTATTGCCGATTACTTTTACTTCTTTAGATTTATCGGCCAGAGCCCTGGCTAAACGCATGGACAAATCACCGCTGCCAACTACACAAACTGTAGTAGCGATTAAAAGCTTATCTGTAATTATTTTTATGTCTTCCAGGGAATTCAAAGTTACAACCCCTTCTTTTGTCTTTCCCGGAATATCTGGCAACCTCACCTTTTCACCTGAAGCTATAATTAAAAAATCATAGCTAATTTTATTTTTATCCTTCAAAACAACGCCCTGGCGCCTGCCATCAATCCTGACAACTTCCATCCCCTTTATCAATTTTATTGAATTATCTTGATAAAATTTATCGCTGGCTAAAAATATATCATTGTCTTTTGCGCTTCCGGCAAAATAATCTATAAGCAGGTCTTTCTTATAACAGGGATAATTACTTTTTGAGATCACAGTTATCTCAAAATCACAGCTGCTTTCTCTTAATGCTTTAGCCGCAGCAAAACCTGCGGCAGAATTACCGATAATGATTACTTTTTTCATTCATTCTCCGTAAACTTATCTCCACTTTGTAAATGGAGGTAAATAAATTCGTTATAACCCGCTAGCATCGAGCACTCTGGGTAGAATTTTATCCCATCCTATAGGCATTAAATGCAGTCCCTGGCACATAGGTTTCAGCTCTTTAATCAGCCTAGAAGCTATCTCAACTGACTTAGCCATTTTATCGTTTGATTCTTCAATTTCTTTTATTAAATTATCCGGTACATTTATACCGGCAACATTTTTATTCATATACCTGGCCATTGCACCGGATCTAAGCATGATAATACCCGCAAAGACAGGAGCTTTTAAATGTTTAGCCTTGGAAATAAATTTTTCGAAAACCCCAATATCAAAACTGCCTGAGTCTGAAAAAATTCTGCTCCAGCTGCGATTTTCTTCTCCATTTTGATAATCTGGGGTTCCAGAGGATCCGACCCGGGATTAACTGCCGCTCCAAGGCAAAACTTCGGAAACTTTCCGGTTAACTTATTGCCCTTCATATCAATTCCGGATTCCAGGCCTTTGGCAACCTGCAAAAGCTGTACTGAATCCAAATCAAAGACTGCCTTGGCTTCAGGATGATCTCCGGCAGATGGATGATCTCCGGTTGATATTAAAATATTCTCCAGTCCGAGGCTGGCAGCAGAAAGCAGGTCTGACTGCAAAGCCAGCCTGTTCCTATCCCGACAGGTAACCTGAAGTATAGGCTCAAAATTATGCTCTTTGAGTTTTAGGCAGACCGCCAAAGAACCCAAACGCATAAGCGAACTTTGCAAGTCTGTAACACTTATAGCATCAACCCTCTCACAGATGACTTCCACATCATTTAAAAGAGTATCCGTCTCAATCCCTTTAGGAGGAGCAATCTCGGAAGTAACGATAAATTTTCCCGACTTTATCTTTTCTCTGAAATTCATTAATATTCTATCTTAAACTTCTCTGGTTAATTGAATTTTATCCCCACTAACAAACCCCAATAACTTGCGGTAAACAAAAACCGATGCGATCATACCAACAGGAATTGTGGCAAATAAACCCAATACAAGGGCTAATAATCCCAGGATATTTATCCCAACAAGCAGGCAATATAATACAAATAAATCCCAGCCAGATCCCTTAGTCAACCTAAAACTTTCTTTTATTGCTTCGAGAGGGCCTAATCCTTTATCAATAATTAAGTACCGGTACATGCTACCCCTGATTGCTACGATTACCCCCGGAACAACTAACAAAATTAATCCTCCAACAACCATCAATCCGTATAAAATCGTAGACCAAAGATATTTAAAAAACAGAGGATAACAATTAAACAGATCAAACACATCGCCTTTTTCCTGATTGAAAATTTTTAAAGATGTCCTGACAATCCCCATATCAACCAAAATAGAAAAAAATAAAGAAATAAGCGTAAAAATAAAATACAAAGACTTATTGTCTTTCTTAACCACTTCTGCTAATTGAGAAGGAATAATTTTGATAATAAAAGCAGCTACAAGCAGACCAACAAAAAACCAGAAATTCGCTTTCATCATATCCCAGCCAAATCTTACCGCTTCTTTCAAGGAGAATTTTGAAGTATCCATAACCTATCCTTTCTGCTTGGCCAATTTATTAAGTCAAATTTGGCGGACAACTTTCTGCGCTATTTTTTAAAAATAAAAAACGCTGCAGCAATAATCAATAAAAATCCGACAGCATGATTCCACTTAACGCCCTCTTTAAGGTAAATCACAGAAAAAAAGACAAATACAATCAGGGTTATAATTTCCTGGATTGTCTTTAACTGGGCGGCCGAAAATTGGGCATGCCCCATTCTGTTTGCCGGTACTTGAAAACAATATTCGACAAAAGCAATCAGCCAACTGACAAAAACCGCAATCCAAAGCGGTGAATTTTTATACTTAAGATGGCCATACCAGGCTATAGTCATAAATATATTGGAAATCGAAAGAAGGATAATTGTTCTCATTGCTATTGTAACTTAGCAGCTTCAATTAAATTACGCATTAACATAGTCACGGTCAGCGGGCCGACTCCCCCAGGAACAGGCGTAATCCAGGAGGCTTTATTTTTAGCTGCTTCAAATTCAACATCTCCGACAATTCTTTCATTCACCTGATTTATACCCACATCAATAACTATTGCGCCCTCTTTTATCAAGCTACCCTTGATAAACTCAGGCTTTCCCATGGCCACAATTAAAACTTCAGCTTTTTTGATATGTTCTTCTAATTTACCAGCTTTTGAAGTCCCGCTATGACAAACTGTTACAGTAGCTGATTTTTCAAGCAATAAAAGCAATAAAGGTTTGCCGACAATAACGCTGCGGCCGACTATTACCACTTCTTTACCGGCTAAATCAATACCCGTTGAATTTAAAAGTTCCATTACACTGGCAGGAGTACAAGGAATAATCCTTGCACCTATTACATCTCGAGTACCCAGAATCATTTTACCCAAATTCTGAGGATGCACCCCCTCAATATCTTTCTCGGGTAAAATAACATCTCTTATTTTTTTATAATCGATATGCCCAGGCAAAGGCATCTGGATAATTAAACCGTTTACGGATTTATCTGAATTTATTTTTTCAATCAGGCTAATCAAAACGCTTTCAGTCGTATCAACCGGCAATTGATGGAGTTGATAAGTAATCCCTAAATTTTCAGCAGTTTTCTGCTGATTCCTTACATATGCTTTTGAAGAAGGATTATCCCCGACCTGGACAGCAGCCAGAATAAGCTTTTTATTGAAAGAACTGACTTGCTGTTTAAGCCCTTCCTGGATTTTTAAAGCCAAAGGTTTACCCTCTAATAATCGAACCATACTGCCTCCCAAAAATGCTATTTGCAAATATTCTTGCTAACTTATCCTCTAATACCTCGTCAAATCAAACTTATCAAAGCTGACTCGGTATTAGTGCCGAGTAACTTTCTAAAAATTTTAAGTTACGAGGCACTAATAATTTTGCCAACTCTCTCCTCCGTATCCTGGCGTATCTTCTTCATCAATTTATCTTTTTTAAGCAATTCTTTTCTCATGGAAAAGGCCAGCTTCTTGTCTCCTAAACTCTTTAAATTTATCTCTACATTAAAATAAGCGCATGAATAAGCCGCTTCCAACAGAGCAGCTGCCACTGCTAAATCACTAATTAGATTAACATTTCCTTTTGTAACTAGCGGCGGGCATAATTTCATACATTCATAACAGAGTCTAGCCACCATAAAAGGAACGTTTAAAGAATCACGGATATTCTTGCTCTTAAAAGCCATGATATCCAAGTCAACTAAATTTAAAAACTCATCTTTTAATTTCTCGGACAATTCTAAAATATCTTTTAATTCCTGTTCGTATTTTAAATAATTTGCTTTTCCGATAGTAAAATTAACCACCATGCTTACCAAAGCCGCCCCTTGAGCAGCAGTTAAAGCTGCAGCTGATCCGCCTCCGGGTGCAGGAAGTTTTGCCGAAAGATCAGTTATATACTTTTTTAATGTAGCTTCTTTATACATAAGACTCCTTAACTTATAAAATTACAAATCACAAATTTCAAATTACAAACAAATTATAAAACAAAAAACAAAATTCCAAATGAAATATTTTGTGATTTTGGTAATTTGATTTTTTGGAACTGTTTGTAATTTGTGGTTTGTATATTGTACTTTAACATTATATCAATGTAACCCTTTTATATTCCCAAACTCATCAATATCAATACCTTCTCCAGCCGGACAAGCCGGTAAACCCGGCATTGTCTGAATCAGCCCGCATAAGGGATAAAGAAACCCCGCCCCAACTGAAGCGCGGATATCTCTTATTGGAAGGATAAAATCCTTTGGTCTGCCTTTTAGATGCGGGTCAGCCGACAGAGAAAGCTGAGTTTTGGCCATACATATCATAAGTTTATCCCAACCGCGTTGAGTATACACCCTGATCCTATTTTCAGCAAGCTCAGAATAGCTCACCTCTTTTGCCCCATATATCTTTGTAGCAATAATATTAATTTTTTCCTTTATCGGCAGATCCAGAGGAAACAGATACCTGAAATTCTTGGGCGTTTTACAGGCCTCAACAACACTTCTAGCCAAGTTAATCCCGCCTGATGAACCTTTTTTGAATAATTCGCTTACCTGGCAATCCAACGCTCCAAATTCAACGGCTTTCTTTCTGATAAAGTCAAGCTCTTGCTCAGTATCTGATTCAAATTTATTAATCGCCACGACTACCGGGATACCGAATATCAGGATATTCTCTATTTGTTTCTGTAAATTACCCAAGCCTTCTTCTATCGCAGGAATATTTTCCTTGAGAAGCTCAGGATTTAAAGCATTGCATAAATTTACCTTGAACCTGCCGCTATGCGCTTTTAAAGCGCGCACCGAACAAACTAAAACAGCTGCATCTGGGACAAGTCCGCTTACCCTGCACTTAATATTAAAGAAATTTTCCGCTCCACAATCTGCACCGAATCCCGATTCCGTAACAACATAATCAGAATGCGCTAGAGCGATACGGTCTGCAATAATGGAGTTATTGCCATGTGCAATATTACCGAATGGCCCGGTATGGATAAAACAGGGCGTATTCTCAATAGTCTGGACTAAATTTGGATTAATAGCATCCTTTAACAATGCTGCCATACTTCCGGAAACTTTCACATCTTCCGCAGTTACAGGATTACCGGAAAAATTTTCCGCAAGCACAATCTTATCCAACCGCTGCCTCAAATCTCTGCGGTCGTGACACAATGCAAGAATGGCCATAATTTCAGAAGCTGCAGTAATATCAAAGCCTGTTGCGCGGGTAACCCCGTCTTCTTTAGGATCCAAACAAGTCTCTACATCGCGCAAAGACCTGTCGCTAACATCAATCACTCTGCGCCAACTGATTGCCTGCGGGTTTATGTTATGGATATTGCCCCTAAAAATAGAGTTATCCAAAAAAGCTGCAGCTAAATTATGTGCAACTCCTACAGCATGAAAATCTCCTGTAAAATGTAAATTTATATCTTCAAGAGGCACTGCCTGCGAAGCTCCTCCTCCGGCCCCACCACCCTTAACCCCAAACACCGGGCCCAAAGAAGGCTGCCTGATACTAGCAGTGGCTATTTTTCCCAGTCTATTTAAAGCCATAGAAAGCCCGATAGTAGTTACAGTCTTGCCTTCTCCCAAAGGAGTAGGGGTCATAGCTGTAACTAAAATATACTTCCCTTTTGGCTTAGAAGGTAATTTATCCAAAATGCTGATATCCACTTTGGCCATAAATTTACCGTAATCAACAAGATATTTCTTATTGATTTTTAATTTTGAAGCAATTTTTTCTATAGGAATTTTTTTGGGAATTTTTAAGGATGGATTTTTTGAAAGCATATTTTTAATAGCCTGGCCTTAAATTAAACTCAAAAGCATTTTTTATCAGTTCGATTTTTGGACCCTGTGCTTCTATTACCACAGATACAACATCAAACCTGGCAAAAGCATTTAAAAGATTATTTTCTTTTAAAAATTTAAGCGCTGCTAAAGAGAGCTTTCTCTGCTTTATCTCAAATACAGCTTCCTGAGGCAAGCCAAACCCAATCCCTTGACGGGTTTTTACCTCCACAAAACAGATTACTTCTCCCTCTTTTGCCACTATATCAACTTCACCAAAACGGTTTTTGTAATTACAGGCTAAAATCTTATAGCCTTTTGCCTCTAAATACGCTTTGGCTAGTTTTTCTCCGGACTGGCCAACCTTTAAATGATCTTTAGACACTGTTAAAAGTAGTTCTATGGATATTGCAAAACCCGAATTTCTTTATTGCCAGCTTATGCCCTTTAGTCGGGTACCCCTTATGCTGGATAAATCCATACTGTGGATAAATTTTATCATACTCATCCATTAATTTATCCCGGGTAACTTTAGCCAAAATTGAAGCGCTGGCAATGCTTTTTGATTTTGAGTCCCCTTTAATAATACTAGTATACGGAAAATCAAAATCAAGCGCAATATCCCCGTCAATTAAAAGGTGTATCTTTTTGTTTAAGCTCGATTTGGTTTTATTTAAAAGAGCCGTAACCGCATCTTTCATCGCTAAGCGCGTAGCCTGCAAAATATTGATACGGTCGATTACCTTTTCATCAACAATGCCTAAACCAAAAACTGTTTTACTGACAATCTCTAAATACGCTTTATCTCTTTGTAAAGAGCTAAGCTTCTTGGAATCATCAATGCGGTTTTCAAAATTATTTTCAAGGATTACAACTGCAGAAGCTACGACCGGGCCGGCTAACGGCCCGCGCCCCGCTTCGTCTATTCCTACAATAAAATCAAAGCCTTCGCTTTTTAATTTATTTTCGTAATAGAACACTTATTTTTTAATAAGTTTATTTTGCTTTCTCTTCTTTATCTTCGATTTTGGTCGCGCGTTTTCCAATCTTATTACGCAAATAATACAGCTTGGATCTTTTGACTTTTCCTGAGCGGATAAGTTCGATTTTTTCAATGCTTGGGGTATGAATTGGGAAAACCCTCTCAATACCTTCACCAAAAGAAACCTTACGCACAGTAAAACTCTCAGCAATACCAGTGCCGTTTTTAGCAATAACCACACCCTCAAAAGGATGTAAGCGCACCTTGTCCTGTCCTTCTGGAATCTTGACAAGGACCTTGACCGTATCACCAACATTAAATGCCGGAATATCTTTTCTCATTGATTGTGCATCGATTAGCTTCATTTTGTTATTCATTTTGTTTCCTTTCGTTTGTGTATTAATCCCTGCAGTTTAGCTTTGCTTCGCAAAGCAAAACAAGCAGCAGGGATAAGTTTAGCCAAACAACTTATGTTCACTTCGTTCCATAAGTTGTGGCTTCACTTAGAAGGTCTGGCCTTCTCTTTTTTGTCCTTTTAGACGCTTCTTGTTTTCTCCAGATATCTATTTTTTTGTGATCCCCAGATAAAAGTACCGCAGGCACCTTATACCTGCGGAAAACTGCTGGCCGAGTATACTGCGGATACTCTAATAGATTACATTCGAATGACTCAAAATTCAAGGAATTTTTATCA